>Ga0209542_10001219_pt1 | contig 61081 bp, 70 predicted proteins | sample RifCSPhighO2_01_FD_184028 | JGI IMG/M metagenome (GOLD analysis project Ga0209542, IMG submission 184028) | Soil microbial communities from Rifle, Colorado - Rifle CSP2_plank highO2_0.1 (SPAdes) (version 2) | ecosystem: Environmental > Terrestrial > Deep subsurface > Rock core/Sediment ...
AAACCTATTCCCCCTTATTTTTGAAACAAATTAATGCAATTGTTTATGTCAAAACTTTACTCAATGAAATATAAACATTTAAAAATAATAACAAAATTGAATATTTATGACAGAATTAATTGCCTGCTTATCCGCAGGAAAAGGCACATGGACGCATGTAAAAAGCCTTATGCAGAAAGAGGACTGGGAAAAGGTATTTCTTGTCACAAACCAGTTTGGAAGGGAAAACTTCAGGGCTGAAAAGGAAGCGATTTTTATAACCCTGGATTTTAACAAGGACATAAATTCCCTAGTTAGCGACATAAAAAATTCCCTTAAAGGAAAAATCTCCGGCTTGGAAGTTGCCTTAAGCATAGTCTCCGGCGAGGGAAAGGAGCACATGGCATTGCTTGCAGCCTTGATGCAATTAGGCATTGGCTTCAGGCTGGTTATTGCAGCAGAAAAAGGAATTGAGGAAATTTAAAATCTAAATTTGCCGTACTTCCCAATTATTCCCGTAACTATTGTTGTAACTATGGTTACTCCGATAACCCAGTTCAGCAGGGTTTCAATTAATTTGTCGGAGCCGAATTTATAATACATCAGAAAAATCGCCAATAAGCCGATTATTATCTCGACAGTAAGAAGCGCCTTTATTGTAGGAACATATTTCCTCAAATCAATTCTTTCCTTTACCTCTAAGACAATATTTTTCTTCGCAACCTGCTCCCTGAGCCATTTCTCCCATCTTTCATCAGGCATTTCAATCATTGCTCCATTATCCCGTATAGATTCAGTAAAACCCTGTCAACGCCCTTCACAAGCTCAAAGCCGCTGCCTTCAACTACAATGCAGTTGTCATCATAGTAAACATTTGTTTCATTAGCTTCTTTTATATATAAAACTATTTTTTCTTTGTTTTCGCATGTTGCTATAGGCCTGTTTCTGCATGCCAAAGTCTCATTTTTGTCGCAGGCAGCTATTGGCATCTTGAAGAAGACATTTACCATATGTTGGTTAAAGTCTCCGGCAGCCAAAGCAACGTGGCTGAAGTTGGTGCCTGTTGGGTTGAAGGTAACATAATAATCAGTTGCGTTATCGAGCAATTCCGAATTAAGCCTGCCTTTTATCTTTATATTTTCCAAATCTTTTGGGCCGTACCTTAAAGCCATATTGTAAAGCCTCGTTCCTTGTGGGGATTTCAATTGCATATACCATAAATTATCAAAATTGACAAAGCTGTAAGCATCCTTGTAGATATAGCCCTGCTCAGCTTTCAATTTGCCCTTTAAGTTGAATAAGTGCAGCTCATCAAGGGTTTGGGGCTGCGGCTTGGTAACAGCCCTGTAAGAAAAAAACACCGCGAAAAGCAAAATCAATGCCAATACTGAGGCTATAAGAATTTTATCAGATTTTTTGATCCCTTTTTCTTCCATGGGTTCTTCCGTATCAGCTTCCTCCATTTTTGCCTCAGGCTCTTCGCTTATTTTCTCTTTCTGCTCCTCATATTCCTTCTTGCTTAGAATTCCGCCTTCAAAGCTTTCCTTCAGCTCTTCAATCCTTTTTTCTTTTGACAAAATCTCACCTTATTATATCAAGCATGCCATAAACAATCCTGTCCTTGGCCAGGATAAAATCAGCGTTATTGCTGGCCTCGACAATTACGCAGCTTTCATTTGAGTAGATTTTTGTTGAATTTCCTTTTTTAAAATAAATTACTGGAATGAACTGCGTTGCATCTTCACACCTTATTACGGACAAATTAAACTTGTTCCCTGCTGTGAAGCCTTCCCTGACAAAAACATTGAAGTTTGCCAGAGTGGCTTTCATCTGGAATTGCGCCAAAGCAATGCCCTGTATAAAAGTGTCATTGGCATCGGCAGTCACGTCAATCTCAAACCTGTTCTTCAACATATTAGTTATTTCGGGCTTTGCGCCAATAAGCTCGGCATCTGCGGGGGAATAGGTGAAGATTGCTTCCCTGCCATTTACATTGGCAGTCCATAGGTTCCCTTTTCTCACGAACTTGTAATTGTTATACTTTAGCTTTGTCGCGCTGTCCCCGCTGCTGAACCCGAAAAATATGACCCCAAAAACGCTGCTTATCATTATAAAGGCCATGAAAAAAACCATCAGCTTTCTCTTCCTGTCAGCTTTAGCATCTTCCATGAAAAAACGGCAATTTTATTTTGTATTTAAAGCTTTCCACAAAAAGAAAAAATTTAAATATTAGTATCGCTTCCGATATATCGAAGTCAATATATCGAATCAAATATATCGGTGCCGATAAAATGAGCGGTCAGCTTAAGCTTGTGTTGCTGAAAAGCCTGGAGAATGACGCCCTTTCAGGCTACTCCATAATAAAGAGCATAGAGCAGAATACAGAATGCTGGAAGCCAAGCACCGGCTCTATTTACCCCCTTCTTAATAATCTGCTGGAAGACGGCCTTGTAGAGGTCAAAAAGGAAGGCAGAAAAAAGCTTTATTCCCTGACAGAAGGAGGAAAGAATGAATTAAAGCAGCTTATTGAAAGAAAAAATGAGATTTTTAACAGGCTGATAGATGACTGGAAGGTTTATGCTTCCCTTAGCTCAAAAAAAGATGATGCAAAATTCATGCTTGAGATATTTGAAACCATGAAAAAAGGCGAGATCCCGTTTAAGGAGATAAACCCTGAGCTGAAAGAATTTAGGTCTGCTGTCTTCAGGCTTTTTGCCGAAAAGAAGCTTCCGGGCAATAAAAACAGGATTAAAAAAATAATAAAAGAAGCAGTGAAAAAACTTGAGGATGTAAAATGAAGGAAACAGTAATCCATCTTGACAATGTCTGGAAAACATACAAAATGGGTGAATTTGAGGTTAATGCGCTGAGGGGCCTGAATCTTGAAGTGAAAAAAGGCGAATTGCTTGCAATAATGGGGCCTTCAGGCTCCGGGAAATCCACGGCTGTCAATATGGTAGGGGCATTGGACATGCCAACCAGGGGAAAAATACTTCTTGAAGGGCATGACATTTCAAAGCTTTCAGAATCAGACTTAGCCCAGATAAGGGGAAAAAAGATTGGTTTCATATTCCAGCAGTTCAACCTTATAAATACGTTAACCGCGCTTGAAAATATCGCATTGCCCATGGTCTTCCAGAATATCGTGAAAGAGGAAAGGCTGCAGAGGGCAAAATACCTTTTGGAGATGGTTGGCTTAAGCGACAGGATGCACCACAAGCCGACAGAGCTTTCAGGCGGCCAGCAGCAGAGAGTTGCGATTGCAAGGGCATTGTCAAACAACCCCGAGGTTGTTTTGGCTGACGAGCCTACCGGAAATCTTGACTCAAAAACCGGAGAGACTGTAATAAGCTTTCTCCAGAATCTTAACAGGAAGGAAGGCAAAACAATTATCCTGGTCACTCATGACGCAAATGTGGCGCACCACGCTGACAGGATTGAATTCCTGAAAGACGGTGCGATTGTTAAGTCAAAGAAAAACATGAAAGGTGGTTAAAAATGAAAATTAAGCCGGTAAAAAAAACATGGGTTATACTTTTTGGTGTAATGATTTTATCTGCTTTTTATGCAGCTGCAGCGCAAAGCACCAACAGGCCCTCAAATGACTATGACATTGTTGTTACATTGATAAATCAGGAGCCTGATCCGGCAGAGCCCGGAAAATATGCCGATGCCAGATTCAAAGTTGACAATAACGGGACTGAAGAGGCAAGAAATGTTGAAGTTGAAATCCTGCCCCAGTACCCGTTTTCACTGTATTCGGGCGATGCAACAAGAAGCATAGGCACACTGCAAAGCAAGCAAAAAGGGGATGTAGGGGTCATAGTGAAATACAGGCTCAAAGTAGACCAAAATGCAGTTGAAGGGGAAAATGAGATAAAGGTAAGATACCGGATAGACAAAGGAGTCTGGATTGAGCCTAAGGAATTTTTTATCAGCGTCCAGACGCATGACGCAATCCTTTCTGTTGATTCTGTTTCAATTGATAAAAATGCCCTGAAGCCCGGCTCAAGCGGCAATGTCAGGATAATGCTTTCGAACAAGGCGGATTCCATTTTAAAGGATATAAAAGTAAGGCTGGATTTGGGGAATTTGCCTTTTGTGCCTTTAGGCTCTACAAATGAAAAAAGCATTTACCAGATTGGCGCAGAAGGCAGCCATGAATTTGATTTTGAGCTTTTGGCAAACCCGGAAGCTGAATCAGGCGTTTACCAGGTCCCGTTAAAAATCTCCTATTCGGATGAGCTGGGAAAAGGATATCTCAAAAACAGCACAATAGGCCTTATCATCGGCGCAAAGCCCGACTTAAGCGTTACCCTTGATGAGACTGATATTTTCGAGGCCGGGAAAGCTGGAGAGGTGGTGGTTAAAGTCGTGAACAAGGGAGTCACTGGTATAAAGTTCGTCAATGTGAAATTAAAGAAAAGCAGCTTGTATAGAATTCTGTCCAACGATGAAGTTTATGTAGGCAACATTGATTCTGACGACTTTGAAACAGCTGATTTCAAGATTTTTGTTGAAAAAAACAAAAACAAGTCAATAGCAATCCCGGTAAGCCTGGAATATAAAGACGCAAACAACAATGACTTTGAGAAAGAAATAGAGCTTCAGCTTAATTTGTACTCGGCGTCAGAGGCAAAGGAGCTCGGCCTGAAGGAAGGCAATGGTTTTGCGGGGATAATTATAGTGATAATAATTGTGGGCGGAGGGCTTTACTTCTATAGGAGATACAGAAAAAAGAAAAAGAAGTAGAAGATGGCCATTTTAGATTTTTTTTCTTACTCCATTGAAAACCTGAGGCACAGGAAATTAAGAAGCTGGCTTACTATGATTGGCATATTCATAGGCATAGCTGCAGTTGTTGCTTTAATAGGGCTAGGAGAAGGATTAAGGGGCGCAATAACAGGGCAGTTTGGCTTTCTCGGGCCTGACGTGCTTGCAGTGCAGGCTTCAGGATTGAATTTTGCAGGGCCCCCCGGCCAGGCAGTTGTCAATCCCCTGACGAAAGACCTGACTGAAAAGATAAAAAGTATTCCCGGAGTTGATATTGCAGTAAACCGCTACATAGAAACCGGGGCCTTTGAGTTCAATGACATACAGGACATAGTTTTTGCCTGGAATGTGCCTGAAAACAAAGAGCGCAGCAAGTTCGAGAAAATGCTGAACCTTAAAGTAAGCCAGGGAAGGCTGCTGAAAGATGGTGACAAGTTTAAAGTTGTCTTAGGCAACAGCTTCACTGATGAAGACAGGTTTGGAAAGCCCATACAGGTTGGAAACAACATAATATTTGAGGGCAAGCAATTTGAGGTTGTCGGCATACTTGAAAAGAAAGGCAGCTTTATCTTTGATACAGCGGTAATAATGAACGAGGATGTGCTTATAAGCGAGTTTAAGGATGATGATTCTGTGAATGCAATCGCAATAAAGGTGAATGACCTTAAATCTATAGGAAATGTAAAAAGGAATGTGGAAGAGCTTCTAAGGAAGGAAAGGGGCGTAAAAGAAGGCGAAGAAGACTTTACAGTGCAAAGCCCTGAAAGCGCCCTGGAGAGCCTTGATGATGTATTGTTTGGAGTGCAGCTTTTTATCTCAATAATAGCATTTATCTCCCTAGTTGTCGGAGGCATTGGAATAACAAACACGATGTACACTGCAGTCCTGGAAAGGACAAAGGAGATAGGCATCATGAAATCAATTGGCGCGAGAAACAGCTCTATTTTCACTTTGTTTTTCATGGAGTCCGGATTTTTGGGTTTTGTAGGCGGGCTTATAGGAGTTGCCATAGGCGTTGCGCTTGCAAACCTGTTTGCGTTTGCCGGCAGGCAGGCGCTTGGCTCTGATCTCATCAAGGCGGATGTAAGCCTTGCATTGGTATTTGGCTCCTTGCTCTTTTCGGTCATAGTCGGCCTTATTGCAGGAACAGTCCCCGCATACCATGCTTCGAAGAAAAACCCTGTCGATGCTTTGCGTTATAAGTGAAACACGTAACGCAAAGCCACGAACGTTAGCGAGTATGCTTTGAGGTTTGCAAAATGAATTTAGAGCTTATAAAATATGCATTGCTCAACGTAAGGAAGAGAAAGCTCAGGAGCGGCCTTACAGTGCTTTCAATACTCATTGGAGTAACCGCGATATACGCGCTTGTCAGCTTCGGCGTTGGCCTGCAGAATTATGTGGATGTTATTGCAGAGCAGGCAGGAGTTGACAAGATTTTCCTTCAGGCAAGGGGCATAGGCGCTCCAGGCACTGATCCAAATTTTTTCATAAGCAAAGATGATGTTGAATTTGTCGAGAAAATCAACGGCGTGCAGGAAATTTCAGGGCTGTATATGAAAACTTCCGAGGTGAAAAAAGACCGCCAGATAAAATTTGTTTTTGGAACCGGAATTGACCCTGATAAATGGGAATTTATAGAGGAGTCATTCACTGCCGGAGTCGAGAAAGGAAGGGCATTGAAAAAAGGCGACATTGACAAGGCAGTATTGGGCTATAATTATCAATTGGAAAATAAGATATTCAGGAAGCCCGTAAGCCTCGGCGAAAAGCTTGAGATAAACGGCAGGAAATTTGAGGTTGTTGGATTTTTTGAGGAAATAGGCAATCCCCAGGATGACTCCAACATTTATTTCACTTACGGCGCAATAGAGGACATGTTCCCTGAAGTGAAGGACAAGTTTGGCTGGGCAATGGTAAAAGCAAACAGGAACACCGAGCCGAGAGCGCTTGCAGAGAGCATCCAGGAAAAGTTAAGGAAGCACAAGGGGCAGGAGGAAGGCAAGGAAGACTTCTTCGTGCAGACCTTTGAAGACGCTTTGCAGACATTTACAAATATAATCACTGTATTAAATGGCGTTTTGGTTTTAATTGCGCTTATATCCGTTATTGTTGCCGCCGTTAACACCACAAACACGATGTACACTGCAGTCTTGGAAAGGACAAAGGAAATTGGTGTAATGAAAGCTGTCGGCGCAAGGAACAGCAGCATACTCCATATTTATGTGGTAGAATCAGGCATTGTAGGCTTGATCGGTGGAATAATGGGCGTTCTGCTCGGATTCGCTATTTCGAGCATTGGAGGTGCAATAGCTGTGCAGGCAGGCTTCTCTTTCCTTAAGCCCGCATTCCCGATATGGCTTACTTCGGGCTCTATTTTGTTTGCATTCACAGTAGGTGCAATATCCGGAGTTTTGCCCGCAATAAGGGCGTCAAAACTAAGGCCTGTAGATGCATTGCGATATGAATAAACTTTGCAAAATAATCAAATGATCAAATAAGTTTTTAATATGGCTGCTATAACCAATTATTTCTGGTGAAAAAATGGGGATAATACAATTAAAAAGCCTTACAAAAAAATTCAACAGTCTTGCTGCCGTGGACGGCATAAGCTTCAGCGTGGAAGAAGGCGAAATATTCGGCTTTTTGGGGCCTAACGGGGCGGGAAAAACAACAACAATTTCCATGCTTTCAACAATCCTGAAGCCAACATCCGGGACAGCATTAATCAACGGGTTTGATATGATTAAAGACAAGGCTGATGTGAGAAAATCAATAGGCATAGTTTTCCAGGACCCAAGCCTGGATGAGGAATTGACTGCCTATGAAAATTTGACGTTCCATGGAGTCATGTACGACTTAAAAAAAGATATGAGGGAAAGGAGGATAGCGGAGCTTTTGAATCTTGTAGGCCTTGAAAAAAGGAAAAATGATTTTGTGAGGGTTTTCTCAGGCGGAATGAAAAGGCGCCTTGAAATTGCTCGCGGCCTGATGCACCACCCGAAAATTTTGTTTCTTGACGAGCCTACTTTAGGCCTGGATCCGCAGACAAGGGCTAACATATGGGATTACATCAAAAAGCTGAATGAGAATGAAAAAATCACGATTATGCTTACAACGCATTACATGGAAGAGGCAGACAAGCTTTGCGACAAAATCGCAATTATTGACGATGGCAGGATAATGGCCCTTGACAGCCCCCAGAACCTGAAAAGCATTGTTGGCGGCGATGTTGTCTCAATTAAAAGCCCTGACACGAAAAAAATTTCCAATGCGTTTGCAAAGGAAAAATGGGTTAATAAGATAAAAATCCATGACGGCGCCATTGATGTCAGCGTCAATAAGGCTGAGGAAATGCTGCCAAAATTGCTGAAAATAACTAATGAGATAAAATCTGAAATAATTTCCATATCCGTACACAAGCCGACTCTTGAGGATGTATTTTTGCACTTTACCGGAAAAACAATAAGGGAGGAGGAAGCAAGCGCAAAAGATGCAATGAGGCTCAACAGGAGGCTTTGGGGAAGATGAGAAAAGTCTACATAATCTGGCTCAGGGAAATAAAAAAATATATCAGAAGCAAAAGCCGTGTTATAGGCACATTGGGAATGCCTTTGCTTTTCCTTTTTGTTCTGGGCTTTGGGCTCAAGTCCCGCATCAGCGTTAACAACGGCGATTATCTTGACTTTATATTCCCGGGCATTATTGCAATGTCCGTTTTGTTTACCTCAATGTTTTCAGGTATTTCAGTAATATGGGACAAGCAGTTTGGCTTTATGAAAGAGATGCTTGTAGCGCCTATAAGCAGGACAAAGATAATGGTGGGAAAAACACTGGGGGGAGCAACCACTGCCGTATTCCAGGGCTTTCTTATTTTCATGCTTTCCCTGCTAATGGGCATTAGAATCCATAGCTTTAGCGGATTTATTGTTGCCTTGGCGTTTATGGCGCTTATCGGAATTTCATTCACTGCACTGGGCATTTCATTCGGCTCAAGAATGGAGGACATGCAGGCCTTTCCCTTAGTTATGAACTTTGTCATTATGCCCTTGTTTTTCCTTTCAGGAGCATTGTTTCCATTGGAAGGCGTCCCGAAAATATTAAGGATGATTGCATTAATCAACCCTTTGACTTACGGCGTTGATGCGCTAAGGTTTGGATTGGTAGGAATTTCCCAGATCCCATTGTGGATTGACTTTATTGTTTTGGCAGGATTTTGCGTTTTAACAATTTCAGTTGGAACATACTTATTCAATAAAACCAGTGTTTGAGATTTATTCCCGTATACTAAAAATCATGCTTTATGAAAATGAAAAACAAGCTTCCAGCATTAATTGTTTTAATAATTATAATTCTATTTGTGGCAATTCCCGTTTTAAAAAATAATAAAAAAGCTGTTGGAATTGTAGAAACAGGTATAGAAACTCTGGCTGAGAATCTTGATACTGTCTGGGCGATTGACTTTCTTCCAAACGGGAAAATGATTTTTACAGAAAGGCCCGGAAGGGTGAATATTTATGATTTTGATAAGAAAGAAAAATTGGTTATTGCAGAAATACCTATAACTGAAATCGCTGAAAGCGGCTTATTGGGCATAGCTGTTGATCCGGAATTTGAGGAAAATAATCTTATTTATTTATACTATACTTATGAAGACAGCAATGGAATTTACAACAGGGTTTCCAGATTTATTTTAAAAGATAATAAATTAATTGATGAAAAGGTTTTGCTGGACAAAATTCCAGCTGCAAGGTTCCACGATGGAGGCAGGATTAAATTCGGCCCGGATGGACTTTTATATGTAACAATAGGTGATGCAACAAATCCGTCAACAGCTCAGGATACTAATTCCATAGCTGGTAAAATTTTAAGGATAAATAAAGATGGCTCAATTCCTAAAGGCAATCCCTTTGAAAATCTTGTATATTCTTATGGCCATAGAAACCCGCAGGGCATTGCATGGAATTCCGAAAAAAATATTTTCTATGCGGCAGAGCATGGTCCCTCAAGAATGGATGAGGTAAATATTATACAAAAAGGCAAAAACTATGGCTGGCCTGCAACTTGCGATGAACTATCAAATTTTGAAAATCCAATAAGATGCTATACAGAATTTACTCTAGCACCGTCTGGAATTGCGTTCCACAATAGTAATTTATATGTTGCAGGATTAAGAGGCACTCAATTAAGAAAAATTACACTTGCTGAAGATGGCAAAACAATTATTGGGGAAGAAGAGCTTTTCAGCGATTTAGGAAGAATCAGGGAAGTTGTTGCCCATGATGGTTATTTATATATTGGGACAAGCAATTATGATGGAAGGGGAATTCCAAAGAAGGGCGATGATAAAATAACAAGGATTAAATTGGATTGATTATTGATTGCTAATTCTGGATAATTTCTAAATAAATATATTTTTACTTAAATAGTTTTATTTTTTATACTTTATAGAATATATATATATATATTATAAATTTTATATAAAATTTTAATCTATATTCTATTGAATATAAAAATATTTATATTAGTTTAATTTTTCCAATAAAATTTGGGGGTGAATAATATTGTAACCAATGTTATTTCCAGATCTAAGACACTTATAATTCTGTTAGCCTTAATCTTACTATCAGCAATAGGCATTATTTCCGCACTAGTTATTGGCAATGCAACTGTCAATGAAGTCCAAGATTGCGCTACTGAATTTTATGATGCAATTGAAGATGTATTTGGCTACGTCGCTAGAGAAAGAGATATTTACGATAATTGTGTATATTACCAAAACGATACAAAATGCAGCGATGAGCCTTTTAACACCAGCTGCGGGGTAGCTACAACAGAAATAGGATTTAAATGCTCAGTGGGAAAGGAATCCTATCAAAGCTATGAAAAAGTAAGTGAACAGACTGTTCAAAAAAGCAGAAATGTATGTGTGAACAAAGGTTATACAGTAAGTATATCTGGTTCTACAAAGAAAATAGATTTCGACAAAGCAGGATATTATTGCAGTTTAGAGGGCAATATAATAACCTGCGATTCTGTTTATGACGGCAATGGAGATGGCAAATGCAAAAGCGGTGAAACATGCATTAAATTTGAGATCGCAAATGATGGAATTGGAAAAATACACAAACGTATAGATTCTGTTTCCTTAAAAGACATTGAGGTAGAAGATGCTTAATAAGTTTATATCAATCTCAATATTATTTTTATTAGCTTTGCCTCTTGCAGATGCAATGATTTATTTCAATTATCGTAATTTTTCATCCTCCAAGTCAGTAGAGGGAAAAGGATTTGCCTTGAGCATAGATTGGGGGAATACGACTAACTTGCCTCGTTTTGGAAGAAATTATACTCAGATAGGCTATTATTATATTGGAAAATATGATAATGAGCCTACTCTCCCTGCTATATTTACTGATACATGCACCATAGTAGACCCTTCAAATCTTCAGGGGGCAGAATTGAAAACTAGTAATAACTTTGGGTGTAACTTTAATCCTTCTTACAACATCAACTACACTATACAATATTTCGTTAATCATGACAGTGTAGAAGCATTTACACTATATCAAGCAGTTGACGAAGCGGCTGACACTGAAATGAAAATTAGTTTTGCACCTTCTGCTCATTCTTCATTAATAGCAGTAAGGGATGCGGGTGACATAAGTTGGACTTCAATAGATATGAGAAAAAACAATGGAGGCGGTGCTTTTACAGATTATGTTTTTATAGAAGCAGATACTGGCTCTGGTGTAAGTTACCTTAACAACTTCTCAAAGACAATAACTTTTCAGCACGATACTGCTGATAGTGTAACTGCCTACACAGACTATTCAAGATGGCAACAAGACGGAGTAGGCGCTAATACGAAATGGGATATAGTAAGGGCGTGGAACAGCACAAATCCAGCTTACAATCTATCAGCAAACTATACGCAGTTCGCAAAACAAACTATTTCAACTGCAATAAGCAACTGGGAGTTTTGGGTTTATAGCAATGTTTCGGAAAAAGAATTAGATTTGCAATATGCTGTTAGCTGCGATAATGGAACAACTTGGGCATTTAGTTCAGAAACAAATGGAGGAAATAACAAAACAAATGTTGCTTGTGCAAATAGCCAAAGTTCAAATGAAATAACTTACAGAGTTTATACAATAAACTCATCAACTTCTTGGTATGCGGTGATGGGAACAGAGTTCGTTCAGTTTGACACAACACCTCCGGAAATAAAATTTTATTGGGCTACGTCGGATGCTGATCCTAGCTGCACTAGGTGGAATACGGATAAACAAAATCCCTGCAACACCACAGATAAGACCCCTACTGTTAAAATAAATTTAAGTGAAATCTCTTTTTGCGCCATAAGCACTTTGGATTTAAACTATACAGAAATGATTGCTAATGATGCTTTGACGAATTGCACAGGTGCGCCAAATGCTTTAGGGAAAAATTTAACCTGCACTTTGCCAGACACAAAGGAATTCACTTCTCAGCCTGGCTTGTTTAATATTTCAATTGGCTGCAAAGATGAAGCTGGAAATGAAAACAAAAGCTCTACTAGCGGAAGGCTTTTATTGAATATAACAGATGCATTACCTCCAATTGTTACTTTGGAAAATCCTGATAACAATGCTGTCCTTTTTTTCAAAAACAGGCCATTTAATTTCACGTTTACAGCTACTGATGATTTTGGGCTGCCGAATATCACTTGCAATTTATATTTTAACAATACCTTAAATGACACTAAAATTGTAGCAAATGGAACTTCAACTAATTTTACACCAATAAACCTAAGCAGGGATACATGGCAATGGAATGTTTCATGCACAGATAATTCCAGCAATACGGGATTTAGCGCAAGAATAGTTACTATCAACAACACAAAGCCAACAGCTCCTACATTGCAGACACCAGCAAATAATTCAGGGTTTGGGAATCTCCCTTCCAACCTGCCTGAATTTACTTGGGCAAATTCTGCTGATGATGATGCTGATGCAATAACTTATACAATAGAAGTCAATAACCAAAGCAATTTTGCGGGAACTGCTGCATACTTTAACAACTCTATATCAGAAGACTCTGACGGCATTACTGGCGTTAATGTTACATTGCCAGCAACTGACGAAGATGCCTATTTCTGGCGCGTAAGGGCAAATGACGGCTTTGAAAACAGTAGCTTTTCGCAAACTTTCCAGTTTGCTTATGCAAATTGGACCATTACATTTAATTTGACAAGTAGTGATACTGGACAAGCAATAGATACTATTGGAGGAGGATCGACACCGAGCTTTGATATTTCTTGTATAAATGGTTATACTCAGTTAAATGCTGAACAAGAACAAAATACAAATACTTTTCATACAGCGACAAATACATTTGCTCATGGTGATTATAACTGTACTTTTTCCGAAATAATAGATGTCGATCTTAAAAACTATAGAGATGTAACCACAACTATAATAGCAGATAATGATAAAACTATACAAATTAATGTATCAAGAATTGGAGGTTTGACGGAAGAAGAGCATAATTGGCTACAATTCTTATATACTTGTTTCAATACGGGGGAGTGTATAGATTTGTTAAGAACTATTAACCAAACAACAAAAGATATATGGAAAAGAGTAACAGGGACAGATACTTCTGTGGTAATATTTGAAAATATTACAAGCAATACTTTAAGTAGCACATCAAACATAAGTATAGATTACACTATAGATATCCCGATAAAAGAAGGCTATGCAGTTGGAGAATTATTGCCTTTGAGAATGTTCTTCTGGATTACTGATGTAAATAAGACGACTTGCTTTAATCAGGATAAATCAACAGATACGAACAGAGCAGAAGCACCTTACTGCTTGCCATTAGTTGCAGAAACACTGGGTCCAAATGGTGGAGAAGTTAACTTTACAGTAGATTTAAGGCCTAATATTCCAAATGGAGATTATAATATAACAAGGTCTATAGAAATAGACCCTATTGTTAATAATGAAGTAACATGGATTAACTATGGGCAGGAAAGTATTGGACAAATAAAAGTTTTAGAACCAGGAAATGCCGATTTATTTTTATTAAAAACTGGTGAGAGTATTCCAATAAGAACAGCACAAACAACAACAGGAATTACGGGGGCTGCTACTGCAACAGAATTAACAACTTCGGTAATGGGTGTTGTGATAATCTTATCTGTCATAATATTAGGATTATCAGGTTATATAGTCCATATAAATAAAAAGAAATAATTTCAAATTAACTTATCTATATTTTTCTAGATATAATTGTAAAAACAGAAAACTTTATATATTTTAATACTAACTTTATACAGATATTAGTATTAAATGGTACTTAAAAGAGGTTTCATTTTTGCATTGGCGTTTTTGCTAGGTATCATTCTTTTTCTTGATATAGTAAGTGCTAACCTAGCGGAAAATGCTTCTTGGTTAGATGAGAATTTGACTAACTCCAACTATGGTACCCATTCTACTATTCTTGTCGGAGATATAGACAATGATGGAGATAAGGATTTTATACTAAGTGGGTGCACTGATAGTAATTGTCAGAATCCTGAGTTAACTAATGTCTATCTAAATAACAGAACTTCATTGATAATAAATACAACCTGGTCACAAAATCTGACTGCTATGGGTTCTGGTGGAGGTTACTTGGCAGATATAGACAATGATGGAGATTTGGATTTGTTATTTACAGGTTCAGCTATAGACTTCATCATTTATGTAAACAATGGAGAAACTTTTACACAAAATTCTACATGGGAGGCTAATGTAGTAAGTAATGGTGGCGGATCATCTGATATGGTTTTAGGAGATATAGACAATGATGGAGATTTGGATTTAGTAATGGATGGCAGTACTAATACCCAAACTGTTTTTTTAAACAATGGTTCTGTATTTGTAAACAATGCCACTTGGGGCAGTGCAATTGGATCGGCATCCTTTAATAGAAATCATATGTTTGATTATGACAATGATGGAGATTTGGATTTTATTCTTTCTGGTTTTAGTGGGGGTGCTAGTTACTTTAACAACGGCACTAATTTTACTGAGGATCCTGATGGACCAATTGGAGGCGGCGAAAGAATTTCAAATACTATGGGAGATATAGACAATGATGGGGATATTGATTACCTCCAGATTAGGGAAGATAATAGTTGTGGCAGGGACGTAAAGGTAAATAAAGGTGGAATTTTTAACAGCAATTCTACTTGGGAAAATTTTGCTGGAGGATTATTTGGTTCCATGGCATTAGGCGATTTTACCAATAATGGTTATTTAGGTCTAGTAGTTGCCCGTAGTTGTGGTGCCGATGCGTCAAACAAAGTATTTGTTAATAATGGAACTACGTTTAATGATAATCAGACTTTACAAGGTGCTCTGAGATTGGCGCAAGTATGGGTAGATATCAATGACGACGGAAAATTGGATTTGTTTAGTACATCTATAATCTATCTGAACAACCTCACAACCACAAACACCCCACCATCACCGCCCACAACTTTAAGCACAATATTTGACAGAAATACAGATTTAATTAACTTTTCTTGGGATGCCGGTTCTGATACAGAAACGCCGGCAACAGGGCTTTACTATAATCTAAGAGTTGGAACTACTTCTGGAGGGAATGAGATTGTTACAGGTGTTTATGGAAGTGCTTCATCCCACGATAGTGGGGGTAGTAGGGTTACTGGTTTCTTCGGCAACATGATGCAGAGGAAAGCAATAAAACTAAAGAACAATAGGTTTGAGGAAGGAACGACATATTACTGGTCTGTTCAAACCATAGATACTGGATTAGCTAATGGCTCATGGTCTGGGGAATACCTTTTTAATACAACTGCTGACTGGACAGAGCCAAGCATAACATTAAACAATCCAATTGATTTGTTTAATACAAGCAATTTTATTGTATCATTTAATGCAACTGTCTATGACATAATAAATCTAAGCAATGTCTCATTGTATGGCAATTGGAGTGGGGCATTCTCCCTAAATTCAACTAATGCTTCAGGCTTCAATAACACAGACTATCTGTTCAATGTAAACTTCACAAGTAATGGTGACGGAACATATAAATGGCTCATTAATGCATGCGATAATTTAAGCAACTGCGTTAATACAAGCGCAAGAACCTTTACTATTGATACAACTGCCCCTGTTGTCAGCCTAAACAGCCCTGCAAATGATTCCTGGACAAACAATGCTGCTGTTGATTTCCAGTTTACAGCAACAGACTCATTAATACAGGCATGCACCTTATATGGCGATTTTAACGGGGCATTTCAGGCAAATATAAGCAACACTTCCATGGTTTCCAATATAGAAACAACCCTTAATTTAAACTTAAATAACGGCACTTTTTTATGGAATATTTACTGCAACGACACTGTAGGCAATGCAGCTTTTAATGGAACGAACTTCACAGTAAACATAGATACAGAAAAGCCTGCGATAAACCTAAACGCTCCTGTAAATAATTTTAATACTAGTATTACAAATATATTATTCAACTGGACTGTTATAGACAATTTAGACGGCAATCTGCCCTGCAACATAACAATAAACAACACAATAAACATTAGCAATATTGCCTCTGTAAATGGAACGCATACAAATAAAACAATAAACAACTTCAATGACGGCTTTTACTTCTGGAATGTTTCATGCAACGATAATGCAACTAATGTCAATTTCTCAGTAACAAGGAACTTTACTGTAGACACTATCTTTCCGAATATAACTTTAGACTACCCATTAAGCAATTCATGGTTAAATACACAGAATACAATCTTTAACTTTACTTTAATTGAAATAAACCCAAAAAAATGCCTTTTATTTGCAAACTTCTCAGGCAGCTTTGTAGAAAACCAGAGCATAAATCCACAAAGCGGAAAAAACAACTTTTCCCAAAAAACAATAGCAGATGGAAACTATATCTGGGGCGTTTTCTGCAACGACACAGTTAACCATGAAAATTACAGCATAAATTTTACCTTAAACATTGACACAATTTTCCCGGCTGTAAGGCTGGACCATCCAAAAAACAATTCCAATTTTTCCTCAAATCCGATACAGTTTAATTTTACAGCCACAGAGTCGAATTTGGAAGCTTGCAGCCTTTATTTGAATTCAAGCGGATGGCATAAGAATACAACAAAAACCGATGCGATATCTGGAAGTGTCTTCAACATAGCAAACCTGACTTTGGCGGATGGAAATTATCTATATGATGCTGTATGCAATGACTCTGCAGGCAATGAAGCATTTAACAATTCAAATTTCACTTTCAGCGTGGATACAGCAGCGCCTGTTGTAACCCTTTTATCACCACTAAACAGCTCAACCATTGCAACTTCTGATGTTGTTGCAAGGGCTTCTTTTTCCGATCAAAATATTGTAAACTGCCAGGCAAGGATTGACTCGGGCGCATTCCAGGAAATGTCAGGAGACGGCATAACAGCAGGAACTGCCTCATTTATATTCACAAGCCAGAGCGATGCCCAGCATACAGTAAGGATTAACTGCACTGATACTTCTTTTGCAAAGTTTTCCAATATGGCTAATACAACCTTTACTGTAGACACTACAATAACGGACACTTCAAAGCCGAACCTTACAATAAATTTTCCCTCAAATAATTCTATCCTAACAGCTTCTCCGGTAAATTTTGAACTGAATTATTCAGATGAAAATAATGTCAACTGCAAATTAATCAACGGGACTGCTGTTTTTGACTTTGACAATGACAATGCCACATCAGGAACTGCAAACTTAACTTTGGCTTTGCACGACAAGAACCACACAATAAGCGCGAATTGCACTGATGCATCCTCAAACCAAAACAATATAACTTTAAGTATTTGGAGCTTCTATTTGGACAAAACATACCCAGTTGTAACTTTAAGGAGCCCGGCAAACAACACAAGGCAGACATCAAGCTCGACAGTAACATTTTCCTATAATGTTACGGATTTGGGAATTAAGAACTGCTCTTTGGTTATTGATGGCAATATTAATTTAACTGGCACTTCTATCAGCACAGGCACACCGCAAACATTCAGCAAAACCTTAGGCAATGCAAATTACAACTGGAGTGTTGAATGCGCTGACAATGCTGGCCTCACAAACAGCAGCTCAATATTTAACTTGACCGTAAGCTTTACAGAGTCTGGAAGCAGCGGAAGCTCCAGCAGCTCTGGCGGTGGAGGCGGTGGTGGTGGCGGAGGCGGAGCGGCTGCAACAGCAGCGGAAGGGACAACAAAAACCCAGGTATGGAGCGCATTGCCGGAAGGAACAACCACAATGAAAGTCAACAAAGAGGAGATTGCTGTTCAGGAAATAGAGATTAATGTGAAAAGCCCTGCCAGCAATGTGGAAGTCAGCGTTTCAAAGCTCGACAGCAAGCCTGCATCTATACCTCAAGAAGTAAAAGGCAAAGTTTATCAGTACATAGAAATAAAAAAGAAAAACCTCAAAGATGAGGATATAAACAATGCGGATATTAATTTCAAAGTTGAAAAGAGTTGGCTAATCAATAATAATGCCGATGAAAATGAGGTTATTTTGAACCGCTACACAGCATTTTGGGAAGAGCTGGAAACTTCAAAATTAAATTCCGATGCAACATACATATATTACAAAGCTGTAACACCATCTTTTTCGTATTTTGCAATTTTAGTTAAAGAAAAAGTAATTCCAGAAGAGATTATTGAAAATATAACAACAACTAATGTTACGGAAGCATTAACAGAAATAAATGAAACTGAGAAAATTGAGGAAGAACCTCAAAAAAAGGGCTATAATTTTGCTATGATAATAACAGCTTTTATTATAATTTTGATTGTTTTAATAAGTTATCTAAAATATTGGAGGAAGAAAAAATGAAATGGGCAATGAAAGTCCAAAAAATAGGCAGAATCCAGATTCCTTCTACATATCTGCACGCTTACGATATAAAAGAAGGAGATATTGTACTTATAGAAGAGGAAGGGGAGAAAAAATTGCTTTTATCTTTTGGTGTAGGTAAAAAAGATAGGTTAAAAAAGAAAAAGCTTTAAGTGAATTATTTCTTTTTCATTTCCAAAAGTTCGTCATAGTACCTTCTTACCGCATACCTTATAAGCGCTGTCCTGTTTTTAAAATCCGGGTTTTCTTTCAGTATCCTGTCCATTAAGTCGACAAATTCCTTAGGCAGGCTGATTCCTATGCTGTACGGGTACTTTTTTTTCATTTTGCATTTATCCTCTTTACGTTTTATTCAATAGCCATAAACATTGAATTAATTTTATCATTTCCTGCAGCATTCCTTCATCTCGTCCAGATCGCAAAATGTCTCGAAGAAGGTTTTGATGTGCGCATCAAGCTCTTTTCCGCCCTTTTTAGTGAGCGAGTATCTTTTATTGGAATCAATCTGAACCAGTCCCTTGTCTTTCAAATATTTCAAAACAGGGTATATTGTTCCGGGGCTTGGCTTGCTGCCTTTTCTTTTTTTCAGTTCCAGGGCTATTTCCGCGCCTGACATTTTTTCCCTGCTTACAAGCCATAATACAAGGAAGGACAAAAACCCTTTCATCTCGCATGCTGCCATAAGGCAGTGTATTGAGAAGCATATATAAAAATGTTTGTCTATTCCGATGCGCATATCGCAAAACCGATAAATATATAAATAAGTATCGTATTTCCAATATCGGATATACGATATATGCTGAGGGCCGCCTGGGTTTGAACCCTCTTTCCCGGCTGCTTCTTCAGTAAAGTTCGGAGGTGAAAAAAATGATGTGCGAAACAGTTGGATGCTGCGAGGACAAGCATGCCGGAAGGCAGTTCCTAACAAATGAAGAAAGGATAGGAATGCTTGAGGAATATAAGCAATGGCTTGAGAATGAGAGCAAAGGCGTTCAGGAAGCCATAGCAAAGCTGAAAAAGGCTGCTTAATAAAGCTAGGGAGGTGAGAAAATGAAAGGCGGAGAAGGCTGCTGCTAAAACAGGAAGTTTTTTATTCTCTTTTCTTTTATTTTTTTGTTAAGGATTGAAGGTGAAATTTATGGAATTTAAGCAAATTGTGATGGAGAGGTATGCTACAAAAATGTTTGACGGGAGAAAGATAGCTGCATCTAAAGTTGACGAGCTGCTGGAGATTATAAGGCATGCTCCGTCATCTTTCAATATACAGCCATGGAAAATAATGGTAATTAGCGATAAGTCAGTTAAAGAAAAGCTTGCTCCTGCTTCATGGAACCAGCCTCAGATTACAAGCTGCTCTCATTTGCTCGTTTTCTGCGCAAACAGGGATATTGCAGGCAACATAGAGCTGCTTGAAAAAGAGATGATCAGAAATGGGGCAGATAAAGAAGGGATAAAAGGCTATATCCAGATGATGTGGAATTTTGAAAAAAGCCTGGCAGAGGAGCAAAAGATTTCCTGGGCCCAAAGGCAGACATATCTTGCACTAGCCAATGCCGTGAATGGCGCGAAATCCCTTGGATTTGACTCATGCCCCATGGAAGGCTTTGACCCAAAAGCATATTCGGAAATTCTCAAGCTTCCAAGCAACCTTGTTCCTACTGCCTTATGCCCTATTGGCTATGCTGCTGACAAGCCAAATTCAAAGCTTAGATTTTCGAAGGAAGAGGTAATACTGGTTCAAAGCTAAAAAAGAAATATTATATGCATTAAAAAAGCCTTGATTCAGGAAGCCTTTGACTTCATTGCCCTTTCCCTCAGGATGTTCTTCTGCACTTTTCCTGTTGATGTCCTTGGCAGTTCTTTTAGAAATTCAACATTTTTAGGCTTTTTGAAGCCTGCAAGCTTCTGCCTGCAAAAGCTTATTATCTCTTCTTCTCTTGCATTAGCATTTTCCTTCAAAACTACATATGCCCTGACAGACTCGCCAAACAGCTTATCAGGAACACCAACAACAGCGCTTTCCTTGACAGCAGGATGCTGGTCAATTGTTTCCTCAACTTCCCTCGGGTAAACCTTTAAGCCGCCGGTTATTATCATGTCCCTTGCCCTGCCTACAAAGATTATATATCCATCCTCATCCATCCTGCCTATATCTCCAGTCCTGAACCATCCCTGCCTGAAAGCCTCGCCATTCAGCCTGGGAAAATTCCAGTATTCTTTTAAGATATTAGGGCCTTTAATCATTATTTCCCCGGCTTCCCCTTTCTCTACATCATTAAAGTCAGCATCAACAATCCTTACTTCAACCCCGGGCAGCGGCTTTCCAACAGTTCCTGGCTTCTTTTTGCCCTTGTAAGGGTTTGAAAAGTTCATCATTGTCTCGCTCATGCCGGCCCTTTCAAGAATTTCATGGCCAAAAACATCCTTAAACTCCTTGAAAGTTTCCGAAGATAAGGGAGCAGAGCCTGAAATAAACAGCCTCATTGAGCTTATGTCGTATTTTTCCCTGTCTTTCGCTTCAAGGATCTTGATGTACATGGTTGGAACTCCCATAAACAAGGTGCATTCATGCTGCTGGATTAAAGGCAAAACATCATCAGGAAGAAACTTTTTCCTTAAGACAATAAAGCTTCCATTGTAAAAGCTGCCGCATAAGGCAACGCCCAAGCCATGGATATGGTATAATGGCAAACATAAGAGCAGCTTGTCATTGTCAGTCCAGTGCCAGGCCTCTTTCAAAGCTTTTAAGTTGGACTCAACATTATAATGCGTCAATAAAGCCCCTTTGCTTTTGCCCGTTGTGCCTGATGTATAGAATATTATGGCGCCATCGTCATTGCTTAACTTGATATTTGGCTCATTTTCCATTGAATTTTTAACAAAATTGTCAAAACTGGTGTATTTTTCATTATTTTCCACTGTTATGATATGCCTTAATTCCTCCAGGTTTCCTTTGCAGTTCTCCAGAACCTTCATCCTTTCAGTATTAACAAGAATAAGCTTTGAGCCTGAATTGGAAAGCATATGCCCGACTTCAGCTTCCTTATAGTAAGTGTTTATTGGCACAACAACGCAGCCAGCCTTTAGCGCTCCAATGAAGAAGTATATCAATTCCGGGCTGTTGTCCAGAAACTGGGCTACTTTGTCCCCTTTCTTGATCCCTAGCCTGATTAAAGCATTGGCTACTTTATTGGAATTTTTATCTAGCTCCGAGAAAGGTATCCTCTTGCCGTAAAAATCAACTGCAACTCGGCTAGTATTCTTACTAAAAGTGTTATTAAAGCATGAAACTAAAGTCATAGATATCCTCGATTACCTTAGGAAGGCAAGTGTATTTAAATTTAGTGGTTTTTCTGGCAAAGGTTTAAATATTTATTTTCAATATTGAAAATAACATCATAACAGCTATTTGAAGATTTGTTCGCGCTAATGTGCTAAAATTTATCTTACTTTAAAACTAAGAATAAAGCCTCTAGGAGGGTTATAAATTTAAATTCTCAATCTTATCCAAATGCCTCCTGTTGCTGAATCCTATAGTTTCGATGAACTTTTTGCAGTTTTCCCTGCCATTAACCTGCAGATTGGTGATTTTTCTTGTCAGTGTGGGGTTAATTCCCTGCATTTGCAGATAATTGTAAATTTGGCCTATAAGATTTCTGCTTAAGATTTGAAGACCTATTCTTATATAGGGGGACTTATAGGATTTTCTTTTGTCAAAATAGACCCCTCCATCCGTGTCAAATATCCCCCTAATGCACCTGTTGATGAGATTCAAATTGCCGGAATTGACAATCTCATCCGGAATCTGGACAGTATAAGTTTTCAATCCAGCCGGAAACCTAAATCTCTTTGTCAGAAGCAAATGCATTTCTTTTGAATTAATGGTTAGCCTCAAGGTGTTGCCTCTTTTTGACAGCAATGGATTGCAATTTGGAGACATGCCCTTCAATATGGCAGTTAACACAGAGAAATATTTTCTGTCCAGTACAGAATGGCCTGTGAATTGCACTATATAGTTCCCGCCATATCTGTTTGTGAATCCATCTCCTATAAATGCACCTATCAATTCGCACAATTCCGGGGATAAAGGCATATTTATATCAAAATGGTATTTTGGCTTGGCATTGGCAGAGGCAATCTTTCTTCCAATCTCAAAAATTCTCTTGTGTCTGCTGTAAGTTATTCTTCCAGCCTTCTTCCTCCCCCAACCATGATCTTTGAAAAAAACTGAGTTTTCTATATTTTTCCGCTTTTCAGAATCAATTTCTAGAAGTATCTCGTCAAAAAAATCCTTCGGCATTGAATGTTCTCCATACCTGTATCTTTCGAGCTTCGATTTGTAAATGCCAAATATTTTGGAAAAGTTTTTCCAAGTGCCGAACTTTACTTTTAGGGTGTTAAAGAAATTTATCCTATCACCGTCTGATTTAAAAAAAACTCTGCTAGGATGTATTTTTTTTGAGGGATTTTTATTTTCCATATTAGTATCTAGGAAAATGAAAAGCCCTCAGAGGGAGTTGCACCCCCGACCTGCAGCTTACGAAGTTCGGCACAAAGTTCTGCCGCTCTAGCTGACTGAGCTATGAGGGCCTTTGATTGAAGAATTGCAGGCAATATAAAAACTTTTCCTTAGTTTCTGTGCTACTGAGGCAAAACAATCAGAACAGAGTTACTTTAGGTTTTTTAAAAGTTCATCCTTTTTTGGGAATTTCTTCTGGCATTCAAAGCATACAGCATGGCTTTTGCCCTTATTGTCCTTGATGTAAGCCCCGATAATCTTTCCAAGAAAGGTCTCATCAATCTTATTATTGCAGATTTCGCATTTCATAAAAGGCAGGCAGTAAAGGCTATTTTTAATCCTTTTTATTTTACAAAATCAAAAAATATAAATAAAAATTATATGAAATGCCTTGTCATGAGGTGGAAAAAGCCGGTTTTGGCATTATTTGCATTGATTTTCTTAGCTAATATTGCCTTTGCGCAGCCATTTGGGCCTCCTTTGTATATAGCAAATCCAAGTACATTGGAATGCCTCTATTATTTTGCAGGCGATGAAAAGCACTTCAACCCAAGGCCCGAGAATTACACTGATAACATAGGGTATACAACTGACTTTAAAAGCCAGGAGCAGGCTTGTCTGCTTTATAAATGTGTTAAGACAAATGGAAGAGTATGGCTGCAGGAAAAAGATGACCCTAACCCGGACATTTGCCTATGTCCCAACGAATTTCAGTTTGCAAATGAGACTGGATGTGTATCTATGCAAAAAGCAACCGGTTTTGCTGTAAAGGAAAGCAGAAACATATCAAAGCCTCAAAACTGGATTTTGGTCGGCATTCTTGCAGCTTTGGCTTTGGGGGTAGTATCTTATCTTAAGCTGGGCAGAAAAAGAATTTGAATTCTCCAAATATTTATAAAATACCATTCTATTCTGAAGAATATGCCGCGAATTGCCATTGTGGACAATGAAAAGCTGAAGGAAATGCAGCTTAAGCTGCACATCCAAAGCGTCTGCCCGGTAAACAGGGTTGGAAAGGAATGCATCAAGATCGAGGCAGATGGAAAGCTTTCAATAGATGAAAACCTATGCACTGGCTGCGGAATTTGCGTCAAGCCCGGACAAGGCGCTATAAAGATAATTAACCTGCCGGAAGAATGGAAAAAAGAGCCCATACACCGCTATGGCCAGAATTTATTTGCCCTTTATTCCCTGCCAACGCCGATTTTCGGCAATGTTGTCGGAATCCTGGGAATTAACGGAATTGGAAAATCCACAGCAATAAAGATACTTGCCCAAGTAATAAAGCCGAATTTAGGGGATTATGAAAAAGAAGGAAATTTTGCAAACTTGATAAGCAAATTCAGGGGCACTGAAGCCCAGAGCTTTTTCGAGAGAATAAGCAGCGGAAAGATAAAGATAAGCTACAAGCCTCAGCAGGTTGAATTAATACCAAAAACGGCAAAAGGCAAGGTAAGAGATTTATTAAAAAAAGTTGATGAAAAGAGCATTTTAAATGAGATTGTAGAAAAATTGGAAATTAAAGAAATTTTGAACAATGATATTGATAAAATTTCAGGAGGCGAATTGCAAAGGGTTGCCATAGCCGCGGCTGTCCTGAAAAAGGCAAGCCTTTACATTTTTGATGAGCCGACAAGCTTCCTGGACATAAAGCAAAGAATCGGCATAAGCAAATTCATCAAAAGCCTTGTTGATGAGGAAACTGCTGTTCTTATAGTTGAGCACGATTTGATCATTTATGATTACCTGGCAGACTTTACGCATATAATGTATGGAAAGGAAGATGCCTACGGTGTTGTTTCTGGCATAAAGCCTACAAAAAACGGCATAAACACTTACCTTTCCGGATACTTAAAAGAGGAAAATGTCCGCTTTAGGGAGAAAAAGATAAAGTTTGAGGCAAAAGCGCCATTGAAGAAAGAGTCAAAAGAAGCCCTTATTTCATGGCAGGACATTGAAAAAAACCTTGATGGATTTAATTTAAAAGCCCCTTCAGGCAAGATAAACAAAGGCGATGTCATAGGCATTCTGGGGGAGAATGGAATAGGAAAAACAACTTTTGTAAAAATTCTTGCTGATGTTTTAAAGCAGGATAAGGGAATAATAAGCAAGAAAGTAAAAGTCAGCTATAAGCCCCAGTATCTGCAGGCCTCTGATGAGCTGGTTTCAGCTGTTTTGAAGGATGCAATTTCAAAATATACAAACCAAATAATTAATCCATTGAGCATACAGCCTTTATTCTTGAAAAAATTGAATGAATTGTCAGGAGGAGAGCTGCAAAGGGTTGCAATTGCGTTATGCCTTTCAAAAGACGCTGATTTATATTTGCTTGACGAGCCTTCTGCCTACCTTGATATAGAGCAAAGGCTGATCATAAGCAACTTAATAAGGGATCTTGTGGAGCATAAAGGCGCTTCAGCACTGGTTGTTGACCATGACTTGCTGTTTATTGACTATCTAAGCCACAAGCTGATGGTCTTTACCGGAAAGCCTGCTGTCAATGGAACTGTTAACGGGCCTTTCAACATGGAAGACGGCATGAACATGTTCCTGAAAGAGCTAAAAATAACCCTAAGGAGGGATGAGCTTTCAAACATGCCCCGTGTCAATAAAGAAGGCTCTGTCAAGGACAGGGAGCAGAAAGAAAAAGGGAAGTATTATTATACATGATTAAGCCTTCCCCCTGCTTTCCCCGTCAACAATTCCGGAAGCGATCAAATGCGCTATCCTTATCGGCTCTGGTATAAGGCTTCTTGTGCATACAATTTTTAATATTTCCCTTGCCTTCTCTACGCTTATGCCGGTAAGCTGCACATAAATTTTTCCGATATTAATAACTTCTCCCGCCTTTTCCAATAAGTTTATCTTGTTTTTTTTATTTATTTTTATTAACGTGCTTTTTATTGCTGCAATGTCGGGCTTTCTTCTTATTACAACTATAACAGGCAGTTTTGTTTTTTTGCTTAATTCCTTAACATCAATAATATTAAAGCCTCCCACGGCAATCCCATCAAGGAAAATGCACCGCAATTGCGGCTTGAATTTGCTCTTGTTTACCATTTCTATGATTTTTTTTGTTGAATTGCTGCCGTCAACATTGACTTTTGTTGATAAAATCCCGTCCAATAAAGTTCCGCCCCTGAAAACAGTGCCTATGACAAAGACCTTGCCTTTAGAAAATTTTCTAAATGGCGCGTCATCAATCCCTATAACCCTTATTTCCTTTTTGAACATTTTTTATTTTTTCGGCTTCGCCTCGATAATGTAAAACATCCCAAAAACATGCCTTTTGCTTTTTATTACCCCAAGGCCGGCTTTTTTTGCTATGCCAAAAGGGTCTATGTCAAGGCGGCATCCTATCATTTCAAAATGCTTCGGAGCCATTTTCTTCTGCATGCTTCTTATCCATCTGCTTGAGCTTATCCCATGGTCCAAAAGGAGTATTCTTCCGTTTTTCCTGCAGACTCTTGACATCTCCTTTAATGCCTTAAAAGGATTCGGAAAGGTGCATAAAGAGAGTGTTGAAACAACCGCGTCAAAGGAATTATTTTTAAACTTTAAGGATTCCGTATCCATTATATTAAATTCCGCGTTCAGCCCGATTTTTTTGCTTTTTTTCCTGGCTATATTAAGCATTTCCGGCGTTATGTCAACAGCAGTCACTTTGCAGTTTTTATAATACTTGAAATTCCTGCCTGTTCCTGCAGCAACCTCAAGAACCCTGCCATGGGCATTTTGCAGCAGCCTTTTCCTGAACCTTCTTAAGACCAAAAAATCCGGAATTGCCTCCAATAAGTCGTATTTTGGGGCGAATTTTTTGTATTTTTCCCTTATTTGAGAATTTGTAAGCTTCATTTTACTCCCTGAATTCAACATCATCAACAATTCCGTCAGAATCCAAATCAACGCCTTCAACAACCCTTGCATTTATGTTTGGGTTGTGAATATTGCCTTCAGTTATTTTTTTGAAATTTTTCAGGAAAGCTATGATAGCAGCCCTTGTACCCGAATACCTTTTCCCGGCAACAACCAGAATTCCCTTGTCCTTGTTGAAGGGGTTCCTGATCTTGACAATTAATCCCACTTCGTCCTGCGGATAGGTTTCATTGCTTATGCCGGACTTGATGTTTCCATTCTCAAACCTGATTGGGAGCTTTGCATTGACTTTATTGGTTATTTTGTTGGTTATCGGCCCTCCAATCAAAATCAAATTGCCTTCAAGATCTTTGTCATGGACTTCTGTATCAAGCTTAACGTTAAAAGAGGGCACATAATTCAGAAAAGTCCCGAGAAATAACGCCAAATCAATGCCGTAATATCCGTCGCGGCTTCTTGCCTTGTCAGGCCCATGGGGATCCGGGCTTCCGACAATGATTAATGCGATCAGCTGGCCGTTTTGGATAAAAGGCTCCAAAAAAGCGCTTTCATTGGTTATATGCGCTATTTTCTGCGTTGACTGCATATCCTTGAATTTGACAACAAATGCTGGCTCTGCCAGGGCATAATAATTCGCAAGAGCGCCCTGCTTTGACTCCTTTTTTACAATTTTGACAATTCCAGCCTTTTCAAGATTCCTTATATGGTAGTATACTTTCTGCTCGTGCACCTTTAATTCCTTTGCAATATCGGCAGGGTATTTTGCCTCATCACTAATGCTTTTTACAATTCTTTGGGCTAATTCCGTGCCAAGATTCTTCAAGCTGCTGAATTTTATTTCCTTTGCCGGCAAAGAATAAACTTCATTCTTTTCCTTATTTACAACAAACATCAAACCACTATAAATTTAATTGTAGAAGTGGTATAAAAAGGTTTTGTTGTTTAATGTCAAAAATTAAGTACTTTTCAGTTATAAATTTATAAATAAGCAATAAAACCCAAGGCTATGGTGTACAGGAGCATTACAAAATTAGCGGGGCTTGACAATGGGGACCAATTAATGCTTACTGCGAGGATTGGAGAATATGTTGAACTAAATCGGGGGTATTTATTTGAAATAGCTTATCCGAGGTTAAAAATGGAATTACGTGAAGAATGCCTAATATTAGAGGGTCATGCTGCGAGAAGGTATATGGCAATAAGCGTCCACAGGCCTTCAAGAAGAGGAACGCCGCATATAAGCAGGGCAGTGCCGCTGACTGAGATTCCCCAAGCAGCAGATTCTGCGATAGATATAATGGAAATCGCCCATACTGTAGGCTATATCACCAGCGACGATTTCCATGAAAGCTTGATGGACCTTTATGCGCTAATAAGCCCATTCACTTTTTGGCTTATGCAAAAACTGCCTGACGGGGTCAGTGATAGGATACTAAAACATAATATTGATTCTGGCTTACCCCAGAAGGATAAGGTCATTGCAAAAACCAAAGAGATTTCAGAATTATTGACTCATAAAAACTAATTTTTAGTAGTCCTACTAAAATTTTAATAACATTTATAAATAAGCTCTATGCTTCCATGAGCCTTGCTTTAAAACATCGGAATTCCGCCAATCTAAATGATTGGTGGTTCAACAACTAGAGCATTATCCAGTGCAATTCCGAGTGTGCTCAAAAACCACTGGATAACTTTGCGATAAGCAAACATACCACTAGTATGTTACTGGTGGTTTTTGACATGTGCGGCATTATAGGGTATATAGGGAATGAGAAAGCGGCTCCTATACTGATAAAAGGCCTCAAGAATTTGGAGTACAGGGGCTATGATTCTGCAGGCATTTCCACAATAAGCAAAAACAATATAATAATTGAAAAGGATACGGGAAAGATTGATGAGATAGAAAAAAAAATTAATTTTGATAGCATGGGTGGCAGCGTCGGCATTTCTCATTGCCGCTGGGCCACGCATGGGAATGTTACCAAGGAAAATGCCCATCCCCATACAGACTGCACTGGCAAAATAAGCATTGTGCACAACGGCATTATTGAGAATTTCTCGGAGCTGAAGGAAAAACTCATTAAAAAGGGCCATAAGTTCAGTTCGACAACAGACACGGAAGTTATTGTGCACCTGATTGAAGAGCATTATAAAGGGAGTATAGAAGAGGCCGCAAGGAATGCGCTAAAGGAGGTTGAGGGAAGCTATGCTTTAGGGGTTATCTGCTCTGACGAGCCGGATAAGCTCATTGCTGCAAGGAACGAAAGCCCGCTGATTGTTGGCATCGGAAAAAACAGCATGCTCATTGCTTCCGACGTGCCTGCAATTTTGGATTACACGAACAAGGTTGCCTATTTAGATGATAAAGAAATTGCAGTTTTAACGAAAGATCATTTTAAAATCACCGATTTAAATAACAATGTAAAAAATAAGGATGTACATACAATAGAATGGGCAAAAGAGGCAGCGCAAAAGTCCGGCTATAAGCATTTCATGCTAAAGGAGATTTATGAGCAGCCAAGGGTAATAACAGAAACATTAAACGGCAGGATAGAGGGTGGAAGCATAAACATAAAGGAAGAATTGAACTTAAGTGATAAGGAGCTATTGGAAATAAATAGGATAATAATTGTTGCCTGCGGCACCAGCTGGCATGCCGGCTTAGCAGGAGAGTTTATGTTTGAGGAGCTTGCCAAAATACCGGCTGAAGTAGAATATGCCTCGGAATTCAGGTATAGGCACCCCGTTCTGGATGACAAAACCTTGGTTATTGCAATTTCGCAATCAGGAGAAACAGCAGATACTTTAGCGGCAATGAAAGAGGCAAAAAAGCAAAATGCCATGATATTGTCAATCTGCAATGTAAAAGGCAGCACCATCGCGCGAGGCTCGGACAGTGTCTTATACACTCATGCAGGCCCGGAAATAGGAGTGGCATCGACAAAAGCATTCACCTCTCAATTAGTTGTCTTATATTTATTAACACTTTATTTAAGTAAATTAAGAAATACTTTAAATGATGAAAAAATACTCGATCTTATAGCCCATTTAAGAAAGCTTCCCCTGCAGTTGGAGTCTGTTTTGAGCAACGACAATAAGGTAAAAGAGCTTGCTGAATTATACTCTGATAAGACAAATGCCCTTTACCTCGGGAGGGGCATAAATTATCCTATTGCACTTGAAGGCGCCCTGAAATTGAAGGAAATTTCCTATATACATGCCGAGGGTTATCCAGCTGCTGAAATGAAGCATGGCCCAATAGCCTTAATAGACAAGGAAATGCCCGTTGTTTTTGTCGCGCCAAAGGATATTTACACCTACAAAAAGGTTTTGGGCAATATAGAGGAAGTCAAGGCAAGGGGAGGCATAGTGATTGCAATAGCGACAGAAGGCGACGAGGAAATAAGAAAAAAAGCAGATCATATAATTTACATTCCAAAAAACCTTTATACATTAAGCTCCATACTGGCGGTTGTTCCCCTCCAATTATTGGCTTATCATATTGCTGATAAGCGAGGCTGCAATGTTGACAAGCCCCGCAACCTTGCAAAATCAGTCACAGTGGAGTAATTTTCAGGATTTTTAGTATTTCAAAACAATTTAAAAAATATAAAAATAAATAATTTAAAAAATGAAAATTAGAAAAGCTAACAAAAAAGATGCGGCACGAATTGCTAAAGTCCTGGCTAGCTTTTACAACATGGATGAAAAAGAAGCAAAAAATGCTTTTTTAAATGAAACAAAAAAAGGCCATAGTTATATTGTTGCTGAAGAAAATGGAAAGATTATTGGCTTGGTTACCTGGTTAATGCACGGCCTTCCAAAGCACCAATTGGCAGAGCTTGACAGGATTGTCTTGCTGCCGGAAGCAAGAGGAAAAGGCGTCGGGAAAAAACTTGTTGATGAATTAATAAGGAATGCGGACAATTTTTACAAAAAAAGCGGATTTAAATTAAGAAAGCTCTATCTTTTGACGCATGCTGACAACAAAGAAGCGCATAATTTTTATGAGAAAATAGGTTTTAGTCATGAAGCAACCTTAAAGCAGCATTACTATAAAGGGAAGGACGAGTTTGTCTTTTCAATGTTTTTTTGATTAATTATATATTTTTTAAAAGTTTTAATTGCTGCTAAAAATAAAGTAACTACTCTAAAATAGAAATATTTAAATATAATACAACAAAAAAGCAAGAAGGGGGAGGAAAATGGCACTTGAAATTGGAAAAATGTTTAGGGGGCTTGCAAACCGCCTTTTAATCCCAAGGGAGGCAGAATTCAAATCTCTTTCTGGCGAGCTAGAAGCTAAAATTGGAGAGATTACTGGAGAGGTTGGTGGTCTGGGAGATTTAGAAAAATCGTTTAACGATTATTTGAAAGAATTTGCCGCTCAATTTACTCCAAAAGCGACTAGCACAACAAACCCTCTTGAATATTTAGATAACCTAAGGGAAGCATACAATTTTGATAGAACAACATTTAGTTTGAACAAGTATCTTGTTGTTGGGGCCTTGTACGGATTTTTAAAAAGTGAAGTTGCTAGAAAAAAGAATTTAAAACCGGGCGAAATTGGAGAAGAGCAGGTTAGAGAGCAAGTCAGACAAGCAATTGACGACGGGCTTTTCAATGGCTTAACAGAGGAAAGGATTCAGCTTCTCTTTTTGAGAACAATAAAGCATTTTAGTGATATAGGTGTTAAGGAGCTTGAGGGCCCTAATTATGACGGGTTTAGAAAAAGGGAAGCGCATTACGATACGATTGTTCGTTTTTTATATAAAGTAGACCAAAAAACGGTAATTGAGAGGGTAGGGAAATTGGCTCATGGTATAATTGATAAGGAGGGGCTAAAGGCTGTTACATACGAAAATAGTGTCAAAAACCCCTTTAAAACAATGGGTTATGGAAGGTAATAGGCAAATAATGTAAAAATAATTTTTCTCCAATATTAAAAAATCAACCTAAAACCTCATAAAGGGGTTGTTTTTCTTCTCATAATCAATTGTAGAGTTTTTCCTTGAGCCATAGTCATGTCCCGGACAAATTTCAATTTTGCCGTCTAATTTGCTTAATTTTTTCAGGCTATCAAGCAATTCTTCTTTGCTTCCGCCGGGCAAATCTATTCTGCCAACTGCTTCAACGAATAATGTATCTCCGGTTATTAGCTTATTCTCAACAAGATAGCAAACGCTGCCGGGAGTATGCCCCGGTGTATGCAAAACCTTAATTTTTAATTTTCCGAGATTTATTTCATTTTTATCCTTCAATTTCCCGTAAGGCAATCCTAAATTCTCAACAGAATCCGCGTCATTTTCGTGGACTAGAATCTTTGCCCTTGTCAGCTCAAAAAGTTTTGCCAATGAGTTTATATGGTCATAATGCGTATGCGTAAGCAAAATATATTTTATTTTCAAATTTTTGCTTTTTGCTGTCTTCAATAATTTTTCAGGCTCCCAGCCCGCATCCACTATGGCCGCTTCTTTGCTTTTCTCATCAGCGATTATATAGCAAAAGTTCTGCATATCTCCGACTTCAACCTGCTCAAATATCATCTTAACCACGTTAAATCTTCCTGATAAAGGTCATAAATCCAGAATGCCCCATAGGCTGGCTTTTTGGCCTTACTTTCCTCTCTTCAATTTCCCATTCCCTTTCAATAATTTCAGAGGTTTTGACATAAACAAAATCATTTAATTCCCTGGCTTTATCAACAAAATCCATTACCTGCGGGATAGTTGGGCTGTAGGAAACCAGAAAGCCTCCGACCTTCAAAGCTTTTTTTGCATTCTCCAGAACTTTCCATGGCTCAGGCAGGTCCAAAGTTATCAAATCGGCATTTTTTTCATCAATGCCCCCATAGATATTTTTATTTTTTATTTTGATATTTTTCAGGTTCAAAAAATCAATGTTATGCTCCACAATCTTAATGAAATCTTCCCTTATCTCATAGGTAACAACCTCTTTTGCAATATTTGCAAGAAAGCATGCCAAAGCCCCTGAGCCGGAGCCGGCATCAACAACCCTGCTTTTGGAATTAATCCCGGTTTCCGCTATTATTGCCCCAATATCCTTCAGGGGGATTATCTGGGCACCCCTCTTTATTTTCCTGTACAGGTCTATAAAGCACGGCTCAAAAATAGTAAATTCGCTTTTTGTATTTGAAAGGATTCTGCTTCCGGATTTTTTCTTCAGGTCATCTTTCCTGAAAAAGCCGAACTGCGTGTGGAAATCGCTGTTAAAATCCCTAACCAAAAACTTCTTTCCCCTGCTGTTTATCAGCATTTTCATGGATTTCATTTTTCAGTTTAGAATACTGGCTGGTTTATAAATATTGTTGGAAATTATGCCAAAAGAAAAAAATTTATAAATCAGCATTAAACGGTATGGTATTTGTCTGGAAGAGGTGATTTTCATGGCAAAAAAATCAAAGAAGGCAAAGGCGAAAAAAAGCAAGGCTGTAAAATCAAAAAAGGCAAAAGTGTGTGAGTTTTGCTAGAAAAAGAGGCTTTAAATTTTCATGGGCATAAGAAAAACAAATTTTTTTAATAATAAATCCAAATTGATTATGCTCCTGGCTGCTTTTCTCCTGCTATTTTCCATTGCTTATGCGCATCTGGAGGAAGAAGTGCCCGAAGCAATTGGTGAAGAAAAAATAGGCATTGAGGACTATATTAAAACAACCTCACTGAACTACCTGTTTGTTGCCTCAATCATGATTTTAGTCCTAGTTTTATTCTCGCTTTTTTACAAGGAAAAGGAAAAAATCAAGCTGTTTTTATTCTTGGGGATAGTTGCACCGGCAATAATTGCAACTGCTTATCTGGCAGGCTCCACAATTTACCTAAATGCAGTTTCCCAAACAAAAGGGCCTGTGCATTGGCATGCCGACTACGAAATCTGGGATTGCAACGAAAAGATAGAGCTGATAAAGCCAAAAGGCCTTACAAACAGGATCGGAAATCCTTTGTTTCACGACCATGGTGACAGCAGGATTCATGTCGAAGGGGTTGTGGCTGATAAAAGAAGGGTTGATTTGCATATGTTCTTTGAAACTGTCGGGGGTTATCTGGACAGCAGCATGCTGAGAATCCCCACAGACGAAGGTGTTGTTGAAATTAAAAACAGCGATTTATGCAATGGGGAGGAAGGAAAGCTGCAGGCATTTTTGTACAGGGTAAAGAACCCCGAAGAAAGCAAAAAATGGGTTTTTGAGCAGCTAAAGGTAAAAAATTTTCCAAACTACATTTTGGCTCCTTATTCAAACATACCTCCCGGCGATTGCATTATAATTGAATTCGGCAAGGAAAAGGAAAAAACAGACAAAATGTGCGAAACTTACAAGGCTGCAATGCAAAGGGGCGATTTAAATGGCGGTTGAAGCATACCTGCCCGCATTAGCGACTGTCGTAACAACTGCTGCGGTTGATTCCATTAATCCGTGCGCTATCGGAGTTCTTATACTGATGATTTCGGTAATGCTGGTTGCAAAGCAATCAACAAAAAGGATGCTTCTGCTTGGCTTTCTTTATGTCAGCTCTGTTTTAACAGTTTACCTGCTGGCCGGGCTGGGCCTGATGTACTACCTTTCATCATTGCCACTTTACATGGCAGAATACATATCAATAGCTGTGGGAATATTGATAATTTTAGCAGGCATTCTGGAGATCAAGGATTTCTTCTGGTATGGACGCTGGTTTTCCCTGACAATTCCAGCTGTTTTCGCAAAAAAGATACATAATTATGCATCAAAAACGACAATTTTCGGGGTTATTTTTTTAGGTGCCTTTGTTTCCGCGGTTGAGCTGCCCTGCACAGGCGCGCCTTATCTCGCCATAATAACATTGCTCTCGCAAAACTTTAACTTCACAGCTTTCATTTTACTGCTTTTGTATAACGTTATATTTGTGGCGCCTTTGATAGTAATCCTGCTTCTTGTCGCTTTTGGTGTTAAGCTGCACAGAATAAAAAGATGGAAGCAGGCAAACAGGTCATATATGAGGCTGCTTATTGGGCTGCTGCTCATAGCATTAGGCTGGCTACTGATGCTGATTGCAAATGGAACAATAAATTTAGGCTGAAAAATGGCAAAAAAAATAAAAAAAGGAAAGGGAAAAACATGCATTTACTGCATTGTAAAAAGAAAAGGCCATACAGAGGAGTTTGACGAAAGGAAGGTTTATGCAAGCTGCTATGCGGCATGCCTAAACGCCCAGATAGGGCATAAAAATGCCGAGAAAATATCGGAAAAGGTAAGCAAAGAGCTAAAAGCATGGGTGACAAATAAGAGAGAGATAAGCTCTGACGGGATATTCAAGAAAGTTGTGGTGTCAATGGGAAAATATGACAAAGATGCTGCATTTATGTATGAAACACACAGGGATATAGCCTAGTCATATTGCTTTTTATCTTCCGGCTTTTTCTTTCTAAAAGCCGTCTCTTTAAAAATAAAATAAAAACAATAAAAAATTTATTTCTTCTTTGCTGCCGGCTTTTCTGTGCAATGCGGGCATGTCGGCTTAGCTAATTTCATCAAGCCCTTCAATATCAATAAAGCGCCCAGCACAACCCAGATGTCCCATTGGGTATAAAGCCTCACTAAAATCAAAACTATGCCGGAAACAATCCACTTTGTCCCGTGGCACTTATGGCAGACTCCTTCGCAACAAACTGCTCCCATTTTACACCTCCTTTTTATTTGTATTATAAATTCCCATTTAGGAGTATAAAAACTTTACTAAAAAAGCGGGCCAGCGAGGATTTGAACCCCGGACCTATAGCTTAGAAGGCTATCGCTCTGTCCAAGCTGAGCTACTGGCCCATGAAATTTCAGAATTGAAGTTGATTTATAAATTTTGTTGAATTAAGGCAGAGTATTATTTGAGCAATACGGCAAATCAAAGCAGCTGTACTTTATGTATATAGAGCCTTCCGAATTGCAAAAATCCCTCGTGTCAGAACGGCATATTCCGCTATTATCAATGCAGCAGCCCTGCAGGGAAGCGACAGCAGCGCCGCTGATATTAGGCTTAAAAAAAGGCACTGAAACGAATAACAATACCAAAGCAACTATAAAAGCAGATAATGCGCTTGTCCTGGCAAACTGCCTTGCCCTGAACCGCCTTATAATCCCGGAGACAAAACTTTCATCATAGCCGTACATTACAAGCCATTTTTTTATTCTGCCCAAAGAATGCCCTTTGCGATGATGCTCTTTGACGTAATTATAAACATTTTTTTTGGTATGCTGCTCTCTTTTTTCAGCCATTTTAAAAACTACAGAAAGAGGAGTATAAAAAATTTCCTATATTAAAATATCCTGCCTTGACAATTCCTCAATGTCATTGGTCCACATAGTGCAGTGCTTTTTTCCTTCCCAGTAATACCAGCAGTTTTTCCCAAACCTTTCCCACCTTATGCAGCCTAAACAGCATGCCGGCGCATCCTTGCTTTCCTGCTTTGCTTCCACTTCATTATTTTGCATTTTAATTGGGGATGCAGTTGTATATAAAAACCTTATGGCAGCCATGTATCGGGCTTGTTTAGTTTTTTTGGCAGGTATTCATCCATAACATAATTCAGGCCCCACTTTGCCAGTGCCTGCTGCTCAGCCCTTACTTTCATCTGCATCATCTGGTTTATTGCTTTTTGCCATTCTTTGTAATGCCTTACAAAAGGGTCATTTTTTATAGCATCCTTTCCTCTTTTGATGTCTATGTCCTTCAGCGGATGCGATGGCAGCTTGTAGTCTATGATATCCTGAGGCGTAACTCCTAAAAACTTTGCTTCAGGCACGCAGAAATACTCGTTGATATGCGCGGCATTTCCGCTTCCAACTTTCAATGTCCTGTAAATATTAAAATATGCGTAAGGGTCCCCATCGGCAAAAACATAAACTGGCAGCTTTTTGTCGTCGCTTAACCTCCTGAGAAAGCGCCTGCAGGCCCTTGTAGGGACTCCTCCCATTGACGCTAAAATGCAATTCGCCTTTTTCCAGTAATTATGCTTAAGCAATCTTTGGAACATTCCTGCTGTCTCAATAGCAAGAATGAATTTTGCATTTGTCTCAAACTTCAAATGCTCAACAGTGATAGGAATTGAGTAAGCGCCGGAGCCGAATTTGGTGCAATCAATCCTTATTTCCTTGCCAGTATCCGGATCCCTGTCTATAACTATAAGCTTCCCGGCAATCTCCCCTCCCTTTTCCTCGGGTATAAATCCCAGCTGCTCCCTGTTAACCATCATCATGGCTTCCATGTCATCCATGACAGTGTCGCTTTCCGGCTGCTCGGTAAAGGCAGCTTCGGCCCAGTTTTTGGATATGTAGTACATTTCCCTTTTTGTTGTTATGTCGTCGCTCTCTATTATTCCTTTTGCATGCGCCATCATCCTTAAAGTTTGCGCAAAGGTCTTTATTGTGCTTGCTGTCAATGTCCTTTCCTTCATTTTTCCCAATAGCTCAAAAAAGCCCTCCTTTGGGTCGTATTTGACATTGCTTAATGCCCTTAAGGGCATATTAAGCTCGGGCGCTTTTTTCTTTTTTATTTTCAGGTAAACGTCATTTTCCGCGATAGACACGATCTTTTGTGCAACATCGCTTTGCTTACTCTTTTTCATGCTCTTCACCCTCATTCTCTTCTTCCTCGTATTCGGTTTTCCCTATTTTCGCAAAATCCTCATCGTATTCCATGTTCTCGGCCTCTATCTGCTCAAGCTTCCCCCTTTTCTTCTCCAGGATTTCCGCCAATAATTTCTCGACGGTTTTTTCCTCATTTTCCTTCAGGTTAATCAGCTCCTTCAAAGCCTCTCCGATATGCGGGATAAACATCTGTATATAATCCCTTTTTTTGCTTTCATACTGGATTTTTCTTTTCTTGTTTACATAGCTTGCTAATTTTCTCCCGCATTCCTGCAAAGCTAATTTGATTTCTTTGATGATTTCGGGGTAATGCGCAATTGCCTCCTTGCTTTCTGAAGTGAAAGGCACCCACACTGAGGCTATGTGCACAACTAATGTTACAGGACCAATAGGCAAAGCGCCTTTGCTTTGGCTCAAGCCGTAATTTCGCCATGCAGTATTGATGACAGACCTTGTTACTGCGCATGCCCCTTGTTGATAAAGCAATGGAACCCTGTTCGCATACCTTAAAAGCCTTGTGCCTTCCTCCGCACTTTGCTGCCCGCCATAAGCCAGGCCAGCCTCTACAATAAATGGGTTTCCCCTGTACACTTCAGGCGGCCTTGTTACTGCGCAATAAAATTCCGCATTTATCTCTTTTCTTAACCCTTTTTCAAGAAGATCTTCCCCAATTGGGCTTATGCAGTCTGTTGGAGGCGCAATTATCTTCGTTTTTTCAATGCCCTGCACGAGCTTTTCAGCCATTTCCCTCGTGATATCTACAGGCTTTGTGTTTGGCAGCAATGCAGCATTCCCGCAGATTTGCTTGGCTGTACCGGGACCGACTCTTGAGAATTCACTTGTTAAAAAGCTTTGCAGCGTTCTTGACTCAGTAAATTTCAGCATGGACAATAGCCTTCCAATCTCGACGCCATGAGGATGCGGCTTGATTTCAACGGGCTTTCTCGGCATTACTTCCGTTGCCCTAGGGAATATTATCTGCTCTGCCTTCGGGTTTGTATAAATTATTGTAACATGCGGATTTACAATGGCCGTTTGCTTTAGGTATTGGTCAATGCTCTGGTCGCCTTTCTGGTAGCTGCCCTCCAGATCCAGTTCAATCCTTGTACCATGCTCCTTGTTCCATTCAATAACCTCTTCCTTTATTATTTCAGGGCTGTTTTTTTGCGTATCGATATGAAGCTCATAATAATGGGCAGGGTATTTTTTCCCTATCTTTGAGGTTATTCTTGCAGGCTTTCCTGTTGTTAATTGCGCGTAAAGAACCGAGGCGCTTATGCCAATGCCCTGCTGGCCGCGTGACTGGCTCAGCTTGAAAAATTTGCTTCCGTATAAAAGCTTCGCAAAAATGTTCGGAATCTGCTTTTTTACTATGCCGGGGCCGTTATCCTCAATGATTACCTTGAACCTGTCATTCTGCATGTCAATGACTTCAACGCTTACTTCCGGCAGAAAGCTGCCCTCTTCGCAGGCATCCAGGCTGTTGTCAACCGCCTCCTTAATGCTCGTAAGCAAAGCTTTTCTTGGGTTGTCAAAGCCCAGCAAATGCCTGTTTTTCTCAAAAAAGCTTGCAATAGAAATTTCGCGCTGCCTTTTTGCCAGCTCCAATGCTATAGGTGTTTCCTCTGCCAATTTACATCTCCATTATCGCCTTTCTTTTGAGTTCTCTCCTCTTTTTTTCAAGCCATTTATAAACGTTTGCATGGGTGCTTCCCTTCAATAACGACTCAACTGACTGCTTTGCCAAGCTTGCTGATTCAGGCTCGCCAATAATGCTTATTGTTTTTCCATAAACGCATATATGCGATTCAGTCAGCTGCTCAATAAGCTTTCTTGACTTTCCGTCTTTTCCTATTACGCGGCCTTTCAGCCTTAGCATGGATTCCCTGCTCTTTGCAAAATTCGGCAGATTGACAATCTCAAAAACGTAATCCTGCTTGAGCAGCAATTTCGCAATATCGGGGTTAAATCCCCTGCCAACTGCTTTTATAACTTCCCTTGCAGTGTAAAGCCCCAAGGCATCCTCTCCTGAAACAAATATATCACCGTCTTTTGAGTCTACTTTTATTTTTGAGCTTGTTTCTTCCTCTATGCTTTTCTTTACTTCCCCATCCTTGCCTATTAAAACTGCAACTCTTTCCCTAGGTATCTTCAGCTCGTAAGAGTATTCTGTCATTTTATTCCATATCCGATTTTTTATTTGTTTTAATGATGATGTTTGTTGAAAATTTTTTTATTGAATTGAGTTATTTTCTGATTTTCTTTAATACGCTTTCTTCGCTGGCTTTCAGCCCTGTTTTTTTGAAAAAATTGCATATATTTTTTACATCCCTTATTAAAAATTCCTCTGCCCGGGGATGTTTTAATGTTGTTGTCTGCGACATATCTATAAATACAGGGTTTTCATTATAATTTAAAATATTGAAGGCCGATAAATCTGCGTGAACCAAGCCGGATTTATATAACTTTTTCATATTTTCAATTATCTTATTAAAAAAATCCTTCTTGTTCTCGGGAATCTGGTCTTTTAACTTTGGCGCAGCTTCGCCGTTGCCGATAAATTCCTCAACCAAGACATTGTTTAAAAAGGCTATCGGTATCGGCACTTTTATATTGCTTTCCCTCGCCTTAAGCAGGTTTCTGTATTCCCTTTGCACCCATGCAAATATAATCCTTCTTCTTTTCCTCTTTAAATTTGCAAACCTCGGGTCATCCTTGATGTAATCGTACATCCTGTTGAAATCGCACGTTTCCAGCCTGTAAATTTTAACCGCGACTTTTTCATTGTTTTCCTTTAAAGCTGAAAATACGTTGCTTTCCTTGCCTATTTTAATTGGTCCTTGCAATCCTCTGAAATGGCCTTCAGTAATAAGCTTGAATATAGTCCTGTTTGTGAAATCATCAAATACGCTATGCATTGTCTTGAATTTGTCGCGGGTCATTTTGTTCTGAAAAACCAGAAAAATTAAATCTTATTTAATTAAGTACTATTTTAGTCGCAAATATTTTTAGGGTAAACAACTTAGTTTATATAACTTATTAACTTATATATACCACTCCAGAATACTAACAAAAACGAAATATTTAAATAATAGTTCTACTTTACAATAGTAACAGTCGAGAAGGGGGTGGCTCATTTTATTTGATTTATAAAAGCCATATAAATTTTCATTGTCATAATAAACACCTCTTTTTCCTCTGCAGGTCCTGCAAAGGATTTGCAGGGGTTTTAATTAACAGGGAAGAATGATCACCTCTTTTTCCCCAGGGGGGCTTTGAAAAAAGCCCTTCTGGGGTTTTATAATCATTAATTCTTCTTATAAAGCAAGAAATAGTGCTAAAGATTTATGAGCTAATTTTATCTACAACTTGATTTTCCATATATATCTTCTATTATTGTTTCATGGGTGATTTCAACAGCCCTTAAATTCTCTTTTGGAATGCGACTTTGAATGCGCCTTATACCCTCCAAAGCTTGCTCTTCAGTTGAATAAACAGGTATAGCATCTTCCCCTGAACAACATCTAGATCTAAGAGTCGCATATAGTTCACCTTTTGGACATTCAACTAACATATACTTACCCATATTTCTTTTTAGTTCTCTTCTTCTAACACTCGGTTCAAACGTTCTTAAAGGTTCTTGGGCAATTACTTGTTCCAATGAAACTATACTCAGTAGAGAACCTGCTACTACCGCTACAGATGCTTTGAGAAAATTCCTTCTATCCATTTTAAACTAGGTAATACATAGTAATATTTAAATTTTGTATATCTTTAATTAATTTCAATACAAGAAAATTTGAAAAATTTTCGGTCTCGAAAATAAAGAGTTATTTTCGATATTGAAAATAGCTTTATTTTTGAGACCAAGGATTCTTTGGATTTTTGTGTATAGGAGCAAAAATAAACTAAAAATTTATATACTTAAGCCGCTTTTTAATTGTTGTATTACGCAAACTGCGTAAAAGCCTTATTAAGGTGTTTTACGCACAAATAAAAGCCCGTCACGAGAGTACTCAACGGAGCTTACGCTAAATCCCCCATAAGGGGTGCTGGAAACCTAAAAATTTCCACGCAGCAAGCAATGAGCTTGAGAGTTAGTGCAGCGGGCTACAAATCTTTTAATGTTCATAAAAAAAGCGTATAGGACAAGCGTTGAGCTTAAAAATCATTATTATCACTTTATTTGATTTCAGTATTATATAGGTTAATTAGGTAAAAATGCTTGTTCTATAGGCAAATATAGGGGCTAAAATATGTTTACTAATCATTCAATTATTGGGATTGGATTAGGCAGTGTTAGCTCCTTCTAAATACAATGGAGGTTGGTAAAAATGGGTAAAATAAGCCCGGTATCTGCTAAGTATATTATTCACGCGAACATAGATATTGAAGGCGTTGTTGACAAGCCTGATGTGGTAGGCGCAATTTTTGGCCAGACTGAAGGGTTGCTGGGAGCTGACTTAGAGCTAAGAGAGCTTCAGAAATCAGGAAGGATTGGAAGGATAGAAGTAAACGTTGAAACAAGGTCTGGAAAGACTAAAGGAAATATTGTCGTGCCTTCATCCCTGGACAAGGCAGAAACAGCAATCGTAGGCGCAGCTTTGGAGATAATACAAAGAATCGGGCCTTGCAATGCCAAAATGCAGGTAGAAAACATCGAGGATGTGAGGGTAAGCAAGAGAGGTTTTGTCATTGAAAGGGCAAAAGAGCTGCTCAAAAACCTGATGGAAAGCTCTATGCCTGATTCTCAGGAAATTGCGGATGAAGTTGCTTATTCTGTCAGGGTAATGGAGATAAGGGAATACGGCAAAGACAGGCTGCCGGCAGGGCCTGCAATCGACGAGAGTGATGAAGTAGTTGTTGTCGAAGGCCGCGCGGATGTCCTGAATCTGCTCAAGCACGGGTTCAAAAATGCAATCGCCATGAACGGCACTTCAGTTCCGGAAACTATAATTGATTTATGCAAAAAGAAAGTAGTTACAGTATTTGTAGACGGCGACAGGGGCGGCGACTTGATTATCAAGGAGTTCAGCTCTGTTGCTGATGTGGATTATGTGACAAAAGCGCCTGACGGAAAAGAAGTTGAAGAGATAACAAAGAAAGAGATACACAAGGCCTTAAGAAGCAGGATTTCCGGGGAGCAGGCAAAGCTCGAATTGGGCAGGGACATAGAAAGGATCAACGATGCGTCAAAGCCTTTCCACAGGCCGGCAATGCAAAGGCCCCAGTTTATTAAAAGGCCTTTTGTGCCTCTAGAGCAGAAAAATACATTCAAGAATATGCTCGAAAACCTTGTTGGGACAAGAGGAGCCCAGGTTTTAGATGAAAAAATGAATGTTCTTGGAAAGGTCCCGATAAGCGAATTGCCGACAGCAATAAAAAGCCTCGGCAATGGCGTCTATGCCATAGTCTTTGACGGCACTATTGACAGGGACATTATCAAGGCTGCAGAAATGGGAAACATAAGGTGCCTTGTAGGCATGGACTCAAGAATAAGACCGAATGAAACAAGAGTGAATATTTTGACAGTGAGCGATTTGTAGTGTTTCATTTTCGGGTTATTCAAGCATAAAATTATTAAAGCAATCACTATTATCTCATGATGAAGGGAACAAATATGGAAATGACAAATCAAGCATTAGCTGATACTTATTTTGGAGTAGAATCTTTATATGCAAAATCTACCGATACTTATCGGGTAATTAAAAGAAGAATAGCAGAATCACCAGTAGATATTGCAAATTTTTTTGCTGAACATGGTAGTTTAGCTGGCCTCAATACTAGTGGTATAGGAAGTAAGACTAAGGAAGCTCTTGAGTTGATCTTAAGAGAAGGGCCCGAGGCAGCTGCATTAAAAAAACATGCAACAGCTCGTGACGAAGCTATGCGTTCGTTTAAAGATATACCTAAACCTCCTCAAATTGGGGAAGAAGATGCCTTTCCACAAGGACCGTATGAAAGAAATGAAACGATTAGGAACAGAAGAGATTGATAAAAAAGATTTCCTATACACAACAAATATGTATGCGCAAATAAAGCTACTCAATGGCAATCAAAAAATCGCGTTGTGAGATAAACTCACATCATACTTTTTCAATGACAAAATAGAATACTTCAAATATATTTTCAAATCAAATTCTTTGACAATTCCTCGCTACATTCTTTTATTTTATTCATCATGCAGAAATTCTCCTTTATCTTGTCCGCAGGCTGGACTCCGGAAAACTTGATTTTGTTGTTTATTAAAAACGTAGGGAAAGTGTTTATTTTCAATTCTGCCGCCAGCGGGTCATTTTTATTATGTTTTGCAAACTTGATATTGTTCCCGAACAAATCAAGGAATTCCTTCAGGTTGCGCTCAGCCTTTAGTGAAGCGCCGTCATCTGCCAAAAAAACGTCAAGCCTTCCCGGAATTACATCTCTTTTTACAAAATAAGTAGCGCCGCTGGCCTCTTTGTTCATTATATATTTATTGCCGGCTTTGTCAAAGGCTGATTTTGCTTTGCCAAAATTAAATGCATTGCTCAGGTTTGAATCAAAAATGTAGGCAGGCAAAGCTTCTATTCCAAGCTCGCCAGCCAATTTCCCGCCTTCTTTTGAATCATAATCCAGATTATTCACATCCAGATTGGGGAACAGCTCTTTAAGCAGTTTTAAAACCCTGGAGGTGTCACAGTTAAAGCAGTCTTTTGCATTGATTATTACAAGCCCTGCTTTGGCATCATCCTTAAATTCGCATTCTGCATTTTTAGTTCCGGGATTGGTGCAAATGCCTATTTTGCCTTCTTCTCTGCATTCCTTATCAGAATTGCACGCTATGAATTCCTTGACAGCAGAGTTTATATCTGCTTCCGGCAAAGCCTTTTCAGCATCAGGATTTTCTGAACTAAAAAACTGTACAGCAAAAATAGCGATCATAACAACTAGCAAACCTATGGCAAAAAATTTCCATCTGCCGTTTTTTTTAAAAGTTACTGGAATTTCATCTTCAGGCTTTTCTTCAAATTTTTCATGGCGCCTCTCTTCCCTGGTTTCAGTTATTGTTTTCTGAACCTCATTTTTCTCTATTTCCTCAGCCTCATCTTCATGCTTCTCTTCTTGGGCATATTCACTTTCCTCAGACTCTGTTTCCATTTCATCATATTCTTTTTCCGGGCTGTTTTTTTCATCAATAATTTCCTCTTCAGGATTTTCTTCCTCTTTTTCCGGCTCTTTCCGCCTTGATTTCTTCTCCTTTTGCGTCTTGACCTCAAGGTCCTTCAGCTGCTTCTCCACCCTCTCTTTGCCGCTCAGGTATTCTTCTTCGCTTATAACTTCAGTATCGAAGCTTTCTTTCAGAAATTCCAGTTCCTTTTGAAGCTTTTCTTTTTCCTGTTCCATTTTGCATCTAAGACTGCAGTAACTTCTCAACAACAGCTATAAATTCCTGCTCCTCGGCATCCAGATTGTTGTTTTTTTCATAGAAATTGCCTATTCTAACGTATTTGCAGCCGAAAACATATGTCGGAACGGTTGCTTCTTGGTTGTATTTTTTAAATATTTCCATTTCGCCTTTTGGAATGCCGCTTTCAATTTCTTCTGTTAAAGTGTTGTCTCCGGTATCCAAATCCCAATGGTAAGCTGCAATTTTTCCATCTTTCATGTAATCCCTCATTACCCCGTCAAAACTGTTTTTTACCCATTTGCACGGCTCGCACCATGATGATGTATAAAGCCTTATTACCGGCTTATCATTTTCCCTGCAGATTTCATCTTCCAACTCAAGAAAGCTGGTTATTTTTTCATCATTGGCAAACAATTGGATTTGCGCATTGCTTGTTAACTGCTTGATATAAATCTGCAAAGCTTCGGTTTTTTTCCTCAAAAGCAGCTGCTCTGATATAACTTTCCTTATTTCCTCCTGCGACAGGAGAGGATCAAGCGATGTTGTACCTTGGGAAATTTCGCTTATCTCTGCGTCGCTCACATTTATCTTTGAAAGAAGATGCTGGTCTATAAAATTGTCAATAAGGATTTGCTGCTTAAAAGCCTCTTTAACATCATTTATGCTTAAGCCGTCTTCACTCAGCTTTTTTTCAAATTCTTTTTGGCTTAAGCCGCTGTCAATCAAAAATTCACCGAAAGCATTTTCTACTTCTTCCTTGTCCGCCTTTATCTTGTTTCTTTGGGCTTCCTGCAACAGAAGCTTTTGGGGTATTAAGGATTCAGCCAAAAAATCCTCCTTCTTTATGGCATCCCTGTATGCAGGGTTAACGGACAGCTTATACCACTGATCCAATTCGTCTATGGTTATTTTTTCACCATTGACCATGGCTGCAACATTATCCTTGAGGCTTTTGGTTTCAATTCTATTGATCAGAAAGATGCCTAAGGCCATGAAAACCAGTAAAAGTATAGATGCTGTAAACCATACAAATAATTTCTCTTCGTACTTTTTAAGCCTTTTAGAAGCTCTGGGGGCTTTCCTTTTCAATCTAATCACCAAAGTTGCTACCTATCACCCCTGAAAAAGAGAGTAAAACTGATAGTAAATAAAGCTTTCTATTTGCATTAACTACCCCCTAGTTTCTATAAAGGTTTTTAATAAAACAGGGCAGATTAATGCCTGATGTATGATATAATTCTCGGCAGGAATGAGGAAGATCACAAAAAGTACGGCACAGAGGGAACTATTTTTATTGGAAAGCACTATGTAAAGATGGGCCAAATCACTTCCCTTTCCAACAAGATACTCATGGATATTGCAAGAAGCCATGTTGTGTTTATCTGCGGCAAGAGAGGCAGCGGAAAAAGCTACACGATGGGAGTTATTGCCGAATCAATTTACGACCTGCCGGAGGAGATAAAGGGTAATATGGCGGTAATAATGCTTGACACAATGGGGATTTACTGGACAATGAAATACCCGAATAAAAAAGAGAAGGAGGAATTGGACCAGTGGGATCTGGAGGCTAAGCCGTTAAATGTCAATATTTTCACTCCAATTGGCTATTACAAGCAATACAAGGAGCAGGGCATTCCGACTGATTTTCCTTTTTCCATAAAAACTTCGGAGCTTGAGGCATTTGACTGGTGCATGACTTTTGATATTGATATAAACAGCGCTTTAGGCGTTTTGATTGAAAGGGTAATTGAGAATCTAAGGGAAAAAAACCATGACTTTGATATTGATGATATAATAAAGGCTGTTAACGAGGATGACAAGTCGGAAAAGGATGCAAAGAACGCCGTTGAAAACCGATTCCTCAACGCAAAGCACTGGGGGCTCTTCAGCAAGCAGGGAACCTTGCTTGAAGATTTGGTTATACCCGGCCAGATAACTGTTTTGGATGTAAGCTGCTATACGACAGCGGCGGGAGCGGAAGGCATAAGGGCATTGGTTATAGGCTTAGTTGCGGAAAAGTTATTTTTGCAGAGAATGGTTGCAAGAAAAAGTGAAGAGTTTAAGGCAATATACAAAGAAACACATCTTCTTGAAGAGAAAGAGGAAGGGGAAAAAGAGCCGCTGGTATGGCTTATAGTAGATGAGGCCCATGAATTTCTGCCGAATGAAGGCAAAACAGCCGCAACGCAGCCTTTGATTACAATCTTAAGGGAAGGCAGGCAGCCCGGCATTTCCCTGGTTTTGGCTTCCCAGCAGCCCGGGAAAATCCATACGGATGTCATGACTCAGGCTGATATTGTTATCGCGCACAGGATAACTGCAAATATCGATGTGCAGGCATTGGGAACGCTGATGCAAAGCTACATGAGGGAAGGCCTTGACAAGCAGTTGAATATTCTGCCCAGGGTTACGGGCTCTGCCATAGTTTTTGATGATGTGAATGAAAAAATGTATCCCATCAGGGTAAGGCCGAGGTACACGTGGCATGGCGGCTCTGCGCCTTCTGCAATCGTAAAGAAAAAGGAAATTTTCCAGTTTTAAATCTCCCTAAAGTAGCTTATCTTGTTTAATTCAAGTATCATTAAGATAAGCAATACAGCTATCGCGCTCAGTAAATAAAGCCCTACAGCTATCGCCAAGCCTAAAGCTGCAACCGACCACAGGGAAGCTGCAGTTGTTAGGCCCTTGACTGTATCTTTCGCCCTGAAAATAGTTCCAGCGCCTAAAAATCCGATTCCGGTTACAATGCCTGCTGCAATCCTTGACGGATCAGTTTCTGTAAAGGCTGTTGTTGAAACCAAAGTGAATAGGGCAGCGCCTGTCGAAACAAGCATATGGGTCCTTATGCCTGCAGGCTTATGAAAAGTTTTTCTTTCAAAGCCTATAATGCCGCCTGCTACTGCCGCCAGGATTAACCTCAGTATTACCTCGCTTTCAGCTATCATCCTAATTCCATTTATTTGCTATTTTAAATATTTTTTTGTTTTTAGTGTGTTTTTATTATTTTCATTTGATTTTATTTTTAGTTTCACAAATAATCCAACGCCAAAACAAAAATTTATATATAATCGCATTATGATTATTTTATTCTTAGCTTCAAAATGGAAATGTATGACACAATTATAATAGGCGCGGGAGTTACTGGCTTAGCTACTGCAATGTACGCCGGCAGGCTGAATTTGAAAGCATTGGTTTTAGGCGCGACATCAAGCAACGAGCTTCCAATCGGCGGCGTAATAACATTAACGGACACTGTTGACAACTACCCTGGATTCATTCATTTGACGGGGGAGGAGCTTGCAAAAAAGCTTGAGGAGCATGCAAAAGATTATGATATACCGATAAAAGAGGAAAAAGCCGTTGATGTTTCTAAGAACAAAAAAATGAATTGTTTTATCGTCAAAACTGAAGAAAGTGCATATTATACAAAGACAGTGATTTTTGCGACAGGGGCAAAATGGCGCGAGCTGCTCATGAAGGGCGCTGATGCTTTCAAGAATAGGGGAGTGCATTACTGCGCATTATGCGATGGCGCGCTTTACCGGGATAAGATTCTTGCAGTTGTTGGCGGCTCTGACACGGCAGCAAAAGAGGCATTGCTTCTGGCGCAGCATGGAAAAAAAGTGTATATCATTTACAGGGGAGATAAAATAAGGCCTGAGCCCGTAAACGGAAAATTAATTGAAAAAACCGGCAAAATTGAGGTTATTACAAACACAAACATTATTGAGATAAAAGGGGATAAATTTGTGAAAAGCGTTTTACTGGACGGGGAGTATAAAGGAAGCAAAGAGTTAACGCTTGATGGTGTTTTTGGTGCTATAGGCCACATTCCACTATCGGATTTGGCTGTTAAATTAGGCGTTAAAATTAATGACAAAAAAGAAATAACGATAGATAGAGATTCAAAGACAAATATTGCCGGGGTTTTTGCTGCCGGCGACGTTGTTGATTCCGGCTTTAAGCAGGCGATAACAGGCGTTGCTGAAGGTGTTGTTGCTGCCCATTCCGCCTACACATACATCAAGGAAAATGAGGCTGTATCTGTTTTTGACGATTAGGATTATAAAAAATAAAGAAAAACAAAATTTTAGTCGCTAGCGTTCCTAAAACCTAAAGGTTTTTGATTTAGAATATTTATTACGTTCTTTGCATTCTATTTCCCATATCTCAAACTCGCCCATAAATAAAAAATTTCCCAAAAATCATCTAAAACACCTTAATCTATCTCTGGATCTATGATTATAGTAGCCCCAGGCGTAGAATTTAGAAGTCTGCTTCCTGTTCCATCTGGTTTAAAATACCTCATTTCAGAAAGCTCGATAGGGCAATTCAATTTTCTTAGGTTTGTGAATCCATAATAATACAACCCTTCCTCAGATTCGCTTCCTTGAAGTCTAAATTCCACGGGGTTTTCGTTTGTTATTTCAATAAAATCTGCTTTGGCAACAACGTTAGATTCTTTAAATAAAATGTCTCTCACTTTAAAATAGACATGGGTTATCCTTTTATTTCCTGCATTTTTAATCTGTTTAGAGTTTGAATAAAAATATAATTTATTTTTGCCACTATTTTGAAAATATTTAAATGCATCGCCAATCCGATTACCCTCTACTACAGCCAACAATGCGGGGGATTTGTTGTTTTCATCATCTATAAGGCCATTCTCCATTTTTAATACCTCCAGCATTTTTATTATATTCTTATATAAAAATTTTATGTTAAAAACATTCCAATTTGAATAATCCAAATGTTTAATTACCTAACAGGTTTTATCTTGTCAATCTCGTTCAGGAGTTCTAGACAAAATATTTCAGCCTCTTTAATTCCTAAGTCTACAATGAGCTTCTTTTTAACATACAAACAGACTTTCTTTTCTTCAATTCTAAAATTTAATTTTGCCATTTTGCTTCTCTTTCATATTTTTATTTTTCAATAAAATCCTTGAAAACTTCAATATTTTCTTTAATTTTGTCCATGCATTCATCAATTTGAGGTTTCCAACCTTCATTGCCTTGAGTAGGACCATCCTTAATATCAAAGTCAGCATCATCTTTATTTTCGCCTAATAATTTGTTGAACACAAATTCTTTCAAAGTGAATATTTTTTTGTTTGATATATCCAACTCTCGGATATTCCTAAGATCGCGCTCAATATCTTTGGACATTACTAATATCAAATCGGCATCTTTGACTCTTTGTCTATGCTCTTCTTTTCTACCCTTAGTTCCCCATTGATCATATTCATTCTTTGTGCCGAATATATGCCACTTCCCTGCAGAGTTTGCACTTATGTTATCGAGGTTATGAACTCTTATTATCTCTTTCATTCTTTCTTCAGCATATTTACTCCTTTGTATGTTTGCATAACAAACAAAAACTATTTTGTACATTTTTTTGCTCCAATCAACTTATTTTATTGGTTTTGATTTTACCTATCTCCTTCAATATTTTAAGGCATAAGGATTCAGCTTTCTTGATACCCATGGAAGCAATTCGCACTTTAAGGGCATACGCCAAACCTTGAATCCCTTCAATTCTACTCCTTAATGGTTCTTCCTTTATCTGCTTTCTCAAATCGCTAATAAGAGTTAGCTCGTATTTCAATCTCTCATCCATTAATCTTTCCTCTTTCTTTCTTTCCTTGGCATCGCAACCCTGCCTGATGATTTTTTTGGAATGAGCCATGCTTTTCTTAAGCTCTTTTTCATAGCTATTCAGGTTATTCAATGTTAATTCCTCAACTTCCAGTATTTTTGAGAGGATGAAAGCTCCACATTTGCTGCAATGAGGGATATTGCTTAATTTGATTAGGCTAATTTTTGTCTTTTTTCTACAATGCATGCAGTATTGGTTTTTACTCATTAGTTTTAGCATTCTCATCACCTCAAAAATATTTCCCATTGAAAAAAGGGCTTTTCCAGTTGCAGGAGTCGCAAATGTGGTAATGCTTGTTCTGCTCAAAATTTGCTCCTCTTGCCCCCATATACCAACTTCCGCAGTCAGGGCAAAGCCTTATGCCCTCTATGTACATCCTAAATTTTCCATCTTTTAGATATTTGCTGTAAAGGTCCTCGCAGTCAAGGCTTTCCCTGGGCGAATGCTGGAATTCGCCTTTTGCAATGAGCCTTTTTAGGTAGTTTTTAAGCTTTTTGCATATGCTGCATTTATTCATTTGAACCCCTCCCTTAGTATTTTTCCTGCCTCCTCCAGCAGTTCTATTGCCTTTGAAAGGCCTAAATAAGCTTTTTTTTCCTTCTCTAATCCATATTCTTCCTTATCTTCTATTAACCAGTTTTTACCCATTTTTATCACCCGATATAGTCAAGATAAACAAGCGGTTTCCTTATGTCCGTTTTTTTTATGACTGGATAGACAAATGCCTCATCTTCATCCTCTTCTTCATCGTAATCGGTTTCAATCCCAATTATACTTGCTTTTCCAGCATTGTCAACTATTATCTTAAACACTACAACTTCGCCAATGAGCTTCGCTATATTCCTTAGCTTCGATTCTAAATCCGCTTTAGATACTTGTTTTTGCAAATTTCTAGTAATGTTTCTCATTTCTTAATAGAAAGCGTGTAGCCCTTAAATACTTAATTAAAGTGCAAAAAAATGTATTAAATATGAAAAAATATATAAATAAGTGCAATTTTAATGCGTAAATATGATAGATTCTACCCTTCCAAGAATTGTTAAAGAATGGTTTCTTAAGAAAAAATTCCATATGAAAGAGAAAGACATACCAAAAGTCTTGTTTAATCTTGATCAGGATTCATTATTTATTTTAGAATTTGTCTTAACTGAACACGAAAAAGGTTTGAGTGAAGTTGCATCCAATAAAATCTATGAATATGTTTCTAGCTATCACTTTATGAAAAAGAGGAGATATCATTATAAAAAAGAAAAATTAGTAAAAGATAAAATCTTAATCAAAATAAAAGATAAAAGTAATTATTATATGGACCCAATGGTAAGAAGGTTTTATAAGATGGTATTTGTTGAGCAAGAAAAACTTAATATTTTCGCAGCGACCCCTAATAAATATCATTTTATTTCTTCTTTTGTTGTTAAAATACCGAAAAAATCATATTTCAAAATTGAATTTCCTAAGTTTATAGAAATAATGGCTTCGCATGGTTATGTTTTGGAAGAGGTAACCTACCTAAAAAAAGGAAGAAAATCTGAACCAAAAATAATTGAGGATATTTCTTTTTATTATGAACCATTAATACTTTTATATCATTTAATAGTCGATATGACATATATAAATGAAGATAATTTATACTATTTTTATGACTTAACCTGCGACATTCATCTTTCTAGCAAACATAGAGAATATTCAAAAATAGAAAGAGTTTTGAAAAAAGTAGGCAAGAAAAAAACAAAAAATGTTAACAAAATAGTGGCTGAATCCGTATGCTTTACACACACATTGAGTATTTATTGGTTCTTACATTCTTTTATAGGTGCTACATTATTCCAAATCGAAAAATTCGGACCAAAAGAAATCAAATAACTTTTCATTCTTTCAACCTCTTCTCCAGCCAAAACTTTCTAATTTAGATTGTTTTGTTTTTCTAATTTTAGCAGCTGATATTTATAAGCGATTACTTTTGTCAGCTACTAAAATAAATAAAATTTATAAATGATGTTTGCCTTCTGCTTCTTATGCCTTTTTCAAAGTCATTCCCGAAAACAAGCAAAACAAGCCCTTATCCGCAATGGGAAGAGATTTTTCTTACAGACGCTGAAGAGAAGGCAGAGGAGCAGAAGTGCAGGAATGAAAATATAAAGCTGATGAAAGAATGCATTGATGACGCAAAAAATGCAATGAAAGACAAAGGGCTTAAGGACTACCAGACAGACTTGATACATCTTGCCATCGCATTATTTGAGAAAAGGGCATCGCATTCCATATATTGGAAAGAAAGCAGGGCTAAAGAGAAGTTTGATGAGAAGCCTAAAGACTAGTTTCTATATACTTTTTTCAGCCAGAATCTCTTCAAAAAAGGAAGAGTCAATGTTGAAAGAAAGAATCCTATTGATGGGATGAGGGCATTGAACCAGGGCTTAGGTATGCCAATCATTATCAAAAATATAGCAACTATGAAATAAGTCATGACAGCTATTGATACTCTTCTTGTCTTGCTCAGCTCCCAGGCCTTGTCTGCTTCAACTCTTTTATTTCTCTCTTTTATGAAATCGATTTCCTTCTTCATATTGGAGCTTACCGTCTCTTCCTATGCCCAACATGCTTCATGCTTTCATCAGGGCCGTAAGTCATGGCTATCATGGCTGCAACAAACATTACTGTGAAAAATAAGACCAGTGTGAATCCCAATGATTTGCATGTTATTCCGAAAATAGTGCAATCGCCTGACTTCGGAAAGACATAGAATACTGAAATCAGAAAGCCTACAATGCTTGTTATCATAAAGCCGCCAGAAAGATGGGCTATATTGGGCTGCGTCATTTTACACCTCTTTTTTAATTAATTTATTTTTAATTTATTTAAACTTAACGAAAATTTCTTGAATTTTCGGGAAGTTTAAACCTGAAAATCTCAGATTTTCATTGTTTAAACTTAACGAATTTTAAGTCGCTTATCTCCTTTTTGGCTTTTTCCATTCCCCTGGTAAAATTGTTCATGAAAATTTCCATTTTTTCCATTGTGAGCTGCTTTATCTCCCCGGAAGCCATTTTTCCTGACTTATAGTCATTGTATATTTTATTCAGCTCCTTGTCATCTTCAACCAGGTGCTGCTTCAGCAGCTCAAAGCACATGTCTTTCTCTATCACCGCCCCTTTTTTCCTATGCTCCTCTAAAGTGTCCCTGCCTCCTGACAGTGCATTCTGGATTTTTTTCCTTAAAACCTTCATGTCCTCCGGCAGCTCAATGCAGCTTTCAGGCTTTGACTTCGACATTTTAAAGCTGCCGTCCAGGCTCGGGGTGAATTTATGGTACAAGCTCGAGACTGAAAAGAATTTCTTTTCTTTGAATCTTTTGACAATGTCGCGGGCCAGCCTTATATGCGGATCCTGATCTATGCCAACAGGTATTATGCCAGGCATTCTTTCCTCAAGCTGCGGATACAAGACATCGCCTACCTGAGTTATTGCTGCGAAAATCCTGCCCGGGTCTGCATTGCCGTATATAGCCCCAAACTCGTTTAATGTTATTTTTTTTGCGAACTCGTAGGCCAGATGTATCACATCTCTGTTTTCGCTCTGGAAATAGAATATTGTTTTTTTTGCGTCCAATCCCAAAGAGATGTAAGCTGGGATGTGAAAATCCAAAGCCCTTTTTCTCGCTTCTTCCAAGGAAACTCCCCTTGTTGATGCCGCCTCCAAATCCGCTATAAGCATGTATGTTTTGGCCCCATGCCCCTGGAAATACTTTATGTTCTCTATAACCATCTTGTTGCCGAAATGGATTTTGTCGTTAGTCGGCATTATTCCGCTTAAAACATAGAATTTTTTTTTGTTTTTTATTGCCTCTGCTATCTGCTCCATGCCCCTGCCTGCAAAAACAACATTCCTGCGCATTATCCTGTTCGGCTTCGGGAAGGTATTTTCGCTGAAAACCTCAAGCCCGAAATCCTTTATGATTTTCTCGTAGCTCTCAATAAGCTCAGAGCCCCAGGGATCAATGATTTTCTGCTTCATTTTTTTATTTGTTTTAAATTTTTTATTTTATCAGTTTTTTAATTAATTTAGTTAATGAACTATTTTTTATTGGGTTATTTAAATATTGTTGTTTTGGTTACAATAAATCTAAATGCCTCTCGCTTTCTTTCGCAAAATAACTCGCTTTCTCTTTATCCCCATATATTCTCACTCTTGATGAGAATGAACATTGTAGTGCTCTGCCGAATAAGAATAACCTTTCTGCCGAAGAAATACTTATGTCTACTATTTCTGAACATGTTTTTACTGCAAATTTCTCTAGAATTTTATATCCAGTTACGCTTTCTGGCAATCCATATGCGTCTCGTGATACACCTGCAAAACATGCAAGAGATATCTGAGGCAACCCCTTACATTCTTGCTTCGGGTCAGGATAAAAAAATCCGCTATTTGAGATAAATATATCTTCCGGTGTAAAATCGTATGGGGAAAAGCAAGTGATTAAGTAATCGTCATCAGAAAAATCTATAGATTTAATTCTTTCAAGATATTTGGAACTTGACAATCCTGACGGGATAAGGAATTGTTCAAAGTTACGGAAAATTTCATTTCTTACCAAAGCTAAAAATTTATTCCCTCCACCATTTCCCCTGATTGTAATTCGATAAAGTCTTTCTAACGGTCCACATAAACTTTCATACATACCTAGAGGATTTTTACTTCTTTTTATTTTTGTTTCAAAATCCTCTCCCAAGTAAGACATAACAATGTAAGGCATTCCTTTATATGATCTTATCTCTAGATAAGGGGGCAATATATCCTCACATCCCCATTCATGAATTGTTCTGTAAGCTGAGATATTTGAAGTGATTTCATCAAGTGATCTTTGACTTGTGGGTAATTTAACAACCTTTTTCTCCTCTTTTGATCTAACCAAAAATACAGCAGATTCTGAGTTTCCTGTAGTAAATTGGTTTAATAAGGTAAAGTCATTTTCGTCCAATATATCAGCTATATCTTTTGAGGCTAACATTTTTAATTGGATATTATTTGTTGATTGATTATTGAAACTAATTGTCTCATGCTTCCCATGTCTTTGACACAGACCCTTATACAGTTATTCCTTCCTAACCCATAGAAGGATTTGCCGTCTATAGTCAGAACTTCATTATCTATAAGTGTCTGGTAGAGATTAGGTGATTTATCACCAGCATCTAAAAGGATTATATTGGCTTTAGAGTCCGTATATCTTATACTGCAATGATCTTTTAAGTATTTCATCCCCGTGGATAGGGCCTCAATGCTCCTTCTAGTAAAATCTTCATCACCCAATACTTGTTTTGCTGCATCAATTGAATTGGTACTTACTTCAAATGGTGATATTAATTTGGAAATTTCCTTGATACATTTCTTATGCCCAACAACATATCCAATTCTTAACCCCGCTAAACCATAAAGTTTTGAAAATGATCTTGCAATCAAGAGATTACTATGGTTATTGACTAATCTTGAAGCACTTTCACCTGTATAGTCTGCTAAAGCTTCATCTATAGCAATTAAAGACCCCTTACTCATTCTAACAAAATTTTCTATTTCATTTATAGGTAGGTAGTGTCCAGTCGGATTATTTGGATTGCAAAGAAAAGTTATTTTTGGTTTTAATTCCGTTACACGTTTCTTTATTATTCCTAAATCAAACTCATAAGGAAATTTCTCAAAATACACCTGGTGGATTTTTGCAGAATACAATTTGCTATGGTAATAATACCTTGGAAATGTTGGATTTGGGATTAAAACCACATCTTTTGGTTCAAGAAATGTTTCGGCTATATGATGAAGGGCAAAGTCGCATCCTGCTGTAATTAAAATATTTTCCGGCTTTACCTCTAATTTACTAGCAATTATTTTTATTAATTTTGGGTCTTGAGTGAAACCATAGCCGTTGACTCTCGATTCCAAATTAAGAGTCGGGGATAAAAAATTTTCACCCATAGAAAAATCTAATTTAAAGCCTTTTCTATGTGTAGCATATTCTGAATATTCCAAATTTCCTACAACTTTTCTTGCTGGTATCCCACCGGCAATCACTACCATTGGTTTTTATCATTTTATTCGTGAATTCTTATTTGGTTAGATATTTTAAAACATTTTCAATGAGTTTTGTTCCCTGGCCATTATTTGTAGAAAGGATGGATTCTGGATGAAACTGGATGCCTGCAAGTGGAAGTTGTTTATGCTGCGCTGCCATTATAATGTTTCTTCCATTTGAATCTGGGAATTGTGCCAGCGGGTTAAATGATTCTGGAACACCATACACCCCAAGAGAATGGTAGCGCGCAAATTCAGCAGGGCTCTTAATTCCTTCAAAGAAACTCGTTCCGGTATGCTGAATCTGGGAAAAAGCGCCGTGAACAGCCTCTTCTAAAGGTACGACTTTCTCGCCAAAATAGTGCATAAGCGCTTGAAACCCAAGACAAATTCCAAAAATAGGGTATTGTGCATGAAAACGATTAATTGCCTGCAGATAGTTGCCAGCTTCAGCAGGGGAGTTTGGCCCCGGGCCTAACAAAATAATATCCGGTTGCGCTTGGGCAATGGTATCCAGACTGCAATTGCTTTTATACATTCTTACCTTAGCTCCAGCTAATTCAAAATGCGCCGCAATAGTATCTGCAAATGAATCCCTATTATCAATATAAACTACATTTTTCATCGTAAAACCTGCATAGCTTTTTCTGATTTTAACCCTATTTCTTTGGCTTCTTCTTCAGGTATTGAATGGGCAACTATCCCCGCACCGGCTCGCATGAATGACATTCCGCCTTTTGAAAAAACAGACCTTATGGTTATACCAGTATTGCAACCACCATCAAAAGAAAGATACCCAACAGCGCCTCCATAAAAATCCCTGCGGGAATTTTCTAATTCCTCTATCATCTGCATTGCTTCCACTTTCGGAGCGCCGCTTAATGTTCCTGCAGGTATTGTAGTCAATAAAGCATCCAAAGAATCCACTCCGGGCCGAAGCCTGCCTTGCACTCCGCTGACAAGATGAAGAAGGTTAGGGTATTCTTCAACTGTAAAGAGGTCCGTAACTCTCACGCTTTTGGCATCAGCCAGCCTATATATTTCGTGCCGGGCTAAATCCACAAGCATTGTATGCTCCCTGAGCTCTTTTTGAGATGTCATAAGTTCTACTCTTGCCTGAAAATCCTGCATTGGCGTTTTTCCTCTTCTCATCGTGCCGGCAATAGGCCTGATCTCAATGTTTCTATTTGCAACCTTGATATGCAATTCCGGTGAAGCCCCGTAAAGGTATTTGTTTCCCCCAAATGAAAAGAAGAAAGAATAAGGTGAGGGGTTTATATCCCGCAACCCAGCATAAGAATCTAAAGGATGTTTCTGGAGGCTCATTCCCTGGTTTCTAGACAAAACGCACTGCATTAATCTTCCTTTGCGGATTTCCTGAACAATAAACGCCACTTTATCTGCATATTCCTGTATAGGCATATCCTCATAAGTTTGCAGTGGAAATGGGCGAAAATTGGAGGAAGTTGCTTTACCATCAAGACCGTCATTTTTTCCATCAAAATAGAATTGTTTTATTGCTGCTTTCTCCCTGATATCATCAAAGCAGACAACTGTTGTCGGCAGGAATAATAAAAAGTCCGGTTCGCCTCCTTGGCTAAAACGATTGCCGAAGTTTTCAAAATGTCTTGCAAAGTCATATGCAAAGGCCCCGTACAAGCCTGCATGCTCGTCTTTAAGCTCCGAAAATTTTTGAAGTATTGTCCTTATTACATAGCTCGTATTGGGCTGCCTTATCCTTTCATGCTCTTCCAAGTTCCCATTTCCCCCTTTTTCCACGCGTCCGCTGATTCTACCATCTGATATATGTACGTCGTGTGCGTAGGGAAAATCTTCCTGCTTAAATGCGCTCAATATCGCCTCTCCTGCTTCTGTTAATGCCTCCAAGCTAAAAAAATCATTTTTTCCCATAATCCTAACGGCTGCGTTTGGAACTACTATGCTCTGCTTTCCGTACTTAGGATTGACGGATCTTGATTCCATCAGCAAACTTGTCCCATTGCCGTTATTAGAATGATTCCTATAATGATCAAATGGGTTTGCATATGGAATTCCAATATTTTCTTGGTATAGTTTCATTTGTATTTCCTTTAATTTTTTAATTATTTGCTAAAATGATTCATTTTCTAATTCCCTATTCAATCACTTTGTTGTTTAATCTATGAAGTTCTCCATTGTAGGTTCGTTAAGCCTCTTTCTGTTGTCAGTGTGCGGAACTTTATCTAAACTCTCCTCCCCTTCTGGAAAGAAATTTTCAGATTGAAAAAAATAAGTAATCATCATTCTATGATTATTATACAAAGGACAATTTTCTGCATATTCTTCAGGACAGGGCCTAATAGCTGTAAACATCATTATAGTGCTTGGGGTTCCTCCTCTTGCCAGCCCGCCATCCACAGCACATCTATACTTTGTTACCGGGCCTGCATTTAGATAAAGACCTATATGAATAGGATGATCTATCTCTTCCACAGTCAAAGGGCATATTCTGAAACCTAATCGGTCCTCTAATTCTTTTTTTTGTAATTGGTTGATTGGTTCCATTTTTCATACTATTTAATAATCCTAAATTTAGAATTCATAATTGTACATAAACATTATGCCACAAAAACAATAAATTTATAAAAAAAGGCTCATTTGTGTCTTTTATGACAAATATTGCAGAAAAAGTAAAATTGTTTTTGGACAACGACTTCATTATAAGGAAATGCCTGTTTCGCAATATAATCAGCCTGCGAGCTTTATCCAGATACATTATCAAAAACTTAGATTTGGAGGAAAAAAACCTTGATGCTGTCATGAGCGCGATAAGGCGCTATAAAAAGGAGGAAAAAACAAAGACCGAGGCGGAATTAAAAAGGTTATTTTTGAAAATTGCAGTAAAGACAAGAAGCAATATTATAGATATTTCTTTAAAGAAAAATAAAAAAACATTAGAGCAATTAAGCAAGATCAACTCCATAGTGGATATTGAAAAAGGTGAAGTCATAAGGCTTATTCAATCAGAGGAGGGCATTAGGATTATAATTGATGAAAAAAATCTTGAGAAATTTTTTAATTATTTTTCTAAAAATGATTGCATTTTTATTGAAAAAAACCTTACTGAAATTAATTTGCATTTTCCATTGGAAGCTTCCAAAACGAAGGGTATTGTTGCCTTAATAACTTCAAGCCTTAATGCTGAAGGCATAAACATTATAGAGATAATGAGCAGCGCCCCAGAGCTTTTGATCCTGATAAAAAAAGAGGATTTAATTAAAGCTTTGAATGTCATTGATAATCTTGAAAAAATGTTTAAATAATTCAGAATAATGTGATTAATATAACGCCTAAAAGCATCAAAGCAGTACCAAAAATCCTTTCCATTGCGAATTTTTCCTTAAACATAATAAATCCTATTAAAACGCTGAATACAATGCTGCTTCTTTTCAGGGATATCACATAGGGGACAATGGCAAGCTTAAACGCCGCAGCCACCACTAACTCGGTAAATGCAACAGCAATCCCCATAAGCAGAAAAATCTTGTAATTCTGCTTAACCTGCTTTTTATTTTTTTTCAGCTTATTAAAGAACAACGGCGTTAGAATAGCAGACGCAATAAGGTAATGCACAAACATGAAATACGCGGGATTTGACAGGTTGATGGCAATTTTAGCGAGGCTTGCCGTAATGCTGAACAAAAAAGCCACAATAAGCATGTAAAATATGCCCCTGTTCCTGAAAATGGACTTGAACGGCTCAAGATAGCCGTATTTGGCAGAGGGCATGTTTAATATGTACGAGCCTGCAACTACAACAAAAATCCCGGCAAGCCCGGCAAAACCGGGAAACTCATTCAGCAATGCATAAGACACAAAAAGCAGGAATATCGGAGTAAAGCTCAGCATAGGGATTGAGATGGACAAGTCTGACATTTGCAATGCTTTCATCAGTAAAAGTGAGGCTGTTATCCATACAACAGCATTAATAGCTGCAATGATATAAAAACCCGGAGAAACCTTTGGAAATTCGTAATACAAAAATCCTGCCGATAAGAAAGGCAGCGCTACCAGGCAATAAAGCATTAATTTGGCATAAACATCTACCTTATTCAATTTCTTTATGATTGCGAAAGAAACCGCATCCCCAAAGCCTGACAATATAGACAGGAATGCCCAAATCATTTTTTTACCGCATCCCTTATTTTTTTAATTGCTTTTATCTTGTCATCGCTCTTGAAGATGAAAGAGCTCGCAACAAGAATGTTTGCTCCTGCCTTTACCGCCAAGGGAGCTGTC
>Ga0209542_10001220_pt1 | contig 61080 bp, 64 predicted proteins | sample RifCSPhighO2_01_FD_184028 | JGI IMG/M metagenome (GOLD analysis project Ga0209542, IMG submission 184028) | Soil microbial communities from Rifle, Colorado - Rifle CSP2_plank highO2_0.1 (SPAdes) (version 2) | ecosystem: Environmental > Terrestrial > Deep subsurface > Rock core/Sediment ...
TGCACATACTTTTTTCTTTTATTTAATAAAAAAACAGAGCGGAATTTTGTTTTAAGTTTCTTGAAACAAAACGGGGTCGATGCGCGTTTTCATTATATTCCGCTGCATCTTTCACCGATGGGTAAAAAGTTGGGTTATAAACTTGGCGATTTACCTTTAACTGAAAAAATGAGTGAAACTTTATTGCGTCTTCCCCTTTATGCCGGAATGAAGGGTGAAGAAGTTAAATATGTAATCAATATTATGGAAAAAATGTTTAGAGATTTATTCTAACACGATGAAAATTTATTTGACGTTAATCTTGACTTGTTATAACGAGGGAGAACATTTAAAGGGGAGTTTTAAACGGATTTATTCGGTATTAAAGAGTCTGAAAAAAACCTACGAAATAATATTCATAGACGATCGAAGCAAAGACCGGACTTTAGAAATTATCAAGGGAATTATTAAAGAATACAGTAAAAGAAATGTTAATATTCAATTAATCGAACATCGTCATAATCAGGGCAGGGGAAAATCCGTGATGGATGGTATTGGGGTCTCAAAAGGAAATATAACCGGATTTTTGGATGTGGATTTGGAAGTGGGTCAGGAGTATATTCTAAATGCTTTATCACAGCTTGAGACTTGTGATGTAGTGATTGGAAGAAGACTCTTTCCTTTTTCTTTTAAAACAATTCATAGGTATTTGGCAAGCAAGATCTATGCTTGGATGGTTCGAGCTGTTTTAAATTTGCCGGTACATGACAGCGAAGCCGGATTTAAATTTTTCCAAAGAAATAAAATCCAAAAGGTTTTGCTTTATGTGAGAAATAACGGATGGTTTTGGGATACTGAGATTGTTGCTTTAGCAAATTTATTTAAGCTGAAAATAAAAGAGATTCCTGTCAAATATGTCAGAAGAACCGATAAAACATCGACAGTTAATATTTTCAAAGACTCAATCCTTTATTTTTGGAATTTGATTGAGTTTAGATTAAGATATAAGTCAATTAAAAAATAAATTGTTTATTGTCATTCCCGCGAAAGCGGGAATCCAGTAGTTATTTTCTGGATCCCCGATGTGGTCGGGGATGACACGATTAGAAATATGAAAGCATTAGGTGAAATTGGAATTGGAAAAACAGTCAAATTTATTTTGTATACTTTATACAGCGTTTTAATTGATCTGGTTTTGTTTTCTTCCCTAAAAATAGTACTGCTCAGGATTGCCGGTGCAAGTATCGGGCGCGATACGGTAATCCACAAGGTTCGCTTTTTTAACCTATATCATCACGGATTTGGAAATCTGAAAATCGGGAATTATTGTTATTTAGGAGACGAGGTGATGTTGGATTTGGCTGATAAAATAACATTGGAAGATCATGTCACTCTTTCGAATCGAAGTTTAATTCTTACGCATACGAATGTTGGCTATAAAAATCACCCGATACAAATACATTATCCCCGAATATTTAAACAAGTTACAATTAAAGAAGGATCTTTTATTGGGGCCGGAGTAATAATATTGCCCGGAATAACAATTAGTGAAAAAACAGTAGTTGGCGCAGGCGCAGTAGTTACTAAAAATGTAGCAAAAAATACCGTTGTCGTTGGTTCTCCGGCAAAATTTCTCAAAAGACTGTAGAATCAAAGTGATATATTAATCTCTATGGCCTCCTTTTTAAAATCAAAAAAAGTTTTAATTTATCTATCCTACTTGGTCTATTTTGTTATTCTGGGGTTCTTATTAAGGTCGGTATTTTTGTCGGGTTATTATTATCGTTTAAACGCCGATGAAGTATATCATTCGAATCTGGTTTATCTGATGCTTAAGGGATTTAGACCATATGCGGATTTTTATTCGACCTATTCGCCGTTTTTACAACTATACCTAATGCCTGTATTTCTATTGTTTGGCGCAACGCTTAAAGCCATTAGTGCTTCGCGGATTCTGATGATTATCCTTTATCTTCTTCAAATTTGTTTAATGTTTTTGCTCGTTAAGCGGGTTTTTGGCAAAAAAGTTGCCTTGCTTTTTGTTCCTTTATATCTCATGGATCCGTTTATGGTTTTTGTCGGTATGCAGATCAGGCCGGAAAACCTGATGATGGTGTTTTATCTGCTTTTTCTTCTTTCGTTTTCTTATGCGTATGAGAATGCCAAAAGTACAAAATTTTATTTCCTCTCAGGAATTTTGTTTGCTTTAACCTTATTAATGAATCTTAAGATATTGCCAAGCTTGATTGCTTTTGCCGGAGTTTTTATAATTTATGTGTTCAAAAATAAATTATTCCGTCAATTATTAATCTTTACAAATGGATTTTGTCTCACCTTTTTTATTTTTTTCGCCTATTTTTTACTTGCCGGTTATCTTCCCGATATGTTTCAAGGGTTATTTATAGATCCGTACACACTTAACAACTCGATTCCCAATGCTACTTGGCTCGGATATTTTTATTTTCAAAATCCCGTCATTTTTGGTATAGATGGAAAACCGTTGAACTGGATCTATGCATGGTTATTACCCGTCTTGGCATTTACAGGAGGATATGCGGCAATAAACAACAGTTCCGACTCAGACGGAATTAAAAAAAATATAATGAAAATAATTTTATTATTATCTCTATTCCTCCAGTGGGTGAGCATGCTATTTATTAATTCGGTTTTTATTCAATACTATATTCCTTTGAATTGGTTCTATTCTGTCTTTACCGCCTATTTTATTTATCATTTAGTTAATCGGCTTGATGAAACCAAACTCCTGCAAAACGTGGCAGTAGGAGTTTTATTAATATTTTTTATTTTAGTTTATCATGCAAGCGTGCAAGGCAATATTGCCCGATCTAAAATGTCAGATGATCCGATTGTAAAGGAAATGAACGAATTTTGGAGAATCGTTCCTGAAAATGCACCGGCATTTCCCAATATTCCTTTTAGAGTTCCAATCTATCCGGTGTTATGGGGAAGTACTTTTGCTCCTTATTTGCGGGACCGCTTTACGCCGGTCTATCCGGCAATTGAAAAAAACAGGTTAGCTGTTTTGACGGGTTTAACTGATGAGTTTTTTTCTAATCTGGATACTAAAAGTCAACAGTATATTCTAACCAACTATCAGAGGGATTCAACAAACAACTATATCTGGAAACGAAAAGATTTAAAAAATTAAAAGACGTGTTGACAATGATTTAAAAATTCTTTATGATTTTAAGAATCATAAGTTCTTGCTTGCGCTTGCTTACGCAAATAAACATGCAAGTTTAAATTTAATATGGTAGAAGAAAAAAATAGTGAGAATAAATCCGCATTATCTGCGTTAAGCATCGGAATTTTAATTGTATTCCTGCTGATAGTTGGAGGTTTGTATTGGTGGGTAAGTAAAAAAGGTAAGGGTCAAGTTGTTTTCCCAGCCGGATTAAACTATACCGGTGAAGAGCCTACTTCCGCTCCTCAGCCTCAAAGACCAACATACGATTATACTAAATTGGCGGGGGCATCCGATTGGGTCGATTTTGTCAGTCCAAAAGAGCAATATACTTTCAAATATCCTCCATCGATGATTCCGCTGATCTTTCCCGGAGATGCTAATGATTCTGTGACGTTTGATATAGCCGATGTTCCTGCCCAATTTAATTTGATGGTTCTTGTCGAAACTATCTCGAATTATGACGCCAAATATAAAGGCAAGCAGGAAGATTTTGTAAAAAATTATTTCACTTTTTTTGATGGGTTAAAAGGAATAGAGGAAGTAGAAACGTATAAGACCGATAAAGGTTTATCCGGTTGGAGAGTAAAATATGTCAATCAGGATGATGCGGTCGGAACTGATAATTACTTTTTCGTCATACCTGGGCAGACCGATAAAATCATTCACGTAAATAATATCTTTCCGACTGAGGGTCAGGCGGTATTTACTAGACTATTGAACAGTTTGGACTATAAAAAATAATTTAGAATTTATAATTCAGAATTCAAAATTAAATTTATAATCTAGAATTTTTACGACTCTAAATTCTAAACTTCATTCTGAATTCTAGATTCATAATTCTGAATTTATAAAATGTTCTACATCTTCTTAGGATTTGGTCTCCTGATAAGGCTTCTGCTAATTCCTATACCAGGATTTAAGGCTGATGTTGCTTTCTGGAAAGGGTGGGGTTTGGCCGTTGCCGACAAAGGTATACTTTGGTTGGTAAATAACACCAACTATAACTATCCTCCCGGCTTTGCCTATATTTTATGGCTTATCAATAAGGTTTATGCTTTATTTAAGAATCCTTATAACATCAATGAATATTGGGCGGATAATAATGTCTTATATCTTTTTTTAATTAAAATAATTACGATAATTGCGGATTTAGTGGTGGTATTGGTGATAATTAAAATAGGGCGAAAGATTAGAGAAGCCGGAAAACAGAAGTCGGACGTGACAGAAATCAGAAAATCTGAGCATCAGAAATATCAGTCTTCCGTCGTCAATCTTCCGACATCCGATTTATCCTTAAAATTAATTCAAATATTTGCTCTTTTTTATTTCCTTAATCCTGCCGTAATCTATGACGGAACGGTTTGGGGACAGGTGGATCAATTAGGATTAGCCTTGTTATTAGTTAGTAGTTATTTGTTATTGGTTAACCGGCCAAGATGGGCTGCGGTTGCTTTGATTGTCGGTTGCTTGATGAAGTTCCAGAATATTATCTTTCTTCCTCTTTTCTTTCTCTTTATCTTTAAAAAGTTTTCATTCAGAGAAATGATTTCAAGTTTTGCAATAGCTTTATTAACATTCATGATTATAGTTTCGCCTTTTATTTTTAGTAGGCAGATGGAAAAGTTGTACTGGCTGTTGACAATCAATTCCGATTGGTTCCCCTGGTTTTCCTTGAATTCTTTTAATTTCTGGTGGATTGCATCAGGATTAAAAGGAATGCAGATGAACGACAAACATCTTTTTATCGGAATTATTTCCGCAAAACAGTTTGGGCTTTATATGTTTATTTTTGCTTATTTTATAAGTTCGATTACGGTTTTTTTATCTAAAAAGGAAGAACTATTTAAAAATTTTGTCCTAGCCTGTAGTTTAGCTGTTTTTGCTTTTTTTCACCTATTAACGCAGAGTCACGAACGATATCTATTCCCCCTTACAGGCTTGCTACCAATATTATTTTTGTTTTATTTTAATCAAAACTATATAAGTAAGATTGGGTCAATTTCTAATTTTCAATTTCTAATTTCTAAGCAAATTTCAAACTTCAAATTTCAAATTAATTGGATATTGGTAATTGGATATTTGATATTTTCGATATTTTTCTTCCTAAACATGTACTTATCTATGGGTTGGAATTATCCCGATCAGGTGATTCCCAGATTCACTCGAGAGGAAACATTAGGACTTTCATGGTGGATATCGATCGCACAGATAATATTATTTGGAGTTTTTGTGTGGTGGTATTTTAGAATGGGACTAATTAGGCACATGAGATTAATTGGACTTATGGGATTGTTAATCACTGGTGTGTTACTATTAAAAAATACTAATTATTTATTCGGTAAACCAATCTTTTTGACTTCGTTAAAACCGGTTGGGTGGAGACAGGATTATCTGGAGCCGGTTTACAATAAAACCGTAGAGTCCGCTAGGGGAGTAAAGTACTGGAATAGTCTGTCAGTAAATTATTTTTATTATGATAGTGGAATTGGATCTCATGCAGATTCGGAAATAACCTACCATTTGGGCCGGAAATTCAGCAAATTCAGTACCGATTTCGGTATTGATACCGAATCGGACCAGAATGCAAAAGTATATTTTTCCATGATCGGTGACGGCAAGGAATTGTTTAAATCCGGAGTTAAGGGCAGATTTGACAAGCCGAGGACAATTTCGGTGGATGTTGCCGGAGTAAATTACCTGGCTTTGAAAATTACCAAAGCCGGTGAGACCAATTTTGGAGCTCATGCTGATTGGCTAAATCCTAAGTTAATTAAATGATTTATATATTGTAAATATGATAGAAGGTAGTGAGAAACAAATTATCAACATTCCCGAAATTATTACTATTCCGAATGAAAGAGCAGGGTTGAGAGAAATCAATGTCGCTGATCCTATAGACGTTGAAAATATGTGGCAAATAGAACAAAGTCCAGGCATGTTGAATTTAATAGATCCCGACGATCCCGAAGATACGATATCAGCTACAAAAACAGAATTGTTGGAGTGGATTGAAGATGTTAAGAAAGATCCTTCTATTAAAGTATATGCAGTAGTAGCTACAAAACTTGCAGATCCAGAAAATCATGGTGAAGTCGATGGGTGGCTCAGAATAGATGGTCATCCAGGTATGAAAGACTCTGAAGAAAAACGGCGATATGAAAGAATAACAGGAGCTAAGTTATTACCCGACGAACCAATTCCTTATGAAATTGCATATATTAAAAGACCGGGAAGTGTCGGCGATCTCTTATCTAGCGGAGTAAGAGTGGCATGCTATAAAATTGCAGCGGATGATGCACTAGTTGCTAATACTTATAAACAAACAATTGGAAGATTCATGGGTCCTCGCAGGATTGTTTTTGCTTCTGCCACCAATACCAATAAGAATTCTATTCGGGTACTAGAAAATGCCCACTTTGATTGTATTAAGAAAAATGTTATTTATAAAAAAGGTAAACCGCCCGTAGATAATTTTTTTGTACTCAATTGGAATAATTTTCATAAAAAGATGGAGCAAAAGGATAGTTTTTTTCTTGCTAGATTAAAAACCATGTTTCCTGATAAGTTTAATTCTAAAAGTAAAATAATAACTGATAATAGGTTCACGCCTAACTTAAAAGCTAAATAGAAAACCCTTTATACTATCGAGCAAATTCGTGTTCTAACTAGTACTTAGCTAAGTCTCATAAGTCTGAGTTTACCTCTAAGGAAATTGATATGAATTTGTGCTTGAAAATATAAATAATAGTTATATACTAAGTTTATAGTTAAGTTATATATTAAATATTATGTTCAATTCACAAAATATAAAAAGTCTGACCGATCTTAGGTTAGACCCGGCAAAGATTACCAAGTTGGCATCGGTATCGGATAATCCAGTTTATATTCTGAATAGGGGTAAGCCGGTAAGTGTCATTCTTGACGTAAAAGTATATGAAGAATTGATAGAGAAGCTAAATGACTCTTTGGATGCCCTGGAGATGAAGAAGTTTGAAAAAAAACCTAAAAAAATTAAAGACTGGATCAGTCATGATAAACTGGTTAAAAAATTAAAACTTTCTTAATGTCGTATAAGATTTTTTACTCTCAGGAAGCTGAGAAATATCTTGGACGTCTTACTTCTTCAAAAGCTAAATCAATACTTGAAAGAATTACTTATGTTGCCGGTGATCCTTTTAAACCTGATAACAATATTACGAAACTCACAGGAACAATCTCAAGCTATAGATTGAGAATCGGGGATTTGAGAGTGATTTATGAGCTGGATGTAAAAGATAAGTTAATGTATGTAGTTAAAATTAAACCTCGCGGGTCTGCTTATTTATAATAAGGTGAAGAATCCAGTTACAGCACCCAAGCTCACTAGCTGGATCCAAAATTGATCAAGTAATAATTATGAAATTTAATCAGGCTTTTTAAACTCTCTATCAGATTGGTTAATAAATATTTCGGCTGGTTGGTTTGGTGCTGCTTTTATTTTCCCCTCTTTTTCTAAAGTTTCCAAAAAAGTTAATTTTGGTTGTTGATTATGGATATTGGTTTGCTATATTTACTTTTATCTTAGGAGTTTTACTCAAACAAAAAATCCTATGAAAAGCTCATCTGTTAATCTTGCCGATCTTAATGTTAAAATCGCAATAGCTTTTGGGATTCTAATGATAGGTTTTCTTCTGATGTATATTGCATTTTTTAAGTAAGAGTTAAAACCTAGGCACTTTTATCATTTTTTGAAGTAATTTGACCTTCTTGATCAGCATCAACCTGTACTATATGGCCTTTTTGCAAAATTGATCTAACCAAAGGAAGCGAGGAAACAAGCTTAACTAATTCAAATTCTCCCTTAGTTGTTTCTGCTCCAATAAATTTACCCTGCTTGTCTTTAATTGTATTTCCAGACTCAGTTAAATTTTTACTAGCCATAATTTTACACAAAGTATTTTACTTCTTCTTCTTCTTCTTCTTGTCAAGAGATCGTAAAGATGGTTAAATTTGAGAATGGAGAAAAAGAAATTGTTAATTGTTATTTGTTTATTGTTAATTGTTGGAATAAATTTCTACCTTTACAGTGCTGAATTTAAGGTTTTGGTTGATCCGAACGATAATATCTTTCAGTATGCTCTGATTGATGAGGCAAAAGATATCTGGAAACAGATTTTTGCGGGCAAATTGTCTCCAATCTATCTTTTGGATAGTTGGAATGAACGGTGGGCAGAAGGATTTGCGTTATCCAGTTATTATGCACACCTTCCGCAGGCAGTGATGGCGTTATTTGGGGGCTTTAAACTGTTTGTTGTTGTTAGGACGGTAATGCTGATATTAATGCCGTTGATGTTTTTTTTCGGTGCAAGGATTTTAGGAGTTAGCTGGTTACCTAGTTTGCTTGTTAGCTTATTTAGCCAGACGATATTTACGGATGGATTGTATGGAATTGATGTCTCAAGCTTTATCTGGCGGGGGTGGGGATTGTCAGCTCAGTTGATGGCGGTATTTTTTTTACCGGTAGCATTCGCATACGCAGTAGATTACTTTGAAACTAAACGGAACTTAGGGAAGGCAATTTTTTTCAATTTTTTAGTTGCTTCGTGTCATTTCGGGATTTTTAGTTTGGCATTATTAGGGTATCCGGTATATTGGGTTGTTTCCGTGATGCCGAATATTTTTAGGAATCTAGATTCTGGACAAGCCAGAATGACGAATCAGATCCTGAAACTAGTTCAGGATGACAATAGCAAAAAAATATTCGTTAGGTTAGCAAAATTTTTATCTTTAACTCTATTTTCTCTCTCTTATTTCATTATTCCTTTTTTTACTCAGGGACAATACAGGAACTTTTCGGTCTGGGATCCGATTTGGAAGTTTGATTCATGGGGAATCAGGCAAATTATTATTTGGTTTTTGAATGGGGATATGTTTGACTTTGGCAGGTTGCCTTTTATTACATTAAGTGTAATTTTTGGAGCATTTTTGGGATTCGCAGGAAAAAATAAACTTTTCAGATTTTTAAGTTTACTTTTTGTTTTATATTTTGTCCTTTTTCTGGGAAGAGCGACATTGGGAGGCTTAATTGATCTTATTCCGGGATTTTCAGAGTTTCATCAACACAGAATAATTGTGTTGGTTCAATTTACCGGAATTTTTTTGGGAGCATGGCTTTTGTACAGATTACTGCTGAAAATAAATTCATTAATTACGAAATACGAGTTGGGAAATGCAAATTATATTTACATTGGCGTGATTATTTTATTTATTCCGCTGTTCATCTTTTTAGAAAAACCGTTAATTAATTATGCTAAAGATAACTCTGTCTGGATAGACCGATCCAACAAAGCTTTTATACAAGATAAGCCGAATTATGAAAAAATTAAAGCTAAATTGACCAGTTTACCAAGAGCCCGAGTCTATGTGGGTAGGCCGGGAAATTGGGGAAGACAATTTACAGTCGGCGAAACTCCTCTTTATATGGTTTTATCGCAAGACGGATTTCCTACAATCGGTTTTTTACCGGAAAGCTGGTCACCAAACTCCGATCCCGAACAATTCTTTAATGAAAATGATATTAATTTCTATAATCTTTATAACGTTGGTTATAGTATTTTACCGCAGGATATTAAACCGCCTGTGTTTACCAAGTTAATTACGAAAGAGGGAAAGTATTCATTATATGAAATTAATACAACCGGTTGGTTTGCTGCGGGAATAAGCAATATTGCCGTAAAATCCAAAAAGACAGAACTTCTTAATCCAACCAGACTATGGTTTGAAACCGATTTGTTCAAAAACGGGGATTATCCGATGATTGATTTGAGCAAAAAACAACCCGACGGTAAGAGATGGTATATTCAGATGACAGATAAAAATAATTGGATAAACTTGAATGACGGTAAAGAAAGGAACCTCTGGCAAGCAAATCCATTTGGTACATCTTTGCAACGGCCGTTGCAAAAACATACCATATCTACTAGTCAACAACAAAAATTAATAAACGGATACAAAACCATGGTAGATGTGTCAGAAGATTGTCCAAACTGTATTTTGGTTTTAAAACAAAGCTTTCACCCAAATTGGCAAGTGAGAGTGAATGGAGAAAAGGTAAATACTTTTCCGGTTTTTCCCTTTTACATCGGAATTCCAGTAGAAAAAGTTGGAAGTTATGAAGTCTTATCAGAATATAAACCGGGAGTTTTAAAGGGAATATTTGTTTGGTTAGAAATTTTGGTTTTTGGATACATCTTTGTAGTATTTCTATCAAAAAGAGCTAAGGTGAAGAAAATTGAACGATAATGACTAATCTAATATGCCAGTTCAATCTAAATAATACATAATATTTAAATTTAGGATCTTATAACAATCTAAAGATGACATCAATAAGTGGGTATTTTTATAATTTACTATAAGTTAAAATTTAGGTGATCTAAGTACTTTTAAATAGATCATTTGATTAATTTAAGCTGTTGAAATGTTCTAAATCACCATTTGCTTTCTTAAATTCTGCATCATTGCCTTGTTTGGCTAACAGAGAAATTGTTGTTTGCATATTGGATATCGCTTTATCAATTTGACCTTTCTGGTAAAAAGTCCAGGCGAGGTTGTAATAGGCATTAGGCCAGTCCGGTTTTAGCTTAATAACTTCTTCAAAGCTGCGAACTGCGTCGTCATATTTTTTCAGCAGATAATAGACTCCGCCCAGTTCTAGTCGATAATTTGCATTTTGCGGATCTAAAACAATAGCCCTTTGATATGAAGAGATAGCCCAGGAATCTGCATTTTCAGCGATATTTAAAAGATGCTTATAGATTTCTGCCAGATTTGCCCAGTTTGCGGCTTTTTGATCGTTTAATTTTACCCCGGCTTTGGCTTCTTCGATTGCGGCCTGAATCGCTTTGGTTGCCGTCTGCCTGTCTTGGGGTGAGGGGTCTTTAGACTTGTCCAGCAGACTATTGGCAATTAGCAAATTAGTTTGGGAAAATCTAAGACGATATTTTTCAATATAGGGATTTGTGATAATAGAGAGTCTTTGATATTCATAAATATCTTTAACCGGCTCGGAAGTTAATGATTTATTAAAATAGTATTCTGCAAGGATTGCTCGGAAAATGATATAGGAACTTACTAAAAGCAGTATGGTTAAGAATAAGGGAATAGAATAAAAATAGGGCTTTTCATTCAAAAAATTTTTTTTACTCAAAGTAAATTTGACAGTTATGATAACTAAGATGATTATTGCTGCGCAGGCCGGGAAAAATGAGTAATAAGATAAAATATCCATTTTAAATTTTAAATAGATCCTACGTAGACAATCTTTGAAAATGTCTACTCAGGATGATAATGGATCATTATAAAAGATCCATTATCAATTTATTATAAGCCAATTAAATGCCAACGGGGTAACCGTCGGCGAATTAATTGAAACTTTGAAATAAGGTTTACAATTGAGACTCTCCGCCCCTGAGGTGTTTTTATTTTCTTCATTCAGTTCGGGAGTGCGGACGCAGGATTCTTGCTTGGATACTGATAAAGGAGAGTTTGTAATTTGGTCTTTTGGAGTAAGATAAATAAGAGAAGCATCCTTAATATTATTATTATAAATAATCAGTTCCTGACTTTGTGCAGGAATTAATGCGTCTCCGGCTGTAGATATATTGGTTTCAAGGGCCGGTGTTGAGATTCCATTAATTTTATAATTTTCCTTTGCGGCAATTAAGGCACCAGATGAGGCCGAACTAACATATTTATCATCGATCGTTAGACCACTAATGGCTAATCGATTGATACTAACTTTACCGTCTTCATTTAGGGCTTCAATTTTGTTTGTGATTACTCCAGCCTCCGCTATCACTTTACCCTTGGTTCTGATATTTCCATCCTTGGAGATAATTACTACGTCATCGAAAAGCTTAATATTGCCCAAGGCCGACAGCTTAAGATCCCAGGCAAGAGAGAGAATTGAATTGTTTTCAATTAATATTTGTCCGATTGTATTGGATCCGGCAACTGACAAGTTGAATAGATTGGATGAACCGGTAACTTTTAATTGTTCAAATGTTCCATTGTTGTCAAGTTTCTGGTAATATTGAGGATTTGAAAGAGGTTGGTTTTTGATATCGGCTAAGAGTTTTTGAATTTCATTCATGTCGGTTTTCAACTCGGAGGTGATTTTTTGGGCATCATTCACTTCCGGGGTGCTGGCGTTGGTAGTTTCTTCCAGAGCGGTTAATTTGTCTGCCAACTGAGAAATATTTTCGGACTCAATCAAATTAGCTCTTAAATTACCTGCGATTGTAGCGTCTTTATTTATCAGGAGATTTTCTGCGGCAATCTGTCCACTGAAGGAAGCGTTTCCGGAGACATCGATTGCCGCTACGGTTTTCCCCTCAAGTCCTTTAATTATCAACTGGGCAAGGGGTCCTTTTTCTTCAGATTTCAGGATCGAGGAGGCGTTTGGAGTAGTTGTGTTTAAATTTACAACCAGATCTTTTCCTTGAGAATTAATTTCTTGCGTTTCGAGGCGGGTTGTTTCGACGACTGGTGTGATTATTTTTTCACGGACGTATATTAAGTTAGAAGTTAGTTGTTGGAAGTTTGAAGTTAGATACGATACCGAGTTAATAGTATTTTGTTCGATATCATCTAGTTTGTCCTGTAAATTTTTAATCTTCATTCTAAGACCAGCTAATTCCGACTCAATTATTGTCAGAGGTAGATCTTCATCGAGTATTCCATTATAGACCCCTCCGATCGGGCTTTTTTCATTATTTTGAAAACAGTCCGTCCAAGCGCCTCCCTGATAACAGCGGAATCTATTAGATTGTATATTATAGTACATAGAACCATTTTCACCGCTTGGGTCAGCTGACGATGACGCAAGAATAAGCCTATTGCCGTTGGTTATTTTTAGATCATCATTTACTTCAAAACCGTAGGTGGGAAATAAGGTGCCGATTCCGATGTTTCCCTCGTTATTAATTGTTAAACGCGTATATGAATCACTAAATCCTCCCGTTCGCAGTTTTATAGTTCCACTTTCTGTTGCCTGAAGAATTACATCGCCTATGTCAGCCGACTCGATAGTAACTGTTTCAGCACTTGATATAGAGAAGTTTGAGCTTTGAAATGTCGATCGAATTCCTGATCTAGGAGCACCAACAAGCAGATCACCATTTTCGTTAATATAGGGAACGGTTAAAGATTGATTGCCTATATTTAAGCCCTGGACTGTGTCAGAATTTTTTGCATATCCTACGTTCGGAATATGTTGTCGTGGTTCCATTTCATTGTCAGAGCCAAGTGCTATACCAAGGTAAAGATTGGGATTATCAAAAAATAAGTCGCCGGGAATTGGCTTGCCGTCGCAGTCGGAACCGAGCAATAACCGGACGTTTCCATTTACATCAGGTGTAATTGCTCCGTTTTCACCAATACAAGAGGAAGTATATATGGCATTTCCTCCAGCCGGTTCAGTATATAGTTTGAAAATTGCGTCCATTTTTGAACTGATAGGATTTCCTAGACTATCCAAGAATTTTCCAGTAAAAGTAAGGTATCGCTTACCATCTTGAGTCGAACCAATAATTGGGACATGGGTAGGATTGCCGGTCTGAAGACTCTTAAATAAAAGGATAAAGGAACCGACTAAGAAGATAAAAACAAGAAAAATAAAGGTTTTGGGATAAGAGAATAATTTTGGGGTTTGTTTGAGATAAACAGTATTCGAATTTTTGCTTAAAAGTGGATTATGATTATTTATCTTATTATCTGGGGTGGTTTTATATTTATTATCCTTATTAATCTTTTTTACTAAGGAAATATTACCGACTTTTTTGCCAGGGTTATCGAGCAAAATAGATTCTTTTTGACAAAAAAGAAAAAATTTTCTGAGAGCAGAAAGTCTGCGGTTGATGGTTTTTACAGGTAAAGATGTTTTGAGATGATGATCTTTATATACTTGAATAATTTTTGAATTTAGTAAAGAGATATTTGCTTTTAAATCTTTGTTTATCTCATAGGTCTTATCAGATATAAGCCAACCTAAAAAATGTCTAATATCGGATAGGTAATTTCTAGCGGTAACAGCAGAAATATTTTCCGCATTAAGGAAAATTTTGAATTTTGGCTCTAAATTAGATAGATTATACATATGTTTGTTATATAACTAATTTAAAGACATATCAAAACAGAAGTCAAGAGGCATTAAAGATATATTTTGATATAGTGAAAAAGGCAATAAGGTTATGAGTAATATGAGCTTATAATATAAAAGATTTAAATTAATTTAATTAACCGCAGATAAAATAGGCTGTTGTAAAGAATATAAATATTAATATAACCTATAATATCTATAACTTATAGAAATTTAGTTGAATATACTTGCATATCGTATTTTTAAAATTAATTAGATTTAACTTATTAAATACCAAAATATACATTTAATCATAATTTATACTTTAAACCAGCAAAATATTTAATATTTATGATTTAAAATACGCATGCGTGTTTTTTTCCGTTTTTATCAAATAAACAGAATGAATGCTAATTTCTCACTATTGAGATTTAGATTGTTTTTGAGGTCTTTACTAACTATTTGCATTTATCTCTTGTTTAGCTCAAAAGAAATAGAAATCTATATAGGATTAGCTTTCCTTAAATTTTTTTACTTGAAGACAATATTTTTAAATATATTTCAAGGCTTTAAGGTTTGAATATTAAAAAAAACATTAAGATTTTTTATTTTTATAAAATCTGTTTATAGGAAATAAATATGTAAAGATAAACTTAAAGCGAGCTGATATAATTCCGTCTGCACAAATTCTAAATTTAAGTCGAAGTAGTATAATCGCGAGCGCGTAAATATTGTTGACAAATATTATTTCGTCTGTTAAGGTTGTATATATGGGAATAAAGGAAAGACGAACGAAGATTTTATTAGCATTAATATTACTTTCAGACGTTAATTTAGATTTTGTAACCTTTGATGAAAAACTGCAAAGAGTATTTGATCTCTCATTTAACCAAAAAACCAGAGGAACAATTTCAACTTTATTAAAGGAAAAATTCATTGAAAAACGGACGGATAATAATCATTCAACAACCACTAATAGCGACCAAAATCTGATGTTACAAGAACCTAGTGACAAATCCCTCACGTTCGGCAATAGATACCGCCTTACAGACTCTGGATTCAACGAGTTAACTTTAAAATTCCCTTTTTTCAGGTTTTTAAGAGAAAAATGGGATTCCAAATGGAGAATTCTTTCATACGAGATTCCAGAAAAAAAACGTGAAGTAAGAGACCGGTTAAGAAGAGAAGTCTCAGGTTGGGGATTGGGTCCCTGGCATAGATCTTTTTGGCTAACGCCCCACCCAATAATAAATAATTTACGTGAGTTAGTTTTCCAAAAAGAAGAAGAAAAATACATCCAGGCATTCGAGGCAGAGTATCTTGTAGGCAGTCGGGATATTCTAATCGAAAAAGTTTGGCGAAAATCAACGCTAGACAAAAAATACAGAGACATTTTTAAAATTTGGCATGAAGTATTATCCAAAGACGGAGAAAAATTGGACAAATTTATAAAAATAATAACAACATATGTTGAAATTTTAAAAATCGATCCCGGTCTTCCGATTGAATTAGTCGGAAATAATTGGATAGGTTTTGAGGCATTTAATGTTTTTAAAGAAATAAGAAGTATACTATTTTCTTGAAATTTCAAATATCAAAAATAAATTTTAAAATTACATATTAAAAATCAAAATGAACAATAATTTTACATTTTGTTTTGTCGTTTTAACTTTTTAATTTTTAAATTTGAAAACGATGTCCCCTTCCGTATCCGTTCGTCTGATTTTAATGTTAGAGGTCTTAAGCATAACTAAAACCTCCTTTGCCGGATGACCGTAGGAATTTTTTTTACCAACGCTTATCACTCCATAGCTAGGATCTGCTAACTTTAGAAACTCTACAGTTAGCCCGTTTTTTGAGCCATGATGCGGTATTTTTAAAAAATTTGACTTTATTTTAGGCTGATATAATAATCCGTTCAATATATAGGGCGGAGCGTCGCCTGTGAACAAGACTTTTGCGTCTTTAATCTCAAGGGAGAAAATAAGGGAGAAATCGTTTAGATCTTTAGCCGTCTGTTTAAAATATGCAGGCAGTCCCTCTTCAGAAAAGGTACTTTTAGCAATAAATTCGTCAGAAGGCCAAAAAAAATCAATTTTAGCACCGGATAATATCGAGATTTCCCCGGCTTTAGGGAATTCCAACAGGATCCTTTTTGCATCTATCTTCTCCAGAAGCTCTCTGAATGAACGACTGTTACCGTGAACTCCGCTCATCCAGATTTTTTTAACATCATAACGATCTAAAATATATAAAAGGCCACCAAAGTGATCTTTTTGAGCATGGGAGATTATTGCCAGTTCTATGGTTCTATCAAAAAATGGCATATTTTTTCCCAGACAGTCAAGGATTTTTCTGTCAGGCCCGGCGTCGACTAGGATGTCAGTCTGATTTTTGATTCGAAGATAGATTCCGTCGCCTTGACCCACATCACAGAAGACTAGAGCGGTTATTGAATTTTGAGAAGAAGAGAGAAAAATGATGAAGAGAATGATCGATGAGATGATTAAAGCAAAAATGAATGAGAATTTGGAAAAAGGAGTTTCAAACATAAATTATTAGAATTTAAAATAGACGAACGGTAGTTTAGAAAGAGTTTCGATCACGAAGATCATATAGCTTAACAGACCATAACAGATGTAGGCCGGAATGAGTCCAAGAGAGTAATTGATTTTACCTAAAATTGCAGTTATAAATCCTAAGAGTGTAAGTGGACCAATGAGAAAAGAGACGAATAAATTTGAGACGGGAGCAATTAATGAAATTTGTTTAAAATAAATAAAAATTATAGGCGCTGTAAAAAGTTGGGCGGCAAGCGAAACTTTTAAATTTTTCCAGAGGGCTAAAAATATTTTTTCAAGAAAGTTTTGGGATTTAAAATCTTTAGTTTGGCCAAAAAGAATTATTCCGAGAGTTGCACCATAGGAGAGTTGAAAAGAAATGCTCCCTAACCAGGATGGCTGAAAGATAAAGATAAAGACGGCCGATAAAAATAATGCAAATAAAACATAGTTTTTCCGACCATACAAAAATGCTACGAGCGTTAATACACCCATAAATCCAGCTCTGACTATTGGGGCTTGTGCGCCCACAAAGATAATAAAAAATATGATAATTAGTATTGTTATCAGACCAGATATCGATTTGCCAAAAAAAGAGAAAATATTCAGAATAATTGAGCCTAACAAAGTTATATTCATGCCTGACAGGACTACGATATGAAGTAATCCAACAACTTTTAGTTCTTCATAAAAAATCTTTGAGGTTTTTAGATTGATGCCAAAGAGCATACCGTTAAGGAGAGAAGCGTGAGGTTCGGGTAAATATGAATTAATCACGCTTGTGAAGATTTGGGGAGTGAACTGTTCCATTAACAAAATTTAAATGGCAAAGTAGATTCTGCCAGATTTTTCCTTCCCGCAAGTGCTCGATTCTGCGCGGCAAGTCAAACTTGCCAGCCGAGTTTGACTCGGTGCTTGCGGAACCCTTCCAAATCTACCACCTACTTTGCTTTATATTAGAGTTGAACTAAATCTTTAATCTTTTCAAAAACACTTTTACCTACAATTTTTTTATTCAAGAGGTCGTCGATTGACGCATACGGCCGGTTTTGAATGATTTTACCCGCTGTTACTTTTCCGACTCCGGGCAAAGTATCCAGCTGATCCATCGAACCGGAATTAATATTGACCTTATTAGAAGCCCCAAGAACATCTACAGCAGGGTCTGAGAAGGAATTTTGAGTATTTTGAATCTCCCCCCCTTGGATTTCTTCTTCGGTTGGAATATAGATCTTTTCCTGATCCTTAAGCAGTCTTGCCAGATTAAAATTTTTGGAGAAAAACTGACGATCTGCATCCTGGGACAACCCCCCCGCTAAGATTAGAATATCTTTTAATCGAGCCCCGGAGCTTACTTCATAGACATCAGATTTCTCAACAGCTCCGGAAAGATCAACCGAAATCTTATTGTTATTCTGGACTGATGTTTTTTGTTTAATCAAAGAAGGAATTTCTTGTTTTAGGTTAGCCCTTTGACTTAATGTGAAGATAATTCCCGATACTATTGTGATTATGGAGGCTGTAGCAATAAGAACGACTTCAATTTTGTATTTTTCCCAGATTGGTTTAAACGACTCCTCTAACCAGCTCATAATTCAATCATTAAGGGATATTGTGCGAGAGTCAATGGATTATAAGCGACAAAATTAATTAGTTGGAAGCTAGTAGTAAGATGTTAGAGGTGAAATATATAGTTAATTATTAATCGTAACATATTAGTTTAAAGAATTATAATTATTTGGGTGGATGTATTTTGAGTCAGGCAATTAGAAAATATAGGTCTTAAGGGTTATATTGCAGTTGTTAAGGCCGATAGAAAAAGAATATCCATAGCTACAGTCTCAATCATAGTCAAGGTAGAAAGAGATCAAATTATAATCAAACCATATCAAAAATAGCCTAGAAAGTTTTGGAAGAGGTAAAAGGGATTCGGGGAAACGAATCTGGAGGATGATAAAGATTAACTTTTTTTGAATTTGTAGATTAAAAATATTAGCAATATGAATACAGCTGAGGCAAAGACAGTAATTCTGATTGGTAAAACGATAAAAGAAGTTGAAGCAAAAATGCTAGGGGTTCCCTCGCCGAAGGAAAGATTGGCTGAAATTTTATAATATCCGAAAATAAAACCGGAAAGATTAAGAGAAATTTTTTTCTGAGATTCGGAGAGGACGTTTTCCGATTTTATTTCGTATCTTCGGGATTGCCAAAACGGACCTCGGACATTAATTTGACCTCTTGGCTTAATCAGGTTTTTACCTTTATTATCAACTACCAAAACAACAGGTACTCTTTCAAAACTATTAAATAAGTTGATTTTAAAGCCCAAAAGGTTTATTTTATTTTTGGGTGTAATCTCAAACAAACTGATTTTTGGCTTAATTTCTACCTCGCCGTCCCCGGTCACGGTGATTAGCAGAGGTGACTTTAGACTGATTTTGGCTCTAAGATTTGCCGTTCCTTCTTGGGAGGGGGGCGGCTGCGATTCTATTATAAAGTTATAGTAATAATCTCTTTGAGCGGATTCTTGAGGAACTTGAAGATTTACAATTACTTCGAGTGAGTCAGAATTTTTTAAGAAAAAAGGTTCTGCCAGTTTGACATTTGAATTATCTAAGCTAAAACTGACGGGTGATTTTTGATTTGTATCAAAAGGCAGGATCTGGATATTGACTATCGCTGGATCGCCTCGGTTTTCAATCTTATATTTTATGCTGGTTGATATTCCGGGCTTAATAGCAATCTCTGTAAGAGTTGGGGAAAGGGAAAGGGAGACAGCTTGAGCAGAAGAGCTAGTAGTTAGCAGAAAATAGATAGTAGTTAGGAACGGCAAAATGAAAAATAATTTTTTTCCCATTATTATTAATAACTACTAACCGTTGTCTAATAATCAGGCGTTGCAATAAAATTAACGACAGTTTCATATGTTCCCTCAGGCTGGTGCGGGAGAGTATCGAGTTTGAAAGATATTTTTCTTGATCCCTGGGTAGTATCGCTCAAGATGATAGTCGGAAACTGACCTGTATTTTGGTCGGGCAGGGGTCGAAAAATATTTTCACCCGATAGTGAGTAATGCAGGTCCAAAGTCTCACCCGAAAAGTTTTTTAACCGATACTCTTGAATAAGGCCGATAGATATTTTTTGACTATTTTCGGTTGAGGCAGATAGAACCATGTCTTCTTTATGAATTTGTTTCTTGGCCAAATCCGCAAAATTTATGAGGGTTTCGGAAAGTGAAAAAGTCAATGGTTTGATAGATTCCTCATGGCTTATAACGTAACCCTCAGATTTAAATTCTGTATAAGCCCAAGAACCATATTGAGTTTGAATCGTATAAATGGTTTGAACGTTTTTTATCGCGTCGATATCTAATTTCTCGACCTCGATTTTAAAGCGGGGTGACCGGAGTTCGAGAGCATAGGAATTAGTAGCCAGTAGAAAGTGGTTAGCAGCTAATATCAAAAAAAATAATAAGATTTTTTTGAGCATAAAATTAGTATAAAGTATTGTATACTATCTTCCATGGACAAAAAAAGTTTGCCGGCGCCCGCCTTTACCAAAGATATAATCGAGGAGTTAAAAAAGGTCACTTGGCCGTCAAGGAATGAGACTTTTCGCTTAACCTTAGTTGTGGTAGGGATGTCGTTGATAATAGGACTTTATATAGGTATAATAGATATTCTTCTAACCAAAGGGTTAGAGTTTTTAACTAAATACAGATAATAAACTGTAAGCTTTTTTAAGCTTCTTAATATAAAATATCAAAGATTAAAAATAAAATATACATATAAAAAATCAAAAATATTTGATATTTGCTATGTAGTTTTAATATTTAATTTATAATTTTTCATGGTAAATCAGCAGCTTCAGGAAGAAAAATCACCCCCTGTTCCTAAAAGCGGAACTTCGGAGGGACAAGGAAATTCTACTCAGGTAGACTCTAATGCAAAGTGGTATGTTATTCATGTCCAGACAGGATATGAAGCAAGAGTCAAGACCGCTCTGGAGCAAAGAATTAAGAGTCTTGGAGTTGAAAAGAAGATCTTCGAAGTAATTATCCCAATGAGGGATATAGTGGTTGTCAAAAAGGGTAAGAAATCAAAAGCAAGCGAAAAGGTATTTCCCGGATATGTTTTGATCAGGATGATATTGGATGACGACTCTTGGTTGGTCGTGAGAACTACTGAGGGAGTAACTGGATTTGTCGGAGCAGGTTTAAAACCCACACCAATATCGGACACCGAGGTTGCCGCTATTATGAAGTTCGTTCAGCAGGAGCAACCAAAATTTAAAGCTAAGTTTTCGGTTGGTGAGGCAGTAAAGATAACCGAAGGACCTTTTACTGATTTTTTGGGTACGATAGAGGCGATTGATGAAGAAAAGGGAAAAGTGCGGGTTTTAGTCTCGATATTTGATAGAGAAACGCCAGTTGAATTAGATTTTTTACAGGTTGCGAAGTTGTAAATTAATGAAAGTGACAGATTCTGTCGGAAAATTCCTTCCCGCAAGTGCTCGAACCAGAAGAAACTGGAAAAATTCTGCGCGCTAGCTGGGCCCTTTTTTTTCTGACACCTGTCACTTAAAATTTTAAAAATTATGGCTAAAAAAGTAAAAACAGTTATAAAACTGAATCTTCCGGCGGGAGTTGCGACTCCGGCTCCACCGGTTGGCCCGGCCTTGGGGCAACACGGAATTCCGATCATGAATTTTATCAAAGAGTACAATGACCGGACAACTAAACTGAAGGGACAGATTATTCCGGCGGTTATTACTGTTTACGAGGACAGAAGTTTTACTTTTATCACCAAACTTCCGCCGGTTGCAGCCATGATCAAGAAGAAAATATCTTTGGAAAAAGGCTCGGGGAAGCCAAATACGGAAAAAGTGGGAAAGTTGACCAGGGCTCAAATAGAAGAGATAGCCAAAGAAAAAATCGGCGATTTGAATACGGATAATTTGCAACAGGCAATAAGGGTTGTAGCCGGAACGGCAAGAAGCATGGGAGTGGATGTGGAATAATTGTTAAAAATTCGGCAATGCAATTTTTTATCACACGAGAGTCTCACCGCTCGACAAGCTCGCGGTCCCCTCGAAAGTGAAAAAAATTACATTTGCCTCATTTTCTGAATTATAAGTAGTAGAAAAAAAATGGGAAAAGTTAAAACTCGAATACTCGGCGACGAGAGTATAGAGAAAAAACAAAAAGAAGAACAAAAAATGCGTTCTGCGGTGAAAAAATCAGCCAAAAAAACTGACGATCATAAAATTAGAGCTCAAGGCATGAAGGGTGGGGAACGAATGAAACAGGTTGAGGTTGGGGAAGAGGCAGTTAAAAAGATGCAGAAAGCTAAACAACTCATAGAAGCAGATAGTACGCAGATAGTTACGCGGAAAGACGCGGAAAAAAAGAAAAAAATCAAGGTAAAGGTAAGAGGTAAAAAATATCAAAAATCTAAAAAACAGGTTGACGGTAAAAAGACTTATTCAGTAAAAGATGGGGTTAGCCTGCTTAAAAAACTTAAATTTGCCAAATTCGATGAATCCGTAGAGCTACATCTTAATGTTGACGAGATAGGATTAAAGGGCGAGGTTGAACTGCCTCATTCAACAGGTAAAACCACAAAAGTAAAGATTGTCGATGATAAAGTATTGGAGGATATTGAAAAAGGTAAACTTGATTTTGATATTTTAATTACCCACCCCCAGTATATGCCAAAGCTAGCAAGATTTGCCAAAGTGCTAGGACCCAAGGGATTGATGCCCAATCCGAAAGCCGGTACAATTTCGCCAAAACCTGAGGAAGTCGCCAAAAAATTCTCCAAGGGGGGAGTCCGCTGGAAGACCGAAGCAAAAGCTCCAATTATTCATCAGATGATCGGGAAGATCTCGAATGACGAAAAAGTAATAGAGGACAACGCCAGCGCATTCTTATCATCCATCGGTAAAAATCATATTCTTTCCGCCTTCATCAAGACCACTATGAGCCCTTCTGTAAAGCTTCAAATTTAACGTCTCTGAATCGCGCAATGAAGTATCCTATAGTTGCATTAAAGAAAAAATCTGGTAGAATTTATTTCATATGAAAAGAAATATATGGCCAGGATTAGCTTTGACTGCATTTACTTTGATGTTTATATTTGATTCTCCCTATAGAGAAATAAATGAACACATATATTATGAAGTTATTAAAAATAAGCCTCAAATTCAAAATTCTAGCCCTTTAAACGAAAATTTTTGGAATGGTTTAACGCCACAACAAAAAGAAGAACTTCGAGAAAGAATTGAAATTTTTGAAATTAAATTGCAACCTGCTCCAACTTCATTACCTCCCCGACACAGATCTTAAATACTTCACCTCTAACATTAAATTTATATCTATATTTTGAATTTCTTGCGAGCGGCGAAGACAATGATATCGGCGGCGTCTTCGATGCTGATTTCCGGTCCGGTTCTGATAACCAGATCGTAGTGGTGGGCTTTGCGCGGATCATGTCCGTAGATAGCTTTTTCAAAGTCGATTCTTTTTTGATCCGAATCCTCGATTCTTTTTATAGCCTCATTTCTGGTTATTTTTTCATACTCAATTAACCATTTAATACGTTGATCCGTCTCACAGATGATTCTAACGTTTAAAGCTTGAGGAAAAAGGTATTGTGCACCCCTGCCCATGATGATTACATAACCGCGATGACCAACTGTTGACAAGACTTTTACCAGATTTTTATAGTAATTTGAAAGATTGAGATATCTTTTGCCGAAAAAATCCGCCACCAACTCGTCTATTAAGGGAATTTTATTCTCGTCTACCTCTTTGATCAGTTTTTTTTCCATTTGAGACTCTTTGGAGATTTCTTCGATGATCTCTCGGTGAAACAGCTTCCAGGGTTTGCCCAGCGTTTTGACAACGAGGTTGGCGATCGGTCTTCCTCCCGAACCCATCTCACGGGAAATTGTGATGATGGGAAGTTCTTTCTCGGTGGGGATCAGATGAGTTTTTTCAGAAAAAAACTCCTTCAGAATATTTTTGTTAATTAACTCAAATAGTCTTTTCATTAGCTTACCACTATTTTAGTCCTAGGAATAAAAAAATCAATAAGAAATTATTATGAAAGCTTAAATTACTTTCTTTTTTAAGAAGTAACTTACTAATAGTAATACCGGTATTATTATAAACGAGTAGACTCCCAGCCAGATAAGGGCGATACCCAGTTTATTAATTTATTATTAGTAGAATAAAATAACTCGCAATAAATTGACGAGGTATTTTGTTGCTAGTAGTATTATTTCTCAATTCATCCTCGCTTCTAGAAGCGAGGTATTCACCTAGCGCAATAAACTTTTATGATGGCCAATAACTGGATAGTGTGACTAATTCGACAGGAATAAGAGAGATGCCTCCGGTTTTATTAGGAGCCTGATTTTTTGTAACTATAATTTTTTTAACTTTTTTTGGAATAGACTTGTTGTTAAGTGGTTGAAGATCGACAGAGGTAATTCTGTTTTTGTATTTTACTTCGATAGCTAATTTTTCCTTGGGTAAATAAAAATCAAGTTCGGATGAATTCTGGTAATAGTAAAAATCCACATGGGATTTATTCAATTCCGAGGCAATAAAATTTTCAACCAATTTGGCCTTTTCGGAGGGAGCGTTATAAAATTTTTCCATTACGGAAAAGCTTAAAACTCCACTGATAAAGCTGTTGAATAGCCAAATAAGATATGGATCTGTTGTATAAAATTTCTTATTCTTTTTATGAAGCACTCTATTTTGATTTATATCATAGAATTTTGTTTCTTTTAGGAAAAAAGAGTCAGTTAAGAAAGTCAAGTATTCAATGGCGGTGTTTTTTGATCCAAGTTCAGCCTCCTCCGCCACATTCGTGTAAGAGGTTTGTGACGTTAGAGAAGCTAGGATTTTTTTGACAACTTCCTTTAAAAAATCTTCTTTTTTCCGGGCTTTATAAAGGTCACTTCGCAGCGTTTGTATATAGAGGTCGTTTTCAGGCGGTTTTTTGTTGATATTTCGCAAGAAACCACCATAAATTAAAAATTCTTCAAATAAACGCTCTGTTTGTATTAGTGTTTTTAGTCCTTTGTTATTTACATCTACACCTTTTAGCTTTAAAAAGTCTTTAAATGATATTGGCAAAAATTGAATATTCTTACCTTTGTTTCTTCTACCGGCTAGAAACTCACCACTTCTTTTAAGTAGAATACTGGATGAACCAGTCAAAAAAACCGTAGTTGTTTTAAGAATGCCGGAGTCACTAAGCCACTTTATTGCATAAGACCAGTTAGGAATCGAGGATACCTCATCAAGAAAAATTACTTTGATTGTTTTGACTGTTCTTCTGTCGAATTCAATAATCAAATCAATAATTTCCTGTTTTTTGGATAGAGCGTCACAGTTAAAAAAAAGTATCGCTCTCGAAGGAAATTTTGATTTCAATAAATTACGAATGTAGAGCTTAATGGCGGTACTTTTTCCTGTTTGTCTTGGGCCTGTAATGATATTGATATCACTATTACGAATCGGTAGATCCAATACATTTTTAGGCCAATATTTATAAGTTAGACTTAGGTACTCCTTTATTTTTTCATCATTTTCTATCTCACCTGGGTTATCCCACCAAGGATTTTGCAGTTGGGCATAAGTATAGTCAATCATACTGACTATTATAGACCTTTTTTAGTCAATGTCAATGACTAGAGAACTTGTCCATTTTTTACCTTTCTCATGAAGTATCTCACAAGAAGTAATGTCGGAATCAAGACTATTGAGTAAACAGCAAGCCAGATGAGGGCGGTGCCGAGTCTCCTTAGATGGCCGATTAATGATCTGACGGCTTGTCTGAAGATGACTTCGGGTCTCCAGGTTTCGGATGGGGCGTAGGGGAGTGCAAGTTCGTCGGTTGAGAGATAGATTGTGAGTCTGGCCATCTGGGCATTTTTTTCAAGGTAGTTTTGTTGGCCTATTACTGCGTCAATTTGGGACTGGAGATTAATGATCTGCTGTTGGACGTTCAAAATATCTTCAATTCTTGTCGCTTTGTCAAAAATTTCTTCAAATTTGGCTTTGGTTTTTTCCAGAGTCTCCAAACGGGCTTGGTTATCTACGTATTCGTCGGTCACATCCTGCCCGGATAAGTTTTCCGAGACTACTTTTACCGCGAGACCGCGGAATTGCTCTAGCGCAGACTGAAGCTGGTCTGAGGGAACCCTGACCGTGAGGGTTGCGGTCGGCGCGTCTTGCGGGTTATTAAGGTAGCTAGTGACCATGTACCCGCCCATAGACTCGACAGTTTGAATAATCTGGTTTAGACTCGCTCTTACGTCTTTAACCAAAAGCGAGAGGTAGGATTCGCTGATGACCATGCGGTTGGCAACGTCAGTGGTAGGCGGGGCTTCATAGGGGGGCATGATGTCCGGCATAGCGGGTGCAGCGAAACCGAGTTTACTCGTCTGGCGGGCCTCAAATCCCGTCATCGGGGCGCTGACCGATCCCTGAGAGGGAGAAAATTGCGAAAATTGCCTTGATCGCGCGGTGGAAAAGAATTTGGAATAGATAAAGTAAATGACAATGAGAAGAAGGATAAAAGTAAGTTTATGATTTTTAATCCAATTAAAAAGTCTATACATAAATTAAGTTAAAAAAGTAGATTCTGTCACTCGTGATCCCTTCTCTCCTGCGAGGCTCTGCGCTAAATACCCGCAATCCGCTTCTCGGAGAGACACCTCACTCGTGACACCTACTTTTTTAATAAATTAAGATCCAGTTCCGTCTCCGTCGATCATAGATTTAGACTAATTATTTAATTCTAAACTATGTTCCAGTATCTGGTCCATCCATATTTTTCAGATTAAATCTTTTTAGTGACAATGTCAATAGATAATGTTATGATTAATAATTGTTAATTGTTATTTGTTAATTGTTATTTGAGTGGACAAAGCACCTGATAAATACGGCCAGTTTTGGCAATATCTATCTCAAGAGCAAAAAGATCTGATACTGGAAGGGCAGTATTTGATGAACGATGTTATTCGTCACGGTAGCTATCACTTTAAAGACTACTCATTTTTGGTTTTTCCTTTTGCCAAAGCCTACGAGGGATTCTTAAAACAGCTCTTTAAAGATGTGAAGTTTATCTCCCATCTTGACTATATTTCCGACCATCTGCGCTTAGGCAAACTGATGTCCCCTAATCTTGAGGGAAGATTGGGCGATCGGTCGCTATTTAAAAAGATGAAGGAAGCCGTAACCAGGGATTTTGCCGAAAAGGTCTGGAATACCTGGAAGATGGGGCGGAATCAGATATTTCATTATTTTCCCCATAATACCAAGGCGATAAATTTTGCCGAGGCAGAAAAAATCATCGGACAAATTATTGAGACGATGGAAGAAGCATACGATAAGCTCAATATTAAAGATTAAAAATAAAATATCAAAAATACAAATTAAATATCAAATATTTCAATTTTGATATGTGTATTTTATCTTCTATATTTAATAATTAATGTTTATATGAAAGGCCTTACAAGTAACGAAGTCGAAATCCTGTTAGAAAAGCATGGACTAAATGAGATAAAGGAGCAAAGGAAAAAATCCATTATTGTCAAGTTTATCGAGCAGTTTAATAACTTCTTGGTGATTCTCCTGATTTTTGCGGCAGCTCTCTCATTTTTTGTGGGAGAGACAGTCGACGGGGTTCTTATTCTTGGCATCGTAATTTTGAATGCTCTTTTTGGATTATATCAGGAAGGTAAGGCTGAACAGGCAATTGCCATGCTGAAAAAGATGACAGTTACCAAGATCAGGGTAATACGTGACGGAAAAGAGCAGGAGATAGACAGCCGCTATCTTGTCCCCGGTGACATTATCTTTATTGAGGAAGGGACAAAAATTCCGGCTGATGCAAAACTCCTGGAAGTAAGAAATCTGGAAATCAATGAGGCGGCTTTAACCGGTGAATCGCTTCCGGTAGCAAAAAAAATCAAAGACGGGCTATATATGGGAACAATTGTAGTCAAAGGCAGGGGATTCGCAGAGATCAACTCAACCGGCATGAAAACTAAATTCGGACAAATAGCCAAAAGCATCGAAATGATAGAAGATTCAAAAACTCCCCTGCAAAAAAAACTTGAGGGGTTAACGAAAGTTATCGGAATTTTTGGAATAACGCTTTCTATTATAGTTTTTGTCCTGAATTATTATCAGGGAGCCGGACACTTCTCGGCATTTCTTTTGGCTATATCACTCGCGGTGGCGGTAGTTCCTGAAGGATTACCGGCAGTCATGACAATCACTTTGGCAATAGGGGTAAAAGAGATGGCAAAACGAAAAGCGATTATCCGGAAACTTTCGGCGATTGAGGCTTTGGGAAGCATTACTTTAATAGCAACAGATAAGACGGGTACTCTCACCACCAACAAAATGAAGGTAAAGGAAATCTTTGTGGATGAAAAAATTTATACCGAAGAAAAGCCTCCAAGTCTATCAAATCATCCCTATTCAAAAATGCTTATGGATGGCATTTTATGTTCTACGGCTTCTTTAGTCTATATTCATGATCATAATACTTATGATGTCTTGGGAGATCCGACTGAAGGAGCGTTGTTGCATCTGGGACATAGAATGGGCTTAATCCCTGAAATGGTGAGAAAAGAATGGAAAATAATAGATGAACAACCATTCGACAGCATAACGAAAAGAATGAGCGTCTTGGTTGAAAAAATACAAGATTCAAAATCAAAATTTCTTTTTTCAAAGGGTGCCCCCGAGTCGATTTTAGAAATTTGTGATTCAATATTGATCGGAGAGAGGCCCCAAATACTTACAAATTCGAAAATCAAATATATAGAAGGGATGATGGAAAAGTGGGCAAAGAAAGGATTAAGAATATTAGCATTTTCATATAAATCCCAAATCACAATTTCCAAGAAACAAATAAATCCCAAATCCCAAAATTCAAATTTAAATTCAGGGAAGTTGGAACTTGGAACATCCCAAGTTTTTTTAGGTATGGTTGCGATACATGATCCTCCCCGCCCCGAAGTCTTGGAAGCTCTTAAGAGAACCAAACAAGCAGGAATTAAAACGGTAATGATTACGGGTGATAATGAAATTACGGCAGAGGCAATCGGAGTATCGACAGGATTTATCAATGAGGGCGACGAAATTCTAACCGGTAAACAGCTCGACGAATATTCGGATGAGGATTTGCTGAAAAAACTTCCTAATGTAAAAGTTTTTGCCCGAACGACACCTTTTCATAAATCCCGCATAGTCAAGCTCTATCAAAAAATGGGTGAAATTGTAGCTGTAACCGGGGATGGAGTCAATGACGCAATAGCATTAAAGCAAGCAGATGTAGGTGTGGCGATGGGTCTGGTTGGGACTGATGTTGCGCGCGAAACCGCTGATATGGTGATCACCGATGACAACTTTGCCACGATTGTTAACGCTATTGAAGAGGGTAGAAATATAATTAAAAACCTAAGAAATGCAGTCAAGTATCTTCTTTCCTGCAATGTTTCGGAGGCTTTTTCCCTTATTACCGGCCTGATTCTCGGTATTCCCAATCTTTTTTACGCAATACAGCTTTTATATATAAATTTGGTAACCGACGGTATTCCGGCCCTAGCCCTTGCTTTTTCACCAAGAGAAGAACATTCGATGAAGCAATCTCCACAAAAGGAGTTAGAGCTTTTGTCCGGCTTTAGTAAGATATATATCTTTGCGGTTGGAGTGGTGGCGACTATTATTGTGCTTACATCCTATTTCATTTTTGCGGATGGACCGGTTTTTAGAAGAACAGCGGCTTTCTCGGTATTGGCGTTAATTCAGTCATTTATCTTTGTTGATTTATGGCTTTCCCATCAATCCTTACGCCGTCACTATAAAAAATTAATTTCCGGAATTTTCTTAGTCGCTTTCTCTGTCCCTTTTATTACCCAGTTTTTAATTATAAAAATACCATTGCTTGCGGAAATTTTTAAAGCTGAGACAGTATCCTTCAATTATTACTTGACTTTTGTATTATTGTCTTCGCTGGTATTTTTGGGAACAAAGAGTTTGAGAAGATTGATGGGGCATTGATAAATGATTTGGATTTGGGTGACCCTCCAGATCGGAGTCGAAAGACCTTAATATTAATAACTTTAAAAGTTAATAACACCTGCAACATACAGCAGAAGTAAAAGTTAAAATATCATAACGAAGCAATTTCCAAATTCTAGATAAGTTATTCATATCTTTTGGTAAATTCTAAAATTTTCTTTTTTACTTCAGGATCCTGAATTATTCGTTCGAATCTGGCTTGATTATTTTTATCATAACCACTAACGAAGCTATCATTTTTGTACTTTTCGCGAAAGCCAGACTCAAGTATTAAAAGTATAGCTAATTTATCCTCAAAATCTAAAGTTGCTCCTCTAACATCTTCATCTCTCCCTGATTCTTCATTCATTCTGCCGACCTTTTCCGATGCGCCAATTTGATAAAGTTTGGTTGCGTCTCCTTTTAGAGCCCTAACTATTGTATTAATTTTTTTATATTTTTTGCGAGCTTCGACCACTTTATTTAAATAAGAAATTAAGCTACCAGTAATTGGGCTAAAAGCTTCGGATCGGACAATTTCATTAACTAGAGTTTGGTCATCAAATCCAATCGCTTCTCGTACCAAGTCAGTATTGGAATGTATATGTTTTAGATAATCTTCCTGTGTTTTTAAATTTGCTTCTCCTTGTAAATTAAAAAGACCAGCTTCAGGATCATAATTGCCGTCCGGTGTAACACCAAACATAAACATAGCCATAGCCTGATCCATATCTCCGGAAGCGAAAGTAGCGTCCAATCTCAGCCTACAATTTTCGTCGTCAGTAATTCTGGCTAAAGGAGTATCATTACTTGACCTTATTACTTCTGCTAATTTATTGAGGTAGTTTATAACTGCTTTTACGTCATCTTTATCTAATCCAAGTGTCTCAGAAACTGTTTCAATAGCTTCATTATTATATCCTATTTTGATTTTATTTGGAAAATTTTTAGCGAGTTCCCTTATTTTCACCAGTTGAGGTTGTGAATGTCTTTGGAGAAGTGTATTTTCAAAAACATGTCTAATCAATCTTTGACTTAATTCTACAGCTTCAGGACTCTTTCCTTGAGTAAATTCTATAAAAAAAAAGCCCTCGTCGCCCCCCTGTTTGTCTCTAATAGGACTTATATATATTCCTAGTTCCTTAGCCCGCTCCAGCATTCCTCTTGCCGGTGAATTTTCCTGAAAGTATTTTTGCATTGAAGCATTGAAATCAGCTACTCCTTGATCTAGCCGTGGATAGGTGTCGGTTTTAAACGTAGAAGGGTCCCCGGATGTTAACGACCTGGATTCATTAATAAGACCTTGAGCCATAGTATTTAATAATTCATCAAACTTATCATGACCATAAACATCATTACCTATCTTGAAGTTTTCCAGGTCGTAAGCTATGATGTCGAAGTTAGCGAGTATTATGCTTTCCGGATTTTCCAGCCATTTTTCCAGCACTTTTCTTTGAACTTCGTCCATTAAAGTCGCTCTTAGATAAAGGCCAGTATATCTATCTACTTTAGCCTCCTGATTTATTGCAAATCTAAAATCAGTTATTATGCATGTTGTATAGAGACTTAACATTCGTTCGTACTGACTTTGTAGACTGCTTCTTATATCATCTAGAGTTTTTCTAACGGTTGGAGATTGGTTTTCACTTTCCAAGATGACTAATTTTTTTTCAGTTGCATTTTTTTCGTTTTTATAAGATTCTTTAGTTCTGTGTAACTCATTGAGTGTTTCCAGAAATCTTCCTCTTTCATTTGGTGGAAGTCTGCCGGCTATTTTTCTTCGCGCCAAGTTTATAACTTCAGCGCCATCAGCCGATTTGGGCTTCTCCTTGAATAGAACAGTATTAATTGCTTGTTTAATAGCGTTAACTCCGACTTCAGGTCCTGGGTTGGGCATTTTTTTCAGTAGAATTAATTAATTTTTTTAGTGTTTGGTTGGCGAGTTTTCTTAAGTGCGGATTTTTATCAATAGAAAATAGTGTATCGGTTAAAGCGGTAAAATTTTTCTTTTTAATTTTACTTATTTTTTTGATCATGTATACAGTTTAGCAAAAGATGCAAGGGGAAATATTATTAAAAATGTAGTTAAACTGTTGCAAATATTAAATACCCCTTTTCATCACATTTTCGCACTTGGCTTTTTACTATAGTGAATTTTAACCCTTGACCCCGCTAGAACTCTTACCTTCTCCCGTGCTCTACGTGCACGCGTCGCAGGGGCGAGTCTACGGGGTTTGCGAGGTATTTTGAATCAAATTCAAAATACCCCTTGACAAATAATATAGGATATGTTTATATTAATTATATAGTTAGTTTTTGCTCTTTAAAAGTCACAAAAATAAATTAGAAGGATCCGATTATAAGTTACTATAAGATTATATGAGAAGGGACGAAACAACTCTTATAATCCACCACGTGCCGAGGGATTTCAGAAATGAACCCGCAGGCGGGGTGGGAGGGTAAGAAAGATACCAAGTTTTAAGACTTTAGTTTTAAGAATAACCAAGACAACAATTTCAAAACTAATTAAGTCAACAGTCTAAAAGCTAAAGTCGAAACCTACGCGCTACCGAGTCCGGAGAGCATTTCGAAGGACTCGGTGCGTTTTTTTTATATTAATTTTAGAATCTAAACAAGCTTCAGAAGTATCATCGAGGTATTCATTCATAAATATATTCCGCAAAGCAAATCCGGTACTAATTACTATAGGTTTTTGGTATAATACCAGGGTATATGAATCGTTTTGTGGGTGAAACGCTACGATATTTTATGGGAGAAGTCGGTGATAAAGAATACTGGTCAGGATTTGATGCCAGGCTAGATCGATCTTTAATGAGATATTTAGATCGGATAGTTCCTTTAGTTGATAAAGCTCGGAAAAACTACCTTAAAATAGGTTTAATAGGATCGTTGGCCATCGCTTTAATTGCTGCCGGCTGTAATTTAATAACTGAATCTGATGACGACCGGTTCGAACCAATTGTAACGATTGATCCTTCTGCAAAAGACAGAGTCGAAGATCCCCAAGCTTTAAATGAGTTGGTTAATGTTTTGGGAGAAATGGTACAGGCTAGAAGAAAAAATGAAATCACTTTCATATCAAAGAGAATAAGTCTGGAGGAATACCTTGAAGTACACGAGAAAGTATTCGGAAGTGGAAGAGATGATGGAGAATACTTTTATAACTATATCACTAAAAATAATGATCCCGCTGGAGGATTACACGCTTCATTTGACGATTCAGAAAGAATTATAGTCGTTGTTGATACGCTTTCAGGTGATGAAATCTACAGGTCTGCAGAATTTAGCTTAATTACAGCTATATCAGGTGAGCTTGCTCATAGCAGGCCGTATGAAGGGAAGATTGGCGAGTGTGAAGAGTCAGATACTAGAGATTGGCCGATTGCTTATGGTATTAGTATTGGAGCTACAGATAAAGCAGCAGGAAAAATTCGAGATCCTAAATCTATTTTAATGGTTCTAAGATGTGCTAATGGAAAAACTGTAGAAATATCTACAGAACCTGAATATTATGAAGCTGGTTATAAGAAAGAAGGATTATTTGGGCTGGCTCAAAAAGCACTTAATTCTAAAAACTGGCCGGAAGCTAAAATTAAATAAATTCCGTCAATTCTCCAGAGTAGAGGTGTCACCGAGGGGTTGGCCGAGTTCCTGGGCTTTCAGGACGCGGCGCATGATTTTTCCGCTGCGGGTTTTGGGAAGTTTATCTACGAAGTCTATCTCATCAGGAGAGGCAATCGGTCCGATCATCTTGCGGACCTGTTGGACCAACTCTTTTTTCAAATCGTCGCTTGGAGTCTGACCTTTTTTGAGTATGACAAATGCCTTGATTTTTTCACCCTTTACCTCGTCAGGTTTGCCGATTACGGCCGCTTCGGCGACAGACTGGTGCGACACAAAAGCACTTTCCAATTCTGCCGAACCTAATCTGTGTCCCGATACTTTAATAACGTCGTCATTTCTTCCAATTATCCAGTAATATCCATCCTCGTCTTTTTTGGCGGAATCACCTGAAAAATACATAAAATCTGCAAAATTCTGCGGTAGATTCTGTCGCTCGTGAGACTTCTCTCCTGCGAGGCTCGTGCCTTCACTCCGCACATCCGCTTCTCGGAGAGCCTCATCACTCGCGACACCTACCGCATTTGTTTTGTGAGATTTTGTATTTGTAAGCAATTCATTCTCAAAGTAGGTTTCCAAATATTTTTTGGGATTATTATAGACGTCGAGCAGCATAGAAGGCCAGGGCTTTTTCATAACTAAAAATCCCTGAGTGTTAGCAGGAACGGATTCTCCCTTTTCATTTACCAGATCCGCCCCGACTCCGAAAAAGGGTTTAAATGCCGATCCCGGCTTCAAATTTACACTGGGTACGGGTGTAATCATAAACATTCCGGTTTCAGTCTGCCACCAGGTGTCCATAATCGGGCATTTTTCCTTGCCGATAACTTTGTGGTACCAGAGCCAGGCTTCAGGGTTGATCGGCTCGCCGACACTGCCTAAAATTTTTAGAGATGAAAGATCGTATTTATTTGGAATTTCGTCACCTAGCCTCATCAGGGCGCGGATTGCAGTTGGCGCCGTATAGAATTTTGTTATTTTATATTTCTGAATCAGTTCCCACCAGATACCGGGGTGGGGATAATCGGGTGTAGCCTCATAAACAAAAGTAGTTGCTCCGTTCATCAGTGGGGAGTAGACGATATAGCTGTGGCCGGTGACCCAACCGGCATCGGCGGTGCAGAACCAGATATCTTCCGATTGCAGATTAAATACCCACTTTAAAGTGAGGTAAATTCCGACCATGTACCCACCATGGGAGTGGAGAACACCTTTTGGTTTTCCGGTTGAGCCGGAGGTATAAAGCAAAAATAAGGGGTCGGTTGCTTCCATAATTTCGGTTGAGCAGAGAGTGTCGGCCTTAGACATGAGCTCGTGATACCAGTGATAATATACACCAGATAAACCGGACGACTGAAGACCGAGGTCAGAAGACTGAGATTCAGATAAATCTGATTTTCCGTTTTCTGTATTCTGATTCATCCGTCTTATCAAAATAACATCTTTTACGCTTTCAATTCCGTTTATCGCTTCTTCGACGGTTTTTTTGGAATCAAGAATTTTATCCTTGTAGGGATATTTATCCGTGGTGATAACTATTTTCGATTGTGCATCCATGACTCTATTTTTTAGAGCATCGGCAGAAAAACCGGAGAAAACTACCGAATGGATCGCGCCGATTTTTGCACAAGCGAGCATGGCGATAAATTGTTCGGGGATGCGGGGCAGATAGATTGTTACTCTGTCTCCTTTTCTGATACCCAGGGATTTAAGAGCGTTGGCGAATTTGCTTACTTCGGTATTCAATTCAGCATAAGTAAAACGTCTCTCACTCATATTCTGACCGACCCAGACGTAGGCGAGTTTGTCTTTAACCGGTGTTTTTTGATGCCGGTCAAGAGCGTTATTGACAATATTGCATTGTCCTCCGACAAACCAGCGGGCATAAGGGTATTTCCATTCAATCGTCTTGTTCCAGGGTTTAAACCAGGACAGTTCCTTGGCGATATTTTCCCAGAAGGCTTCGGGATCTTCCTGAACTTCTTTATAGAGTTTTTCGTAGTCTTGAACGTAGGAATTGTCGATTATTTGTTGAGAAGGATTAATTATCATTGTTACCTGGTTGCCTTGTTACCCGGTTACCTCGTTATTTGTTGAACAAGGTAACAAGCAAACTAGTTAACTAGGTAACAGGTTAGTATGTTTATTGTGAGGGAAGTCACCGGAAAAATCAAGTGGAACGACCTTGCATGCGATCGCACGAAAAGTCGTTAGAACGTTAGAAGGCAATTTAGGCTTGAAAAGAAAACGAAAAAAAGTATAATTCGATTTAATGGGCTCTTCTCTGATTATACAAGGAGGGAATAAAGAACAATTCAGACATAATAATAAAGTTAGATTTAGAGGAGAAGAAGGTATTATACAAGAGGTTTTAATCTTAGGCCAAGTAGTTGCGACTTTAAGCCAAACTTTTCGAGAATTAAAATTCAGTGATGAGCCTACCGTTCTCCTTAATGTTACTATCACTTCTCCAAAAGAAAAAGAGGGCAAAACTGCAACATGGAACGCTCTTGATGTAAGCAAAATATAAAATTAATTCTACCTTGCTGAGAAAGATGTTAGTTCAGCGATAAAAACGTTTAAGGAATGAAGCCGTCTTGTTATTTGATAACTCTTTACTGCTTCAAGAAGCTTACGGGCGTTGTCATTTTCTTCGAAGTGGTGGTAGACTGACAGCAGTAAATTTTTTTACCTAGTTATCTGAAAGCTTTTGACCTGCGTTAACAAATTTTTTGCATACCCCTTTATCTTCATAGTGGCGGTTATAGATTTTCAAGAATATCTTTTTTTAGTTTGGAAAAACCGTGTTGATTGAAATTTAGTTCAGGGATTTCTTTGGTTATTGTGAATATTTCTTTGAGTAGTTCTAAGTTTGTATTCAGATTATAATTTTTGATTAAGTTTTTAAAATAGCTGAAGTCAAAGTTTTCTGATGCGATTAAACTAACTATATCTATTAGATCCTTTTGACCTTTGATGCTTGCTTTTCTGCTTTTATAAGCTGTAACTTTTGATATAAGAAGAATTTCTATTTTTGGAAGAGTGAAACCCTGTATGTTTGCAGTATTTTTGATAATATCTTGAGCGGGTATTCCAAGCTCCGAATAAAAAGGTAAATATATATCTACATCTATCTCTTCAAGTTTTATCTGATATTTTTTGAGCCTTTCATTTTTCTCCAATGGGAAGTCTTTTTTTATTTTTTCCAGTTCAAAGAAGTCAATAATAATGTCTATATCTTTTGATTTTAGGGCTTTGGTATAGAAATAAACCGCCCAGCCACCGATTAAAACGAATTTGTACTTTTTCTTTAGATCAGTTAAAAGCTGGAAGCTTTTGTCGGTAAGGTATTTTTGATAAAAATCGTTCATTGTTTTAACCTTTTTTTAATTTCTAATAAGGTTGCTTCCTGAAAGTCCTTAGCATACCATTCCGGCAGATTCCAGAGATCAACAAATAATTGAGATAAAGATATTTGTAACTGGTTACTGGTTACTAGTGATTTGTTACTAGTTAATATAAAAATATTAGGACTTCCTTCTTTCTTAGGAAATCTTTTAATCACATTGTTCGGATTATTTGAATAAAAATAGACCCGATCATAATCGCTTGGTACTCTCTTAAAAAGTAAGCGAAAGGCGGTATAAGCTGTCGGAGTAACATCAGCAGGCATTAAGCCCTCGCGTTTAAATACTGGAAGATTGGAATAAGTTGAGTAGACGATATCTTTTTTCAGATTTCGTCGGGTTGCCCAGAAAAAAAGCAGCCTCTCCCAGTCAATAACTTGTGAAGAAGTCTTGCTAACTTTTATGATATTAAGCTCGCGAATCGGAATTAAGGCATGATTGACGACGCTTGTTGACAAGCTGTATTTATTAGCTAATTCGGTGATAGTAAATTCCGGATTATTCTTCTCGATTGTTCGGTCGAGAAGATCTTTCCAGATGTATTCGATTTTGAGCATATTAGAATTGTGTCATTCCCGCGTTTACCCTGAGTTAAATCGAAGGGAAAGCGGGAATCCAGTAAATAGATCCCGCATCAAGTACGGGATGACCTGCAATTAATGAAAATGCAGGTCATTTTCTATTTTAACTAATAATCTTTGTGCCTGTTTTCTATAATAATAGAAAATAAAAAGTTTGTCAAGTCTAATAGACCTTGCAAAGAAGAAGAAGTATATTAGTCTCATGGTTGAAGATAATAAATTAAAAATTCCATCATTGGGAGAATTAGGCACAAAAGAATATGAAGCTACTGGTGAGTGTAAATGGAAGTGTGGTTTTATTCATTCAGCTAAATCCACTCGTCAGATATTGGCAGATGAAGTGCTGAAAGCGGTACTAGCGCTTCATTATCCAACTTGCCCAAACAATCCTAATAAAAACTCTTCTACAATTTGACTTTTTGAAGTAATTTTTTCGTCCATTCGACTCGGATTCGACAAGCTCATCCTCGCTCAGGACGAAAAAATTATCGAGTAATTTGAAAGGATTTAACTTCTTGCAATAATTTTTTCGGATACTCGTTTTCTTCAAAGTGGCGGCGGACGGGTTGGAGTAACTTATCAAGTAATTCAATAGCCTTAGATTTGATGTCGAGAGGATGGATTTGTTTTTCCTTGAAAAGGCGTTCAAGATTCTCGTAAGAATTGAGAATTACAGGGCCGCCGAATTTTTGCGGGCGCGTTACAACAATATTTTGTAACTGTAATTTGTCGAGCGACTCAAACAGAATATATTTGTAATATTCCAGAATCGGATTTTCTTCAACAATTCCCTCAGGACAGTAGGCTTTATTAATCTTTCTTTTGATGTCCTCATAGGTGTCGGTCATGAAGATGGCACTGTCCGGTAAGGATTTACTCATTTTACGCTCAATTGTTTTTTGAATTTTTAAGTTCGACAGATTCTGTCGCTCGTGAGACTTCTCTTTCCTGCCTTCGCTAAAGCTTCGGGGGGACAAGCTGCTTGCGCTTCCGTGCCCCTCGTAGCTGGAAGCGGAGTGGGGTCGAAGAGTCTCATCTCTTGCGACACCTGTCGAACTTGAAGATTTTAATAATCCCATTAGCATATGATGACTAACTACTACCGGTTTCCAGTAGCCGAGAAGTGGGCCGATTTCACGGGCTAACATGTTTATCTTACGTTGGTCCATACCGAGTTGAGTAATTTTGGCTCCCAGCATGAAAATATCCGCTACCTGCATGCAGGAATAGATAATATGGGCTCCGGTTAGAGCGTCAAGGGACTCTTGTCTGCCCATCATCTCGGCTGTTCTGATGAATCTTTTTAAGGCATTGGATTTGCCGATATTCAAGACAAGTTTCCAGTAATCAGGATTCTTAACCATATCCGATGCCCACTTGAATTCGACGTTAGAAAGATCCATGCCTGAAGCTTTCCAGACCTCAATAAAATATTTACCGGTAGTTTTGATTTTTTCGAGGTCTCCGCCGAGTTTGTTATTCGCCATTGCGTGCCAGTCGGCTACCCACATTCTAAACTTGATACCTGCTTTAGTTATTTTGTTGATGTTGATCGCCCGGACAATCCCCTGTGCGATATGAATTTGGCCTGACGGTTCAAAACCGTCATAGGCGTAGAGTTGCTCGCCGCTCTCAAGAAGTTTCTTAAGTTCATCTTCCTGGATTATTTCTTCCCCAACCTGTTTGATGAGATTTAATCTTTCTTCTATGGTCATTTGGTTTGTTTATAAACTTTCTATAAAAAGGCCATATTCCACATCTTCAGTATTTTGAATTTCTTTGGCATACTTTAAAGCTGCTTTTAAATCCATAAATGCTTTTTTGTTTTAGCTTCCTGAAGATTCAACATCTTTAAACGATATTTCATATTTATTCTTAGATTTCTTAAGGATGATTATTGAATTAGCTGACATTTTTAAAATAAGTAAAACTTATAAATAAATAACCCCTTGTTTATATTAATGATACTACTGGAAATTAAAAAATTTTATTTGAATTTTTTGAATAGAATTCATTTAGAGTTTTTTTTAGCTTTTTCTTGCTTTCGCATGTCAAAGATGAGAATGAGAAGAACTAAGAGACTAATTATGAGAGTAATATTGCCTATCATTGTTTTCTTAAGACCAAAAAATAAAAGATTAACGCCAGAATTGAGCTTAAAGTTCCAACTATATATATATAATCCTGCGTAGAAATTATCATAATTTATATTCTATCTTCTTGTAATAAAAATTGCAATAAACAAAAAAACTAAAAACCAGATGAGTCCTTGACTAAAAGAACGTATTATCTGGTCTAGGGTTAAATTTTTCGAGATGACCGGAGAGATAATCCCCACAACGAACCAAGCTACGGAGATTTGACCAAAAACTTCAGCTATGATTATCTTCTGATTTTTATTTAGTTTCATGGAAAAGAATTGACTCAATTTATTATAAACAATAAAAATCATTTACGCTTGATTTTGGCAAAGAGAGAGAGGGTAAACTATGGGATATTATGGCAGAAAGAATAAAAAATCCTGTAACTAGGAAAATTACAGAGTCAATTTATCCTATTTCGGGTGGTTCACCAGGCGTAAATGATATACTTTATCAAATATATTTTCCTTACCTAATAAGGAATATTATGTGTAAACCTAAACAATTAACTGAATACATGGTGGATGACCTTACATAAAATGGAATACAACTCAAAAGTGATGAGGAATTTATGCAAAGTGATGCCTATGAGGAACAAATAAAAAAATTGATAGAGTATAAAGAACAAGTTCTAGAGAAAAGACAAAAAGCTTCTGTAAAATCGTAAATAATTCTTCAAAATTACTGTTGAATTTGGGAAAAGGGTTGCTATACTTAATTCGTTATCCAGTTTTCAGCTCCATTGAGCTTCACGAATAACTGCTATATTTTATTCAAAGATATTCAAAATTTGATTGTGACTACGCATATATATATCAAATATCAAAAATCAAATAGCAAAATGACAATGAAAAATTCAAAAATTTCCCGAACATTTTACATTTTTATTTGTCGTTTTGATTTTTAATATTTTATTTTTGATTTTAATGAAGGGTGGTGATTTAGGATGAATAAGAAATTATACGTAGGGAATCTTTTGTATGAAGTAACAGAGGATGATCTTAAGGCTCTTTTTGGAGCAGCTGGGACGGTTGTTTCAGCCGCGGTGATCAGATATCAGGATACCGGAAGATCAAAAGGATTCGGATTTGTCGAAATGGAAACCGAAGAGATGGCTCAAAAAGCAATTGATACACTGAATGGTCAAGACCATAAAGGAAGAAAACTCGTCGTTTCCGAAGCCAGACCACCTAAGCCAAAGACAAATTATGGAGGCGGAGGAGGATATGGCGCAGGAAGCAGGGATGATTTTAATAGAGAATGAGCGATTAGAATTTAGGTAAAAGGTAATGAAGCTAGTTTGGTTAGAGGGTTTGGAAATTTGTTTTTTAACACTAACTTCTTTGCCACTTTTCAATACTGGCTTCTTAACCTTAACCTAATTTCCAGTCAACTATAGTAGCGTAGATATTTATCTTTTAAAGAAGATAATTTGTTGGATTCGATAGATTCTCTGATAATGCTCATTAGGTCAGTATAAAACTGTATATTGTGAACGGTAGCGAAGAAGAAAGCGCGGGGATCTTTTTGAGAAAATAATTGGGCTAATTGGACAAATGTGACTGATTGGGAACAAGCTGCACACCGACAGGTTTTATCGAAAACCTCATCTACGTTTTTCATCTTTTTAACATTAACACGACCTTTTAAAGTGTAAAGTATACGGTGGCGGGCTTCACGGGTTGGTATGACGCAGTCAAAAGTATCAATTCCCCTTTCTATGCAATCAAAAATATCCTTAACCTGGCCGATACCTAAAAGATGGCGAGGTTTTTCCTCAGGAAGATTGGAGATAGTCCAATCGATTATGTTATGCATATCTTCTTTTGACATCCCGAGCGAACCGCCAATCCCATAGCCGGGAACGTCCAGTTTAGCCATAAATTTTGCAGATTGAAGTCGAAGATCTTCGTATTCGCCACCCTGGACGATTGCAAATAAAGCTTGCTTTTCAGAGAAGTCGGAAGTCAGAGGGCGGAAATCTGAAGACAGACTATCTGATTTATCAGATTTTCCGGAATTCTGATTTCTGACTACTGTTCTCTGATTTATCTGAAGATATTTTACGCATCGTTTCAACCATTCGTGAGTACGACTTAATGCTTTTTTTGTATATTCATAGGTATTAAGCGGCGACGTGCATTCGTCAAAGGCGAAGATAATGTCGGCTCCGATTTGCTGCTGAATCTGCATGGATTTTTCCGGCGAAAGCATTAGTTTTTCCTCGTTGAAAGTGAATTCTACTCCTTCATCTGAAATATTAAGAGGATTGCCAGTATCAAAAAGTAGATTCTGTCTCAGTTTTTTTACCGTCAGTGCTCGCTTCGGATTCGATAGCTCTCGACTGCGCGCTGCCGGGATCCCTAAAACTTCGACTCCTCCTTTTTGATCTTCTTCCGGAAAAATATTTGCAATCTTACCGACACCCTGGGATTTTCCAAATCCCAGGGAAAAAACCTGGAAGCCGCCACTATCGGACATAGTTGGTTTTTGAAAATTTGCGTAGTCGTGGACTGTATTACCATCTAGATCACGGCCGTTACTTAGATGGTATATTTTATCTACTATTTTTTTAGTCCAGAGATGATAGGTGTTGACGATAATCAGATTGACCGGGAGTTTAGGAATGTATTCCTTGGGAATTGCCTTCAATTCTCCTTCAGTCGCGACGAATGCCAACTCAGGGGTTATAAGTTTGTCGTGGGGGGTATTAAATTCGGCAAGCCGGGCCTTGTTTTTTTTAGCCCGACTAAGGATATTGAACTCAAACATGATTTGATTTTTGCAATTTAATATTAGATTGTTATTATATAAAAATGGAGGTACAAATTATTCTTTATATTTTTTCTTTCGGAGTAATTTGGTATGCGGCGGGATTAATCGTAAATTCGGTTGCCAGAATTGCCCATAAACTAAATCTTTCATCTTTTTCAGTTTCATTTTTTGTGTTGGGAATTCTGACATCCATACCTGAGATATCGGTCGGGATAAATTCTCTGATAGATAATAAACCGGAGATATTTGTAGGTAATTTAATTGGCGGGATTATTGTTTTGTTCCTTTTGGCTATCCCGCTATTGGCTGTTTTGGGAAAAGGGGTTAAGCTGACGCACCAGATGTCTAGGGACCATCTGCTTTTTTCTTTGTTTGTAATATTAGCGCCGGCATTATTCGTAATGGATGGGAAAGTAACAATAATTGAAGGAATCGCTTCTGTTATTTTGTATATTGCGCTCTATTTCGTAATAGAACAGAAAAAAGGATTATTGGAAAGAATTCAAGACAGTTTTGTTCATAACAAAGATCAGGTTGATAATGATTTAATTAAGCTGGCAACCGGAGCAGTAGTTATATTTGTCGTAAGTAAATTTGTGGTTGACAGTACAATCTATTTCTCCAATTATTTTAATATTTCTTCCTATCTTATAAGTCTAATGATAGTATCGATCGGCACCAACCTGCCTGAGTTGTCCTTGGTTTTCAGATCTTTGTTGTCAAAGAAACAGGAGGTAGCCTTAGGTGACTATCTTGGGTCTGCAGCTGCAAATACATTAATATTTGGAATTTTAGTTATTGTGAAGGGCTCTGAATTTTTTGTCAAGAACCATTTCCTACAGACGTTTATTTTTGCATTTGCCGGATTATTGTTGTTTTATCTGTTTTCAAGATCTAAGAAGGATATATCCAGGAAGGAAGGAACGATTTTACTTCTAATATATATTCTATTTTTAGCAACCGAGATCATGTAATTTCCAAATTGCAAATAAGACTTGTACTGATATAATAAGCTAATGGAAATTCCAAAATGGGCACGTTTAGCAATTCCATCAGCGGCTCTCCTTGTTACAGGCTTAGCTTGTAGTGTTGAATCATCCGATAATAGAATAGGATCGGGAATTTTGCCTGAACAAAAGTTGAATTTCAATCCGGCAGAATATCACGTAACCGGCTATTTTTGTTTAGATCGCAATGATGATAATAGGTGTAGCGCGTTTGAGGGTGATTTGCCGATAATTGGTCAGAACATATATTTTAAAGTTATCTATGGTAAAACTAAAACAATTAGCAAACCTTTATTTACGGATGAAAACGGGATAGCTACTGATGTAAAACCATTTGAGGAGGTAGCAGATGTGATCGATACAGGAAACGGCAGGGTTATTATATCTGATAATGAAATAATCCCTCCGCCTGATTTAATTAAAATAAAGTTGACAGATGGTAGTGTTATAACAGTTTGCAGAGGTCCTCAGGGTAAAATATACGATATTTTTCACGAAATCCATGAATTTACCTATAATGATCGAAATTGTGCAGATCGTCTGAAAGAAATTACTAATAACGGTTTTAAGCAAAGAAAAAATAGTCACATTGCAGATAAGGGAGAAATATTTAATGTAGCAGGGGTAACTTCGTAAAAATAGTTAAAAACTATAAGGAACTTTGAGTTTGAAGTAGATTTTGAAAGTAAGTTATTTCCTATTAGGAGATGGGGTAGGAAAATAGGTTATTTCTCGTTCTACATTTAACAATCAGTCTGTACACCTATAATCTGTAGAGTGAGGTAAAACATAATTTTTACAGTCTCCAGGAAGAATCGGATTACCTTCAACCCAATTTGAATATGTTCTAGCGCTAACACACAGAGATAAAATTCCCAAAGCGAGCCTAGTTATAGTACTTTTTTTCATAAACTTAATTATATCAAGTATTATTTTGGATTCAATTCATAAGGCACCTCGAGCTTAAAGGAGTTTCTAAGAGCAAATTGTATTATTTTTTCGGCATTAGGAAACTGTTTTTCGCTTACTCCGTTCGCTAGATTCTTCCCCTTCGATGGACTCAGGGTCAGAATGACAGAGGAGGCGATTTTCTGCAGGGGGATTTTCTGGTCAAAGTATTGATAGAGGACTTGGTCGGCTTCTTGATAGGAAAAGCCGAACTCGCCTTCGTCGGTTTGTTCATTCCAAAGTCCGGCTGAAGGTTTGGCTTTGATAATTTCTTCAGGAACTTTGAGATATTTAGCCAGTTCATAGACTTGGGTTTTGTAAAGATGAGTAATCGGTTCAATATCCGATGCTGCGTCGCCAAAACGAGTGAAGTAACCCAATAAATGTTCTGACTTATTTTCCGTACCGAGGACTAAGGCATTATGTTTTTTGGCCAGGTCGAAGAGAATAATCATCCGGATACGGGCCATAATGTTGCCTAAGCGAATTCTCCGGATTGGTAATTGGTAATCGGTAATCAGTAATTGATTTTTCAGTTCATCGACGGTTTTTTGAATAGGGAGGAAGTACTGATTTTGAGGTGGAATATGAAGGATGTGACAGATGTGATTAATTAGACTGATGTGAGGTTCAAAATAGTAAAGGTGTGCAATAAATATATTTTCTGAAGGGATAGCTTTACTGGATAAATAAAGGCTGGTTGTTGAATCAATTCCCCCGGAAAATCCGATGACTAAATTTTTTAATCCGGTACTCTTTAGCGTTTGTGAAATAAATTTTCCGATTTTTTCTGTTTCCTTTTTTGGATTAACTGCAGGAAGTATTAACATAAATAATTTGGATTAGCTTATGATAGCATATCTATTTATAACATACCTTCAAATGCGGCTACATAATGTTTTTTCAACCAATTTGCAGAATATGGTAATAGCCCTATTACATTAAGGGAACGTTTTAATATGTGTTTTTGATTTTCTTTTGCTGTGCCTAAATTTTGGATTTTAGGCAGATCAACTTGATCAATATTCGAAGGATAAATTTCTTCGGCAGGCATAGGAATTTCGCCACGAAGCATACTAATCAGTTCAGAATTTGAATGTGGATTATAGAAAGGAGTTGATCTATCTTGATAAGGTCCTGAATCTAAAGCGGAATCTTTTCTTAAATGAGTTAACCTTAGTTGGATTCTTTTAATAGGTACAGCATAAAATAAATCTATTTCATCCTCACTTTTTAAGACGTAATGTCTAAGCTGAGATTGATTATCAATAATCTGAAGAATAGGTGAAATCAACCTGAGATTAAAAAATTGCACTGCAGCGTCGGCAATAAAAGAAATATTATCCGGAATCAATTGGCTAAGAAGAAGATTGACTCTTTTTTCATCAGCTAAGAATAATTTTAATTTTTCATTTGGGATGTCAGAATATGATTTTTTTCTGGAAATACATGTCCAGATATATTCAGTTAGTTCTGAAAAGGCAAGTTTAGAGGGATAATTTTTTAATCTAAAGTCCGGTTTGCCAGTAAGGTCGCCGGAATGGTTTTCTCTAACCATTTATATTTCTAAAACTTACAAAAAAATGAAACTAATGTAATCAGGATTTAAAAGTATGAATTGTAACAATGCAATACTGTAAAATACAGTCGTATGGTAATCAATGAAAGAAAAAAATTCAAGACCGGTTTTTTAATAGGAAGATTCCAGCCTTTCCATAAAGGACATCTTCGTTTGATCAAAAAATCTTTTGATTATATTGATGAATTGATAATAGGAATAGGGAGTGTTGGGATAACTGACTTGGATAATTTTTTGTCCTACGATGAAAGGAAAAAAATGTTGAAGTTAGTTATTGAAAAAGAACGATGGAAGACCAAAGTTAAAAAAATTATCCCGCTTAAGGATTTTTATAATGACAGACTTTGGTTAGATCATAGTGTTGATATGGCGGGCAAGTTTGATGTGGTGATAGGGAATAATGAGTGGACAAATGGGATATTTGAGCGTGCAGGATATAAAATCTTGCGGCTGGGATTTTATAAAAGGTATTTATATGAAGGAGTCAAAATAAGAAAACTTATGAGGCTAGGAAAGATCTGGGAAGATAGAGTGTCTGAATATTTAATAAATATTATTAAAAAATAAAAGTAGATTCTGTCAGAAAATTCTCTTCGACTTCGCTCAGAGCAAGCATTCCCTTTTTCCTGAGATTGTCGAAGGATTTCTTTTCTGCCAGCTGCTTTTTGAAATAAATGAAAAAATATCAACATATAATTTATGCGGGGACTTTTGACAGACTGCATATTGGTCATAAAAAAATGCTGGAGAGAGCATTCGAGCTTGCGGAAAAGGTGTCAATCGGAATTACATCCAGCGAAATGGTAAAGGATAAGGTCTTAGGTAAGATAATCGAGAAATTCAATATTAGATATTCAAGATTAGAAAAGTATCTTAAAAGTAAAAATCTATTAAAGAGAGCTACATTTTTTAAACTGGATGATATATTCGGGCCGTCAATAAAGGATAATTTTTTTGATTCAATTTTGGTGACGGAGTGGACAAAATCAAACGGATTTAAGATTAATGACTTAAGACTTAAGAATAATTTAAATCCGCTGAAGATAATAGTGGAGCCGCTTGTAAGAGGAAATGACGGGGAGGTAGTGACGTCGGAGAGAATTAGAATGGGAGAGATTGATAGAGAAGGACACCTATATGGAATAAACAAATATACAAATAAACAAATTTCAAATGAAAAAAAAGAGTTAATTTTACCAAAATATTTAAGGGAGGAGTTGAGGAAGCCATTGGGAAAAGTTATCAGTGGATCTGTTGATCGGCTCTCTGAGACGGCAAAAGAAGTCATAAAGTCTATAAAGTCCTTAAAGTCAAAAGTAACAATGACCATTGCAGTTGGAGATATTGTGACAAAGTCTTTGATTGATGTGGAATTTAAGCCGGACGTGAGTATAATTGATTTTAGATCAAGAAGACAACCAATAAATCCTAAATCCAAATTCCTAAATTCTAAACAATTATCAAAATTCAAAATACTAAGTATTCAAAAAAGTTTTGACTATTTTAATTTAAAGCATTTGAATTTGTTTAGAGTTTCGAATTTAGAGTTTAGAATTTGTCAAAATCAACCGGGAACAATAAATTTAGAAACCTCAAATATAATTAAAAAAACTGTAAAAAAATATTTAGCTAAAAGGAAAAAATCGTTGATTTTGGTTAAGGGCGAGGAAGATCTTTTGGCTCTGCCGGCAATATTATTTGCGCCTCTTGATGCGGTTGTCTTATATGGACAGATCGATATGGGAGTGGTGATGGTTGAAGTGACTGAAGAGAGAAAGAAAGAAGTTAAAAGAATATTAAGAAAGTTTCAATAAAAATGTTGATTTATTTATATGACGGTCGTCATATAATTTTGACAATAATTAGCCAAATCTGATCATTTGATATTTGTGACCGGGCAGAACAAAAGGGAAAGTGAAAGGATTATGAATAAATATATTTAACAATTTTAGTCAAGTGATTCGACAAAAGCTGTAATACCGGTTAAAATTATGGGTACAAGAATTGTCGGAGTCAAAATTGTTTTGATAGATTGATCCTGATTAGGTTCTCCATCTATATTTAGTGGAAGTTTTTTGTCATTTGCAATACCTAAGAACATACCAACTAAAAAACCTATAATCGCTGCAATTCCTACGGTATTCCATTCATCACCTTCAATTTTGCCAATCTGCCCGATTAAGTTAGATAAGTGAGCTTTCCGACCGAAATCAAATCCTTGTTTAGGCATGAAGCCGGAAAATCGAGTTAATAATTCATACGGCGTGCTCATAATAAGGACTGTTTTATTATTTTATTTATTCTTATCGAGAGGAACGGATTAAGATACAATTGCTAATTGTTAATAGTTAATTTCTTTGAAATTTATTTGATCTTTAAAATAGCTTTGAGTGTTTGAACAAGGTCAAATACGGCATTTATACCATCTTGGCCAGAGGACCGTCTGATATCTTCATAAGTCTTAGGATGCAGATTAAGACTGCCAGTATTTTTTACAGATTTTGCGGCGCTATCCAGATCTACTTGTTTTGGAATATTTATAACTTGTTTTTCCGGATTTTCATTCATTATGCCGATATTACTTCTTCTTCTTCTTCTTGTCAACAGGACTTGACAAATCGGATAAAATGAAACGAAACTATTTAGTATCAAAAGTCAAATAAAAGCTAGAGAGGCTTAACGAAGGGTAGATTTACTTTGGTGACGAGCTTTTGATCGGCTGTGATGAAATTACAGCCGTAATTTTTTGCCAGCACAACAAAAGCTGCATCATAAGCGGAAATATTATATTTTTTTCCAAAACTGTAGATTTGGTGGGCAATCTTATCATCAATAGGCAATGCAGGAATATCCAATTGGTAAAACTTTTGAATATTTAACAGCCATGTTTCTTGCGGCAGTGATAAATCATACAAAGCGCTATTTAATAGCTCTAAAGAAGTAATAATCGTGAGATAAATCTGGATTTTACCATTGGTAAAATCATCTAAATAATTTGTCGCCTCTTTTATTTTTTGCTCTTTTTCTGACTTAAACCATTTGATTATTACAGAAGAATCCAGTATCACTTTTTTCATTATTTTTTAAATGGAATACCGGCTAATTTTAAGAAGTGTTTGGTTCGATCGTCTCTCATTTTTCGGATCACTTCGACTGAATTCCAAACCTTACCTTTGCTTTTTTTAAAGTATGAGTCATTTTTTTTCCTAAGTTCCGTGATCTCCTTAAAAAGCTCTCTTTTTCTTTTTTTCTCTGTTAAATCTGCGGGTATGATCTTAGCTTTTATTCTGCCTTTTTCGGTAATGATGAACGATTTACCCTGATAGACAGCATCGATGATCTCTGAGAGGCGAGTTCTAAGATCGGTAAGCTGAATTATCTGATTTGTATCAATTAACATACAAGTTAATTTTAAAGTTAAGTTGCAAGTTTGTTAAGACAAAAATGGATTTGAGTTACGTAAGGATGAGAAGAAAAAGGAAGTTGGGGAAATTATAGAAAAATTTATTTAAGCATTTTTATGAAATTGGCAGTGAGCCTTCTTTGAGTAGTCGAAGTGCTTGTTTTTCTTCTTCAATATTGAATTGTTGTTGTAAAACTGTTTGTTCATCTTCAAATCTTTGCAATTGTCTTAATTTATCTCTTTGCTTAGACAATGAACGAGGGTCGGTTTCTTTCATATTGAGTTGAATCTCTATATCTAATTCACTTACAATCTCATCTATTTTCTTGTCAGCTAATGGGTCTTCTCCTCTGGCGAATTCTCTTTTTAAGTATATTGTAGAAACAGGTTTACTATCAGGACCTAATCTTTGCCATTTCATTAAACTCGTAGTTTCTTTATCTCCTGGAAGTTTGATCTCGCTAAAAACTATTCTAGGGTTAGCCTGTACCATATTGATACTATATAACCAGATATACTTCTTGTCAAGTTGGGACTTTGTTTGTACAATACTAGAATGACTATCAAATATCAACCAAAAGAGTTTGAAGCAAAGTGGAGGGAAAAATGGAAAACTGAAGGATTATATGGAACCCCACTTCGCTCTCTGAATCAGAGAGCTACGTTAGGGGCAGGGAAGAAAAAGTTTTATACGTTAGTAGAATTGCCGTATACAAGTGGAGATTTGCATGTGGGGCATTGGTTTTCATTTACGATTCCCGATATTTTGGCACGATTCAAAAGGATGAGCGGTTTTAATGTATTTTATCCGATCGGATACGATGCGTTTGGATTGCCGGCAGAGAATGCCGCGATAAAACACAATATTCACCCAAAGGACTGGACGCTGAAGAATGTCGAAGTGATGACCAAGCAGTTTCAGACCATGGGTACGATGCTGAATAACTGGGAGGACGTTGTCGTGACGTGCTTTCCGGAATACTACCGCTGGAACCAATGGATTTTCTTAAAAATGTACGAACGTGGACTTGCATATAGGGGGAAAGCTTTATCCAATTGGTGTCCAAGCTGTCAGACGGTCCTGGCCAATGAGAATATTGAAATGGGAAAGTGTTGGAGATGCGGAACAGAAGTTGTACAAAAAGAAGTTGAACAATGGTTTTTGAGAATAACTAAGTATGCTGACAGGTTACTTTGGGCCCGGAACCCTCAGGGTTCCGGTAACGCAAACGGGGTGGATTGGCCGAAGCAGGTACAGGTGGGGCAAAATAATTGGATTGGGAAAAAAGAAGGAATTAATATTACTTATAAAGTTATTTCAAACAAAGATGGTTCGCCTGAAATTTTATCTCAACTGAACTCGCTGAGCTTTCGGACTCTCGGCCAATCAAAGTCTGATAAAAAAGTAAATCGTAAAAGCTTTCCTCAAGATCAGCTCAAACATCCAGTTTCGAAAAATTTAGGCTCACCTTCTATTAAAGTTATTGACGAAATTACTTGTTTTACAACAACCCCTGTTAACTTTGGAGCTACCTTTTTAGTACTTGCTCCAGAGCATCCTTTTGTCAAAAAAATTCTTACTTCAAAAATTAAATCCGATAAAACAAACTTCGAGAAAATAATAAAATACGTAGAACATTCCAATAAGATGACCGAAGAGCAGAGAAAAATCGCAGAAAAAGATAAGACAGGTGTTTTTACTAGTTTTTATGCAATTAATCATGTAACTGGTAAACCGATTCCAATTTGGATTTCAGACTTTGTATTGATGAACGTTGGTACAGGCGCGGTACAAGGCTGTCCCGGACATGACTATCGAGATTTTGAATTTGCAAAGAAGTTTGGGATCCCGATTCCAAGAGTTGTTACCGGACCAAATGGAGAAAAAGGTCCAATTGAGAAAAAAGAAGATGTAGTCGAACATGGAGGAGTGATGGTTAATTCGGATTTTCTAAATGGAATTCCTTTTTCAGAAGCTATGCAAATGACTATGGATTATTTTAAAGAAAAAGGTTGGGGAAAAAGAGTCGTAACTTATCATCTGCGGGATTGGTCAATATCGCGTCAGCGTTATTGGGGAACTCCAGTACCGATGATTAATTGTCCAAACTGCGGGATTGTTTCGGTTCCGGAAAAAGATTTACCGGTGGAGCTACCTTATGTGGTGGACTTTATGCCTAAAGGAAAACCGCCATTGGCAACTAATGAAAAGTGGATGAACGTGAAATGTCCTAATTGTGGAGCTAAAGCAAAGCGCGATCCGGAAACACTGGATACTTTTTTTGACTCGGCTTGGTATTGGTATAGGTATGTTAGTCCACACTATTCCAATGGCCCCTTCGACAAGCTCAGGGTAAACCATTTGACGCCGGTTGATGTATATTTTGGCGGATCAGAGCATACTTTGGGTCATACGATGTACGCCAGATTTTTTACCAAGTTTTTTCGCGATTTGGGGCTTGTTGACTATGAGGAGTTTGCGCTAAAAAGAATACAACATGGAGTAGTTTTGGGGCCGGATGGAAATAGAATGAGTAAATCAAAAGGAAATGTAATTAATCCGGATGATGTGGTTGCAGAATATGGAACTGATACGGTCCGAATGTATCTTTGTTTTATGATGCCGTATGAGGCGACCGGGCCATGGTCGGATAAAACAATACAGGGAGTACATAGGTTTTTGAATAGAGTATGGAGAATGTTTCAAATCTACCAGATAAATCAGAAAACGGAAAACGGAAGTCAGAATATCAGAAAATCTGATAAATCAGATATTCAGTTTTCTCGATTCCATCCTCCGTCTTCCAGCTTCTCTGAAAATAAACAATTAATTGCAAAATTGAATAAAACTATTCAGAAAGTAACCAATGATATTGAAAAAATTAAGATGAATACCGCGATTGCGGCGATGATGGAATTCATTAACGCTTGGGAAGAAATTATGCAAAAGTTAGAAGGTAAAAGGTTAAGAAGCCAGTTTGGTGAGGAGGTCAAGAATGAAGTAAAAGAAAAAACACATACTTCCTCACCTCTAAACAAAACCGGCATCCAAACCCAATTACCCTTAACAATTAGTCATGCTAAAGATTTTCTAAAAATTCTATCCCCCTTTGCCCCTCATATGACTGAGGAGATCTGGAGGAATGTTTTTGGGGAAAAAGAGTCGATTCATTTGTCCGAATGGCCTAAAGCCAAAGAATTAGTAACAGAAACGGTAACGATTCCGGTACAGGTGAATGGGAAAGTAAGAGATTTGTTAATTGTTAATAGTGAATTGTTAATTGATGAAAAAAAAGTTACCGATCTGGCTTTGAAAAGCGAAAAAGTAAAAAAATATTTAGAGGGGAAAAAATATAAAATAATTTATGTGAAGGGGAAGATATTGAATTTGGTTGTCAGTTAAACTCTTTTAGTAAACCGTTGTCTAACTGAAAAGGCTTGATAAAATGATTAATTCTGAGGATTCTCGTTTTTTTTCTCGACAGTAAATTTCATTCCTTGATTGAAAAATACACATAGAGCACATACGGCTTGACCAAGCTCTCCGCTACAACTAATATTGATACTATTTTGTTGAAGCATTTCCAGAGTGATTCTTCCTGTTCCTTGTGGTCTTGTTTTTCTATCAGCGACTTCTGGACAAGCCCCTGGAGCTAACATTATCAACATTTCAGTTATTTGACTATTAATTTTTGTTGGTTGATTTATTTCCATATTTAGAGCCTATTATACTTCTTCTTCTTCTTCTTTGCAAGAGGAAATGGATCACTTGACAAATCACGTGATTAAAGATAATATAGGGTTATATGAATAATATAGTTGCAATCTCAGATCTGAGGAAGAAATTCGGTGATATTGAGGCTATGCTGCCTTATGTTGAGTCTATAACCATAACCAAAAAGGGCAAACCCTTTGCTATTTTATCTGCGACAGATGAGGTGAAAAGAAGTGTGATAAGAAAATATGCGGGTGCCTGGAAAAATTCTGAATTGGACGATGATAAATTGTGGAAAAAGGTGCTAACAAGAAAAAGCAGAAGAAAACCCATCAGATTATGACAGCATATTTTTTGGATACTTCATTTATCATTGATTATCTGCACGGAGAAAAATCATCGGTTCAATTAATGACTTCACTTGAGGGAAAGATTGTTTCTTCTTATTTCTGTCTCGCTGAGCTATTTGAAGGTGTTTACCGGACAGGTAGTAAAAGAGCAGAGAAGGAAGCTATCGGTCTTTTTTCAGGTTTCAGCCGGATTTATGAACTCAATCAAAAAATAGCCAAAAAATTCGGCGAGTTAAGAAATAATTTGAGAAAAAAAGGGAAACTGATCGAAGATATAGATATTTTTATTGCTGCAACATGTCTAGTATATGATTTAATTTTAGTCACAAATAACAAAAAGCATTTTAGGAATGTGGAAGGGTTAAAGATTATCTAAAGTGGAAGATATTGAATTTGGTTGTAGATTAGATTTTTCTTATCCTAAATTCGGAACGTTGCTTTATTATTTTATCCGAGACTTAGTGGCAGATCGTGAATTTGTCGGTTTAATTTATGGCCCTTAACTCCTTGTGAGCGATTAAATTTTGCTTTATTTATAGCAACCTCTTCAGCTTTAAATAGACTGTTTTTTCATCGAATGATATTTTTATATTTTACTTCTTCTTCTTTTCAAGGGGTAAACCGGCAAAGTAAAGGAAATGTTGACAGGAAGTTTAACTTATGTTAATCTATAAGTTATATGCAAATGCAAACGATCTCGGTAAAATTCCTGCGGGAAAATTTTTCCTTAGTCAGAGAAAGGTTAAAAAATGGTTTTTCCTTTCTGTTGATATACCGATCCGAACCAATTGGAAAGCTGGAGCCTATCAATTTTAAAAACGGGAACAAGTTATTGAGTAATCTACTTACTTTGTCGGATAAGCTCAAATTCACCTCAACTAAATCTGCCGTTGATTTAGTACGAAAAGAAAGAGATTAATATGACACGACTTATCCTGGATTCATCGGTTTATATCTCAATTGCTCATCCTAAAGATATATTTCACAGCAAATCAAGGAGTTTTATTGTTAAGCTCCAGAAAAAATTCACCGATACCGAAATAATCGTGCCGACTCAAATAATATTGGAAGTCGCCAATATCTTGAAAAAAACATCGGAAGAAATTTTATCGATATTTTCTGGAGGCCAAATAATTTATTTTGATTTAGTTTTAATAGAAAAAATAATTCCATATTTTAAACAAGTCAGCCTTAAGACTTCGGATGCAATTATTGTCGCCTGCGCGAAAATATATCAGACTGAGCTGGTAACCTGGGATAAAAAGCTGGCCAGGGAAGCGAATAAAATTGTCAGAGTCTATCTGCCTGATGAAATTGGTTAAAAGGAAGATTTTGAATTTAGTTATTAATGAATGATTGAACTATTTTTTTAGTGGTGGCAACTTTCCTATTTCAATTCTTAGTTTATTAATTTTATCTATTTTAGCCTCAGGTAGTACAGTTCCTACACCTTCTTGCCAAGTTGCAGGAATAATGTGTGTAGGTCTAAATTCCCATTTTTCTCTTTCAGCTTGTTCCATTATTTCATCTAATTGTTCCCTAGTATAAACGTATGCTTCAGCTAGATGATCATGTGACATCCATCCTCGTCCATTACTTATTAAATGTTTATTATTTTTATTTAATACTATATATCCATTGACTATTCTAGGACCACCTTCAGCATTTTCCATGAGGCTATTTTACTTCTTCTTCTCAAGTGTAAATTTTCTGTTGACAATGTACACAAAATAATTTATACTATTTTTAATGAAGCCGGTTAGATTTAGCGAAGAGAAAAATGCTTGGTTAAAGGTAAATAGAGGAATAGATTTTGAAGAAATAAGTAAGTCGATTAAGAAAGGCAAGATAGTAAAGGTTATAAATCATCCGAATAAGAAAAGGTATCCAAAACAAAGAATGTTCTTAGTCAATTCAAGAAATTATATTTTTATTGTTCCTTTTATAGAGGAATCTGAATATATTTTTTTAAAAACAATTTACCCGAGCAGAAAATATACTAAGCAATATTTAAAAGTTAGAAGGATCCTGAAATAAATTCAGGATGACATCGAAATATGAAATCATATAAACCAAAAAAATCAGCTTTTGAACCGATGGATGCATATGAAAAACAGTTGATACAAGATATGGAGAATGGTGAATTTGTGGAAATTCCTAATCAAAAAGAGGAGATCAAAAAATATGTAAATTATTTTAAAAATATGCCTAAAAAGGATAAAAGAGTAACTATCCGTTTAGATAAAAGCGATATAGAAGATATTCAGGAAAAAGCAATTGAATCGGGAATTCCTTATCAGACCTTGATTGCCTCAATTCTGCACAAGTTTGCAAAAGGAAAGATAAATATTGGAGTTTAAGGGAATTTAGAGGAATATAAAGGATTATAAAGGAATTAATTGATAAAAGTTCTATGGATTATCAAAACAGGGAAAAATATTTGGCTGCTGCTCGCGAGATGCTGGCGGAGAATGTGTATAAACATTGTCTGGCATTGGAGGCATGTATGGGTGGGCTTTATGATTATTTTAATGGGCAAAACCCCTCGACTGCTTCGATTTCGCTCAGTACAAGTTCGCTTGGGTCAAGGGAAGATTGGATGCTGGCTGGCTTTTTGCATGATATAGCTTACTGGGGCGAGACAAAAGCTGATCATCCCCTTAAGGTAAACGAAGTACTTGCAAAGTATAATTTATCAGTATCAGAAACTGTTTATCAAATCATAAAAGCCCACGCCCCGGATTTGACCGGAGTTCAACCGAAAAATAAAGCCGAGTGGTCGATTTTTTGCGCAGATAGTTTGACAGGTTTAATAACCGCAGTTGCACTGATACTTCCAAGTAAAAAACTGGCGGACGTAAAATTATCATCAGTTATAAAAAGATTATTAAAACAACCCAAATTTGCAGCCGGAACTAGAAGAGAGGAAATAAAACAGTGTGTTGATCCTAGTGGATTAAATCTACAGGTCGAGAAGTTTATAGAGATTTGTTTGAATTCGATGAAAAATATTTCTTCAGAAATTGGACTTTAATAACTTTATTAGATTTAAAGGAAATTATCCCACTTCGCTGAAGCTTCGTGGGACAAGTAGGAATATAGAGGAGTTTAGAGGAAAATTTTGGTAAAATAGAATAAGATATTTTTTGCCCGGTCGGCTAATGGTAGGCCAGATGGCTCTGAACCATCTAATCGGGGTTCAAATCCCTGCTGGGCAACAAAGTTAGCGCTTCTTGATACACTTTATCATACTCTGCTGGGTTAAATATCTTTAATACATTTTCTTATCGGTTAAATATCACAATAATATAGGTTCTATAGTTTTATATCCAATTAGCTCCATAATGTTGTAGAAAGATCATCTTGACAAGATTTTTTAAAGTATTTACAATTGCGACATTGTGTCATAAATAAATTCTATGACTCACTTAGTTGTTACAGTTTTTTATCTCGGTTTTATATCTTATATTATCTTCTATACTCCGCAAATTATCCACTTTAGAAATTATCTCCTTTATTTAAAGGAGATGAAAGGAATTTAAAGGAAGTTAAAGGATTTTTAAAGGAAATTATAAATTCAAAAATTTATAAAAGAGAGGGGGTGAAAATGAAAAATGGTTAAAAAATTAATCGCAGCAGGCGCAACAGCAGCCACGATCTTGGCATTGGCAGGTGGAGCTTTTGCAACAGGTCGACATCACAGAGGCGGTACTACAAACGTCGGTATAGTCTATCGCAATAATGTAGTAGCAGTCGCCAATACCGGCCTAAATCGAGTATTGGGCGGTGGTCGTGGCGATCAAGAAATAGAAACAGGCGACGCAGTCGCAACAGCTGGGATGGACAATGTAATTAATTCCAGCACCTGCGGATGTGATCGAAGAGGCGGAAGAAGGACAACCAATATTGGAGTAGTAGCTGGCAACAATGTAGTTGCTGTAGCAAACACCGGACTGAATGAAGTACAAGGTGGCTCCAACAATCATGAAGCTACATTCGAAGCAGAAGGTGAAGGTCGTCGACATCACAGAGGCGGAGATCAAGAAATCGAGACAGGCGATGCAGACGCATATGCTTGGAACACTAATGTTGTCAACAGCTCTGTTGGTGAAGGAGAGGAAGATTGATAAGTACTATTGCCGGTCAATAGTACGTAACGCGAGGCGGGGCGGTTCTTACGAATCGCTTCGCTTCACCAGATTTAATTTAAATTTATATTTTAGTTAGATTCTGTCCCGATTTTTTTACCCACAAGTGCTCGAACCAGAAGAAACTGGAAAAATTCTGCGCGCTTGTGGGGCCCTTAAAATCGGGCCACCTAACTAAAAAAAGACATGATTTTTAATTTACTAGAATCAAATAAATTCAGAAAAAAATTAGCGTTACTATTATGTACATCTATAGTCTTTAACTCTGTTTTCTTGCCGGTTGTTTCTTATGCCGATGAAATTACGTCTCCGCAAGAATCCACCGGTCAGGAACAGTCACCTACTCCGTCAGAACAACAATCAACACCTCCCCCGGAAACAACAACTGAGACTCAAACCCAATCAGATTCTCCCACTTCGACAGAGACTTCGGCGCCAACCTCGGAAATTACTACGGGTGATGCCGGCAGTCAGGCCGGTTCGGACAATACGGTAAATTACACAGAAACAACTACCGAGGGGAATGTAACCACAGGTGGTTGCAGTGTTGAAACAGATTTAAACTGCAATCCTTCGACCACGAACGACGCTCAGGTAAGCGGTGAAACATCGGCAGAATCAACCTCCGGGGGAAATGGAATAACGGATGCTCAAGGAAATGCCGAAATCGGGACCGGAGATGCAGTCTCGGGATCGACCGCCGGAAATCTTCTGAATACCAATATTGTTGAAGCAACAGAAGAAGCCGAAATTAGTGAACGGAGTGAAGGATCATCGTTAGTTGAGATGGCTAATTCGGCAGATCTTCAGGCTACATCCTCGGCGGAGTCAACAAGCGGGCAAAACTCAATCGAGGGAAGCGGAGGAACGGCAACCATAGATACCGGAGCAAGCATCGCCCAAACCAGCCAAGCCAATATCATCAATACCAATATCTTAGGATCAAATTTTGAGTTTTTCTTAATTCCGATTACTACCGATCAAAACGGAGACATCGACCTCAACGAACTTTGGAAACTACTGCAGCAAAAAATCGCCGAACAGTCGGCAAATCTTAACGGTGCTTCTAATGTATATATTATAAATACTAACGAAGCTAGCGTAGACCTTAGCGCTTACGCTTCGGCCATCAGTGGACAAAACAGCGCGGTAGACAACGCAGGCGGTGCAACCATACTTACCGGCGACTCAATCGCGAGCGCCAGTATTTTCAACCTGATAAATCTTAATATCATCGGCTCAAACTTCTTATTCGGCGTCATCAATATCTTCGGCAGCTTGACCGGCAACATTGTTGTTCCGAGTCCGTACCGTTTCCTGGAATTCCTGGCCGCTAATAATCTTATAAGCGAGTCGGAAATAATCAACCAAAATTACGCCTCAATATCTTCCAATGTTTTGGCCAACGCAGACAGCGGGACAAATTCTCAGATTGATGAAAACGGGCAAAGCCTTGAGACGGGGGACTCTGTAGCTTATGCTTCTTCGACCAACTTTGCGAATATAAACTTGTTATTAAGCAGTTGGTACTTTTTACTATTGAATAACTTTGGTTTTTGGGACGGGACGGTTGACAGCTGGGAAAATCCCGCCTCAAGCAATCCGCAGCAAAGCGAGACGGCAACCTATGAATTAGATAATCCCAATCAACAAACTCTTGAAGCAGAAAGCGCGGGAGGTGGAAACACTTCGGTATTAAATCAAAATACGGTCCAGGTAAACGCAGATGTGACGGCTTCGGCCATCAGCGGGCAGAATCAGACATTGAGGAATCTTTACTCTCTGATTAAAACAGGAAAATCAATTGCCTTAGCCAATATTTTTAATTTCCTGAATACCAATATTGTCGGCAGCAACTTCTTCATGCCGATAATTAATCTTTTTGGCAGCTGGAAAGGCAACCTGGTCTTTGCTTACCCAAATCTGCAGGTTGAGATGAGTGCTGATAGAGAGGAAGTATCTTATGGCGACAGTTTAAATTACACCGTTAACTATTCCAACATCGGATATGAGGAGGCAAGAAATGTTACTTTGAATATCAATCTTCCCCAGGAAGCATCTATAAATTCAACCACCGGACCATCCTTTTCCGCCAATGGCAACCAACTAAAGTTTTTTGTCGGCAATGTGGCCGCTCACGCCAGCGGATCGTTTTCGTTTTCTGCAACTATCCAAAGACCGACGTCATATAATAAAAGCGGGAGTATTTTTGCAAAAATATTTGCGAGCATAATCAGTCCGGTTGAAGCGGCTGAACATACAAGGGAGTTGGTTACAACAGCTAACATCGCAACTCCCGATCCTGAGTCAAATATGACGGAAAATAATTTTTCGGTGGTAACTTATTTGGTAGATTCGGATAATAATTCCAGTGTGCCAACCACTGAGGAATCCGGCGACCCGGGGCTGAATCCAGAGCTGGAAACAACTTCTTCAAATAATACGGGTGAATTTGTCTACCCGGGGGACTTGGTAACATTTTTCACGACTGTAAAAAATAATGGTTTGGGAAAAGCGTTGAATACTTTTGTCTATCAGGACATAATGTATAATGGCTATGTTGTAGTACAGAATAAATTTGAATTAGGGGAGATCGATGGAGGGAAGCAAAAGAAGTTAACATTCACTGTAAAAGTTCCTAAGAAGGCAACAGGTGGAGTATATCAAAGCATAATTTATTCCGATGCAGTGTCGACAAACGGGGCAATATTTTCGTCTAATGATTCGATAAGTGAATTTAGGGTTAGAACAAAGACCCCAGCTGCGTTGCCCGAAGTAAAGGTGAAGAGTAACGGATCGGTATTGGCTGCCGACACGAACACGGTTGGCGGAAATAATTCGCTGTTCAACAACTTTTTATATCTTTTGGTTTTTGTCCTGTCAGGTCTTTGGTATGTGGAGTATGTAAGACGGAAAGACGCTGAGGAGGAGCTGAGTTTGTATAAAAAACCATTAATCAATAAGAAAAGCTCGACATTGGTGAATACATTGATTGGCAGGACTTACTTAATATTAATTAAACTGCTCAGAGAGTTCAAGAAAGGCATTTCTGCCCTCTTAAATTTACAAATAAGAAAAAGATTCTTTTAGACCTACCTAAATATACTGAAAATAAAATTCAGCAGTTTAGTTAATAACGAATCTTTTTTTGCGGCGTTTTTATTTGTTTTAACTTCTGAAGTTGCAACAACGTCACCGTCTTTATTTATCTCTAATTTGTAGTCTCCGGGTTCTTCTACGTTTAGAATTTTTTTATCTCCGTTGGCTTCGACTTGCAGTTTGCCTTCAACATTTCCGTTATTAATATTAACTTCTGAAACTGCAGTTGCGTTACCGGTAGAGGATGTGCCCGACTGGCTACCTGTATTTGAGACTGCTGTAACAGTATTATTCTGAATTATTACAAATTCTTCGTCCGTATAAG
>Ga0209542_10001221_pt1 | contig 61048 bp, 79 predicted proteins | sample RifCSPhighO2_01_FD_184028 | JGI IMG/M metagenome (GOLD analysis project Ga0209542, IMG submission 184028) | Soil microbial communities from Rifle, Colorado - Rifle CSP2_plank highO2_0.1 (SPAdes) (version 2) | ecosystem: Environmental > Terrestrial > Deep subsurface > Rock core/Sediment ...
GGACTTTTACGCTGCCTGATGATATTTCATTTGACGAAGGAACTTTTGTCGAGCCGATAGGCACTATATTGAGAGCACAAAGACTGGCAGATTTGAAAGAAAATCAGACGTTATTGGTAGTTGGAAGCGGAATTTCTGGGTTAATGCATATAAAGGCCGCAAAATCCAGGAATGTAAAAAAAATTATTGCTGTGGACATAAATGAATTTAGATTAAATGCGGCAAAAAAATTTGGAGCTGATTTTTCCATAAATGTAAAAGACGATGTTCCTTCTCTGATAAAAAAATTTAATGAAAACAGGCTTGCAGATTTGGTTATTGTGTGCACGGGCGCATTATCGGCTGCCAACACTGCATTAAATTGTGTTGACAAAGGCGGAACAATATTATTTTTTGCAGTTCCAAAGCCAGATGAGAGATTGGTAATCCCAATCAATGATTTTTGGAAGAATGAAATAAAAATCATGACTTCTTATGCAGCAGCGCCTAAAGATCTTGAAGATTCAATTAAACTGATTGCATCCAAGAAATTAAACCTCAATGAAATGGTTACTCATAAATTAAAGCTTGATGAAATACAAAAGGGATTCAATCTTGTGGCAGAAGCGAAAGACTCGATAAAAGTGATTATCGAGATGAATAATTAATATTCCATTATCAGAGATGCCTTTCTTCATGTAGCAATCGCTTTCGCAAGATTTAAGTATTATTTATGCTTAATCAAATCATGATTCCAACAAGAAAATTAGGCAGGACCAATCATCATGCAACGATTTTTGGCCTGGGCGGCGAAGGAATTTTAAGGACGAGCGGCTATTTCAAGGAGGCAGAGTCGGTGATAAAGAAAGCCGTTGAAGTTGGCGTCAATTATTTTGATACGGCTCCCGCTTATCAGCAAAGCAGGGATTATCTTGGCAAATTCTTGTGGGGTTATGCAAAAAGAGAAAACGTCTTTTTGGCATCCAAGACTCATGACAGAACTTATGAGGGGACTTTGTCGCTGGTGGAAGATTCTTTAAGAAGATTGAACACACACTACCTTGATTTATTGCAGCTTCATGATTTGCGCGAAAAAGAAGATTTAAGTGAAATTTTTTCAGATGATGGGGCAATACACGCCCTTGAGGAGCTGAAAAGACAGGGAAAAGTAAGATTTGTAGGAATTACAGGCCATCACGATCCAAATATTTTAATTGAAACTATAAAAAGATACAATTTTGATACAATATTGCTTTGCGCAAATGTCGGAGACTCCCATTATATGCCCTTTATCACCACAGTAATTCCTGAGGCAAGAAAAAAAGGAATGGGGGTCATAGCAATGAAAGTTGCTTCCCAAGGACATGCACTTTCATCAATCAAAATGGAAGAAGCTTTTGATTTTAGCTTAAGCCAGGATGTTGACTTGGCAATAATTGGCTGTAAGACTCCTCAAGAGGTAGAGCAAAACGCATCCCTTGCCAGGAATTTCAAGCCTTTAAGCAGGAGAGAATTAGCCGATATAGAAAATAAGACCAAGGATATTGTTGCTGAAACAAATTTTTTTAAGAAAGGAATGTACTAGAAAAATCATTTGTGCCAAATCTATGGCCTAAGCGCCAATAATAGCTGTTTTTATGTCTTCCCTGCATTTGCATTCATTATATTTGATTTTTGGGATTGCCGCAATCAGCAATTTTTTAACTTTGTCTGCATTCTGTTTCATAACTTTTAATACTTCATCGATGGTAACTGCCGGCCTGCCTTCTTTAAAACAATCATAATCCGTCGACATGGCAATTGTTGCATAGCAGATTCCAGCTTCCCTTGCCAGCACCGCCTCGGGCACAGTGCTCATGTTGATAACGTCAGCATTCCAGCTTCTGAACAAATTGCTTTCCGCCTTAGTTGAAAACCTAGGCCCTTCAATAGTTACAACAGTCCCTTTTTTATGATGAATAAGATTTATTTCTGCTGCCGTTTCGGCAAGCAGTTTTCTCAGCTTTGGGCAAAACGGCTCTGCCATCGGTATGTGGCAAACTTTGTCGTCATAAAATGTCGAGCTGCGCTTAGTTGTCCTGTCAATGAATTGGTCAACAAAAATAAAGTGGCCTGGCTTGATTTTTTCCCTAAGTGAGCCGCAGGCAGTCGTTGCAATTATATGGGTGCAGCCCTGTTCCTTTAAAGAAATAATGTTTGCCCGGTAATTCACATTTGTCGGATTGATTGAATGTTTTTTACCGTGCCGTGAAAGAATTACAACGTCAACATTGCTTATTTTCCCCATAGTCAATGCGCTTGTCGGATTTCCAAACCTTGTAGAAACAATTGCTTCCTTAGCGCCTTTCAAAATTCTAGGGTCTTCAAGCCCGGAGCCGCCAATAATTCCAACTTTTATTATTTAAACCACCGGTTAATTTTAAATCTAAAATCATTCGCCTGTTTTCTTCGATTTCAGCGAGCTTTTAACCGCTTTATCGCTTATTATTGCAGAATTTCCGCTTGGGTCTTCGATGATTAATTTTTGCTTTTCCTTGCCCCATGTTATGTTCAACAGCTTTTTCAGGAGATTTTTCGCCTTTTTTTTGCCTTCTTCATCTTCTTCTGCGTCTCGCGCAACTTCAACCTGGTACTTGATCCGGCTAAGAATTCCTTCCACATTTGTAACATAGCCTTGTGCTGCAGGCCCAGGAGTTATTGATGCAATATGCGGCAGCTTCACGGTTGCTTCAGAGGATTTCACTACGCGGACTTTCATATCCTCTTCGCTTGAAATCTCGAATTCATATTTGACCGGCTCTTTGCGCTCAGTCGCTTCAATATCCGCTTTGTGGTATTTGCAGTTGTTGCACGTCATAGAAAACATGTAAACTTTTCCGAAATAAGGCACTTCAGTATCCCTTTCTGTCAGAACAAGGCTTTTCTCGTGGCATAAAGGGCACACCTGCTGCTCAAAATCACTTTCTTTCATTTCTTCTTCGGGCATGAAAAATTTAATAACACAATTTCTTTTTATAGTTTTTGGTTTTAGTTATTTTGACGACTAAAGACATTTATTTTAATTATTATTGTTTTTCGAAAGAATTATAAATTTTTGTATTTATCCCGCGATATGATTCCCAAACTCCAGTCAATTTTTCACTCGATAACCAAATCTCTGGAAGTTTTGTATGTCATGGAAGATTTAAAGCCATGCGCAAGAATTCTTGTTTTTGAAGATGAATTGGATAAAATTATTGATTTCCTAAATGAAAATAAAATAAGTTATTCTGTTTCAGATTTTAAAGTTATAAAACAAAACACTCAAAGTGAATTTTATTCCGATAAATCGGTAAAAATACCGAAAGGTGATTCAAGTAAAGGGAATTTTTTTGTTTATCTGTCGAAAGACAAGGACAAAGCAGAACAAGCAAGAATATTGGAGGAAAGTAATAATCATTTTGAGTTAGGGCTAATTTTAGGTTATCCAAAATGCTGCTGCGAATTTTTTGCTAAAAATTTTGATGAGAAAAACACGGACTTGACTTTAATATCACTCAAAAATTCCAGTGGCTTTGAATTTCCATTTTATAATAATATTTCTGCACGGCATTTTGACATTTTATTATTGAGCCATTTTCCGCATAGCTATCACTGCGAGCCTTCAATTGAAATCGCAAAAAATAATTTGAAAGTTATACAAAAGCATTCCAGGCAGATTGCAGAAATGATTTCCGGAGTTTTGAAATCTGCAGTTATTTATACAATGGATGAAGGAATATTCTTATTAAGGAGATACGAGAGAAATAAAGATGAAATAATTTACAGCGATGTGGTGAGCACTGCAAAAAGCAAATTATATTTTTTAGTTTCCTCAAATAATAAATTAAAAATAATTGATAAAAATAATTTTTTTGTGAATGATGTTGGAATATCTGGAGGAAATTTTGGTATCATGATTTTTACTTAGAATATAAGCTAACCGGCGTCCCGTTCACCATAAAATTATCTTCTTTCTTCAAATTAGCCGGATGAAAATGATGGCCGTAATGAATTAGTTTTCCGTTCATTTCTTTTAATAATTTATTTTCGAGCCCCCTTTCGAATGGAGAATCAGGAGCAGTAAACAAAACATCATATTTTGAGAAATCATGCTCAAAAAAATCCTTGTTGTGGAAAACGGCATTATTTACTTTAAGCTTTGATTGTATTTCTAAAGCCTTATGATGCAGGACATCATCAATCTCTATGCCTTCAGCGTTTTTGCAGAACAGTGATGCAATCAAAACTATTTTTCCGTCGCCGCTTCCTATGTCGAGAAAATTTCTGAATTTGCTAAGTTTTACTTTCTTGAAGCTTTCAAAAACTTCGTCCGCAATAGATGCGTTCCAGAATCCTTTTTCAGTGCTCCACATCGGAAGCCTACCCTTTTTCATTAGAGATTTGTAGAAATCATCGTATTCTGATTTTATCTTATTAAAAACTAATTCTTTCATCTTAATTATCTCCTTTTTCTTTGCTTTAAATATTTTGCCCTATTTTGCTGAAAACCAAAAAGTTTTAATAGAGGCAACGCTGTTGGATATGATATCCAAGTGAACTAAATGATAAGCGCGACGCTGGTTGAAAAAGTAAAGGCGGATTTTTCTAAGATTAAGATAGGCAAATCCAGAATTAAAGTTCCAAAATTAAAGATTAATGCAAAAAAACAAAAAATAAGTGCAAAAAAATTTTCTTCTCAAATTCCAATATCCACTTTAATTAATATCTTAATAAGAAACTCTATTGAAACTGCTAGAAGAGAAGCAAAGGAAAAAATAAAAACAGAGGCAGATAGAAGTTACAGGCTTATCAAGAATGATAATGAATTAATTTTTGGGGGTTATGGAACTTCATCAAAAAATTATGGTAGTTTAATTCATACGCCCTACGTTGATTATGGAAAATTATTTGGTTATTTGGGAATTTTTAAAGCAAGCAGCGTTTATGAGTCTTCCAACGCAAATGACGCGCCAAAAGCGGGAAACCGTGATGCGGGCTTCGGGCTTATTGACAGCTCGACAATTGAGAAAGGCGCAAGATTTGTACGTTACATGAAACACCCTACAATTGATTTAAACACGTCTTCACTTGTTCCAAGTATGGGAATGGATTCGCAGGAATGGGAGAACTTTAAATTATGGAAGCAGCTTGATCCGGTTATGTATTTGCTTAAAACATCAACCTCTTAATCATTCCAACCCTGTCTCTTTTTTTAACTTGTACAAAACTGCCTTGCTCGCATTAAGCTTGGATGCTGTCCTTTCGCTTTCGGTCATGTATTTTTCAGCAACGTTTAGCTTTTCTCCAATCTGGCCTATTGCTTTAAGCTGGTCCTGGGTCAGGTTGCTTCCGCCGGCAACAATGCCGTAGAATTCCCTTAACTGAGAATAAGCCTGGTATACCTGAGTTATAGTTTGATAATTTCCTGCCGCTGCATTATTTGACTGTCTTGCCGTTTTCTCAAGCTTGCCGCCGCTTTCTTTTTCAAACAATCTAGAAATATCAACAGCCTTTCGTTCCGGAGTAATTTCCTCTGCAAGCCTGTCAGTCTTCAACTCCTGCATTGATTGTTTTATAAGCTGGCCTATTTCAGTTGCATCTTTTTTCCTTTCCTCTTCGAGCAGCTTCAGCCGCCTTATCCTCTCTTCGGGAGAAAGTTTTGCGAATTCTTTTTTGTCAATGGGCATTTTAATTGTAATACGAGGATTATCCTCCCAATATAAGCTTAATTATTATAAATTATATAATTTTGAAACAATTTTACTTGACTCAGCTTAGGGATCTTAAATATATTTCCTGCTCGGAAAGCGCAGTGTTGTATACCGCTAATGAATCTATGGCTCCATAAAATAATGCCCCTTGATTTGTTTGTAGCGGAAAGTTTGGAGAGCCTCTTGAGCCAATCCTTACATCTTTGTCTGTTGTTTGTATGCTTCCAGAGGCAGTATATTCTTTTTTTTTCACTCCATTTATAAAAGTCTTGACTAGGGAATTATTGTAAGTTACAACCAAGTAAGTCCATTGATTTAATGTTATCGGGCCACCGCCATCTTTCCATCCACAATTGTGGCTCGGCAATCCGCTGACACCACCAAGATAAAATGCAAAATTATATGGTGCAATTTGGTCATTTGCAGGATCGCATGTGTGTATTCCATCTGCTGGACCAGTATTGTCATGAACTGCTATCTCGTATGGAATTCCTTCCTTGTTCATTATCATATCCTGGTCTGCATTGCCTGTAAGCCCGTATACTTTAACCCAGGCCTCCATTGTTAAACTGTCTGTAATATTCAGGCTTTTCTCATCAAGTACTTCCACATAATCATCTTGTCCGTCGAATTCTAGCGCAGTCCCATATTTTCCATCTATCCAGTCAGTAAACTTTGCTCGCTGAACACCATAATGTGTTCCCACATCGCTGGCACTTAATGCTTTTGAATATGCTGCAATCTCGTCAATCGAGCCGTTGAAATATGAGCCACTTCTGCCTATTTGTACATTGTTTGAATTATTGTTAATTGAGCCAGCAAATGCAGCGCTTCCAGTTTGCTGGCCGTTTAGATAACATCTTATTATGTTTCCATCAAAAGTCATAGCAACATGCTGCCAAGTATTATTTGATACAGAAATAAAGCAACTGCTTACTCCATTGATAACTGCTGATACGGTCTGATTTTTATTGTACGCTAAACCCCATGCAGTTCCTTTTGAAATAATTCCGGCATCATCGTTTGCTTCAGAGTTTGTGTAAATCCAAGCCTCAAGGCTTATCTTGCTTGTTATTTCCAGAAAAAAATTGGACGGCACATCAATATAATCATCAATCCCATCAAAATTGCAGCTATTGATGGATTTTCCCTCTGCATTGCAGCCAATTCCTCCAGTTAAAATTCCGTTATTATTATAAGGGCTTGCATCATCTGCATTTCCATCAAGATGCATCAGCAGCCTTGTATTTCCATAATGAACCCCATTGTTGTCCAGCGCCCTGTCGCTTATATTGTAACCATCGTCCTCATTAAAATCATAAGCGCTCACAGAACCCGATACATTATGGCCAATACCTATATAATCATAACTTATATTATTATTTTCATTTTCAGCATTTATCTGCCCTGCAGCCTTGTGCGCAATTCCAGTATCAAGCATAGTGTAACTGACATTGAGTTGAGTATCATAAATTTTGCCAGGAATATCACAGAGCCCTATTACGTAGGTGGCTTTTTCAGTGTTTCGCAATACCTGCGGGCCTGCCGGCGTTCCATCACATCCAGCCAATTCAATCTTGCTAATGGAAATATCCCTGCCCATTGAGTTTGCAAGGACAATAGTAACTGTTGTATCCCCAATCTTAAAATCTGAACATGCCAATCCTGCTTGCACTATACATTTTATCGGCTTGAATTTATTCGGGCTTAAAACACCAAAATAGGAGAGAGCTCCAATCGAGACTAAAACAATCATTATTGCCCAACCATAAGTCATTATAAATTCTATGGCAGCCTGACTTTTGGTATTTTTGCCCATGTGAATTTTATTCTAATGGAACCGCACTCCACAAAGTCCAATCGTTGGACGGTGCATAAGCGCCAAAGATATAGTAAGGCGGCTTATTTTGGCCGAAGAAAGAATACTGCACATCTCCCCAGGTTTGGGGCGCTCCGCCGCCTTTGAATCCCATTCCATAAACGGGGCTGCCAAAGAATTTCCAGGTCTTCATCAATCCGTGGAAATCGCTTAAGTCAGTCGAAGCGTCTGCTCCCGGCTCTACAGTAAATGCTTTGTCATATCCGTATTTTTTGATAGTTGAAACAATTTCCTTTACAGGGCTGTTTCCCTGCCCTGGCGCAAGGTGGTCATCATGATATCCATAATTATCCGCAAGATGAACGTTGCCAACCATGTTATCTTTAGCAAGGCTGTCAATCGTTTTGACCGCCCATTTGTTGAAATCTAAATCATTCTGTTCCTGGGTTTTTCTAGGATCATCCTGCCAGTATTTTCTCCACAGATTAATATGGCCTGTGTCAATTGTGGCCTTGACGTGGCGTTCAGCTAATTTCGCCGCCTCTTGTCTGCTTATTCCCATGAAATACGGATTTGGCTGAAGAGTTTCAGCTGTTACTTCGCCGGGGGCCATGCTGGCTCCGTATGTAATTTCCGGCTTTGTAAGCATGTCAACCATCCTTTCTCTTGTTTTTCTGATTATCCATTTTAATTCTTCAGGATGCCCGCCAAATCTTTCCGGAAAAATGTGCTCGACTGCAAGAACCACGGGATTATTTGGGTCTTTTGTTTTTTGAAGTGCGTGAATTGCAGCTTCCGCATACAATCGGATTCCTTCTTTTTCCAGGCGCTTGATTGGAGTAATGATGTGTGTTTTTGTTTCTGCTGTATCGACTGCCTGCTGTTCCTGTGATGCGGCTGTTGAACGGGCAAATTCCAGTGACCTCTGTGCCCTGAATTTGGCTTTTTCTATTAACTTGAGTGGGTCTACCATCTCGGGGCCTGCAAAATTATCAGTGTATTGCTGAATTTCTCTATCTTCTCTCATGATTTTCCACAAATCTTCCGGTGGCATCTTATTTTTTAATTCTGTATAATATTTTTCGGCTTCATCAAGTTTTTTTATAGCTTTAAACCATGGTTCTGAATCTCTAGAGTACTGCAAACTCCACCCTCTTGCAATTCCTTCCTGTGACTCAAGTGTTGCTTTTACGTATGCTTCTTCCGGGTACCTTTTTTCGTAGTAATTGGGCTTTCTGCCCTTTGTTTCTTCAAACCATTTGTTGTACTCGTGGGCTTCTCTTGCAAATTCTTCAAAAGTCTTCAGCTTAACTTTGAATTCTCTCTTTTGAGAATCAAATTCAGGAACTCGCCCCTCTCTTGCGTTATATGGGTCAACTATTCTTCTCTCTTCATAATCAATATAATCCCCTTTTTTGATAGAAGTTGGATTTCCCTTGTTGTCAATATATTGATAATCATGATCGGCACGCTTCCAAACTGGATGTGCAACCAACCTGTTTTTCTGGACAGTTTCGATTTTGGCAGAAGTTCTGTCGTCCATCAGCTCAAAGTGTGCATCAACTTCCTGGGTATGCGCCTGCTTGAAAAGAAGTCTTCCGCTGGAATCTCTTGCCAGATTTATTCTTCCGGTTTCATCATCCATATACATGTCGGTTATCGGCCTTTCAAATTCCCCGGAATGGATTACGACGGAGCCGCCGCCCATGTCACCCTGAAAATCAATTGCCCTTTTTAGCTCAAACAAATCCTGTGTTGCGCCCTGCAAGGAAAAATTTCCACGCTCATCTCGGCCCATCAGCCCCATTAATTGAAAAGAAGCGTGAGTTGTAAACTTGACTTCATTGGCCATCGACAATTCCCTGATTGCCTGCCTTTGGTCTTCCCCAAACATTTCGGGGGTCTGCGCGTTTCTCTGGCCGCTTCTGTACCCGGGAAACTGGATTTCAATATTTCCGGCACCCATTCGTATTTTTGAATAAATGCCAGCAACATTTGAAGCAGAAATTCCCATCGGAACACTCATGCCAATGTCTTTAATTCCTAACTCATTCCCGCCATACGCCGGCTTTTCGCCATAAGCTTGAGGATCCATCGCATTAAAATAATCCGCTGCCGGATGATGAGAATAACTGCTGTTGAATTGCATTTTTGTGCACCTTTTTTAGAAATTTATTGATAGGGTGATATAAATAGTTAGTGGTTTTGTGTTTCAATGAATTAACAGATTATCCATAAACTTTAGGCCTTTTATCAATATTCGCGACCAGGATTATTTTATCTTTTTCCTTGATTTTGTACAGCGCCCTAAAATCTCCAATTCTAATCCTAAAAATTTTATCATTAGACTCCCTAGTTATGAATTTACTATCACTTGGCACAGAATTATTTGCAAGAGTTTTTAATTTATCTTTAATGCGATTGCCGGTTTGCTTATCAAGTTTGTCTAAGAATTTAGCAGCTTTTTGAGATAACTCTACAGAATAAATTATAATCTCACCGTTTTGCCATTTTTCAGGTCATCTTCGGCTTCCTTAAGCGACTCAATATCATCTGTTGTTATAATGGTGTCAACATCCGCCATATGGTTCTTAATGTAGTCTAATTCAGATTTTATTTCGTCCAGTTTATTCAAAATTATTTTTGTTTCACTCGTCATATTTTGTAAACTAATTAGCTGATATATAAATTTAGTGTCTTATAAAGATTAAAACATCGCAATACTTGGATTTCGAACCAAATATTCAAGTTCCCCATTTATTTCTATAGGGCCATCTGGTGAAAATATTGTAGAATATTCGCGCGCTATTTCTACGCCCCTACCCAATTCTCCCGCGTTTAAATACAATGAGGCAGCACTTCTAGCAAGCACCAAAACGCTTGGAAAAATTCCTTCAATGGCACGTGCACATTTAAGTTCAATATCTGCAGCTTTTCTGTAAAGTTCTTGAACAGTTGTTTTTTCTGGCGTATTTATTCGTCCAGTTCTGCACAAATCTGCAAATTCTGCTAATCTCATTGCAGCTCTGTGCTTTCCATCAATTGCTTTTAGCTTTGTTGAGTTCATTTACGATTAGCAATTTGCTTTATTATTTAAACATATCCTATTAACTATTAATTTAGAATCCGTATTTCAGAAGTTTAAATGCGTTTTCAGTAATTATTTCTGGCATTCGCCTTCTGTCCAGTACAGAACTTTATCATCCTGGCACGCAACGCAGCTGTTGCTGAAAGTATTTGCGCAGGGGTATTTTATGCATTGGATTCTTGCAGGGTCAAACCATCCGCAGACCGGCTTGTATAATGCAATGCACATCTGACCTTTTCTGCTTTCTGCTGTGCAGTAATTTTGTTTTAATGATTCATTTTGATTTGAAGGTGGGCAGCTGGTTACCTCCCATCCACACGTTCCATCTGAATTTTTAAGGCATCTTCCTGTCGGCCCGGCTGTTGTTTTTCCATCAGGGCAAAGATAATTTGGCATCCCTAATTGAGGGCCGCAATCGGACGAGCCGCATGTTGTTTGGCTGCTGTTTGATTCTTTTAATTTGCATCCGCAACCGCATTTATCTTCAAAATATATCCGGTTCTGCTCACATTGAAATTTTATTACGCTGCATTCACCAGGACTCTTTCCAGCATATTTTTTCTCAAATGTTTCATAATCACAATTTGGATTCTGGGAAGCGGGACAATCAGCAAATTCGCACTTCGGGCCAGTTCTTCCGACGGCGCTTCCATCGGGGCAGATTTTTGCTTCTTCGGTGCATGCGACTGGATCGTTTTGGGTGCAGGCTAAAATAAAAAATACAGAAATTATTGATAAAAATAAAATTAATTTTTTCATGGAGACTATGATATGGTTACTTTATTTAAATATTTGGTTATATATCCAAATTTTAACGATTTAATGCAAGTAATCTCTCTAAACCTTCTTGTGTGTAATTTCTTAGTCTCTGGGCTGTTTGATGGTTCTCTCTATTAGCGACTGTCGGACTATCAAGGGTTGTTGCTAAAAATATTATTGATGTCCTCGCTTGGGAATTCTCACCTGAAGCAGCTACAAAATGCCTTCCAAGGGGCATGTCAGTAGAAATTCCTTCAAACGCTTGTCCAAAATATAAAACGGCTTGATTATCAGTATACTCCACAGGCTTTGCATCTTTATCGTTAAGTCCTATATGAAGCCTGCCTGCACTTTGGTGCAACCCTATTGTAATAGCGAAATGGTCGTAATGTGCTGGGAAGTGATTACCTTGTTGTTCTGGGAAGCAGATAAACATTAAAAAAAACCGTGCGGCTTGGGAATCTGAAAAAAATCTTGACTTAAGTTCTCCGAAACCGGGCTCTAGAGTTGCTAAAACTGATGTAAAACTCTCCACGCATCTGTCGTAAACATGACTTGCCGATTTCAAGAATTTTTCCATGCCTTCAGTTGGAAATCCATCTTCAAACCCTTTTGTGTAGTGGAAAAAGGGCGCAGGAGCCTGATCAGGAAATGAAATGTCCTTAAAACCTACAAATTCTCTTGGGTTGCCATTAAGTTTTCCCTGCAAAGATGCCCTTCTGCCTAAAGGCACAGTTTTTAAGGTCCTTTCAAATAATGCTGCAGAGCTCTCTAATTCTTGTCGCGATAATGAGATAGGTATTCTTGTGTATCCATTGCGATACACATTTCTTACAATCTCTTCGTATGTGTTTTGCATTAATATTTAGAATATGAAAATATATTATAAATCTTATGGTGGCCTCACCAATTTAACATATCATGCTGCTTCTTGAAATGATGGTAAGTTGTCCACATAACTTTTTTTACAGAATCTGCTGCAGCTTTTCTTGCAAGGGCATCTTTCATCAAATCTGTCTGGGAAATTTTTTTTGGGCGCGATTCTTTTTTCGCTTTGAATGAAGTAAACAATTCTGCAAAACCCTGAAACACCGACAGGAAGGCGCCTCTCTGCTCATACTTTTCTTTCGGAGCTTCTTTTTTTTCTTCGAACTCTTCCCCTGCTTCCTTTAGATACCTCATTAATTCATCTCCAAGAGCTTCAAGCGCTGCCTTGACGGAGCCGTCAACAACTCCGAGCAGCTTGAAATCTTCCTGATCCCTTAATCTCTTATAATTTTCGATTTCCTTGTCGCTCCAAGCGTAAGCCCTAAAATCAATTTCAACCCTTCCAAGATGTATAGGCCCTCTTTGGTATTCCTGCGAATAATTCATCTCCGGGCGAGTCCTAAAAAGATAATGCATCAAAATGCACTGCTTTATTTTATCTTCAGGCTTTCCTTTGACCGCAAGAATTTCAATTTCAATCATTGAGCTTTCGAATGCGACAATCAAATCAGGAGTGTCGGACTTTGACTGGTCAAGCTGCAATCTCTGAATATTTTTTAAGTATGGCTTAACCCAATTCATGTACATTCTTATTATCTCAAAATGCTGCCGTAAATACTTTAATGTGAATTTCCTTCGGTTCTTCAGTTCATCATAAGAATGCTCTTTCCATGCCAAAAATGACCTCAGTTTTCTTTTCAAAACTTCTTTTACCTTTCGGTTGAACTGCCCTCTTTCTTTCTCGACAACAACATCAACATCTTCCTGCTTTTTCGGGTTCGTGCTGAAAAATAAATCCGGCAAGGTCGTGAATTGGACTTCACGGGCCATACCATAAACCGATGCAGGGTTTTTTGCGCCCTGCTCGACCAAGTCAACCCAGATTCCTTTTAATGTTATTTCCGCGCTCTCCGCGCTCGGGCTGTTTGTGTAGCTGTCAGCATAATAACTCAGCCTCTCGTCAAGAATTCTCATTTCTCTTACGAGCTGGAAAAGCTCCCTTACCATTTTTCCGATTGTTGCAAGAAACTGGCTGACCTTGTCCTGCTGCAGCCCGATTCTTTGCTGCGACGCTCCGAAAAAAGCAGAATTCTCCGCGGCCGCAAATACGTCCGTAATCTTATCTATCCTTGGAAACCCTCCGAAATACCTTAAATAATGCAATGTCCAGAAATACGGCTCTTCGATGGAAATATTGTAGCCTTCATAGTGAAGCCTGTACCTTCTTGACGGCTGAGGGTAGCCTGTTTTTATTTTGGAGCCTCTGAACTCCTCGCTTTCCTCAATCTCCTTAAATCCAAACTTCTCCAAATCAGCCTGCGTTGTTGCCATTTTCCTCTTTTTTATTTGATTTAATTTTAATGTTTTTAAATGTAATTATTTTGATTTATATTTTTGGATTAATTTTTGATTTTCAAGAGGTTTTAATAATTTTTGACTTTATTTTTTTATCTTGAGTATATTTTTAAAGATTAATTGGTAACTTTTTATTTAACTTTTTTATAAGGGGAATATGTCCACTTGCTCTCAACCGACTCTGGATGGTTCCCACACCTTAAATCTAGCATTATTTTATTGAGCACGATTTTGTTCAATGGTTTGGGGTGGGTGGAGGGCAAATGTTTATTCATTTAGTGCAACAATCAAAGTCCCTCCCTTATGATTTTTGTTAATTATTTTTTTGTTAATCTAATCTTTTATTTATTTAATATTGATAAAAATTATGTATTTTATATTTGATACTTATAAATTATGGGTCGGATGCTCGTGGCCGAAATTTCTTCTCTGGTTCAGTTCTTCTATATGCTTTAATTTCTCTTGCACAAATTTATTGATGTCCGTTCCAAATTTTTCAATGAGGGCGGAAGCGTGCTCTCCTCCGAGGAAATGCGGCATTAACACATAATCAACCCCCCCTTCATAAAGCATGAAAGCGTCATCAATGCTGTGAGATGTCATGACCACTACTGCTTTTTTGTTTATATTCCTTATTTTTTTGACAAGCAGGAGATTTATGTCTATTTGTGGTATTGTGGATATCACAAGTTCTGTGCTCTGGAGGCCTATTTCCTCAATAAGCTCCGGATCTGATGCATCACCATACTTGCAGTTTATCCCGTGACTGCCAAGCATTTCAATAGTCTCCGGATTATAATCGACAATCAGGAATCTCTTGTGCAGTTTCCGGAATGATTTAAGCAGGCTGAATCCTATTCTGTTATATCCAAATAATATTACTTTAAATTCGCCATATTTTGTGGGTTCTTTGACAGGAATTGATTTAATTCTCTCAAAAATTGAAAGATAACTGGAAAATTTTTGATACAGGCTGTAATTATTAAGTATCATATAAGAAGAGCCGGCTATTGTGATCAATCCAACTAAAGTTACAAGCGATGCAGTCTCCTGGCTAATCTGCCCTAAATTCATCGCCAGTATTATCAGTATGAAAGAAAACTCGCTTACCTGAGCAAGCGAAATTCCGGTAAGAAATCCTATTCTCTTCTTGTAGCCCATTAATCCAATAAGTGACATTACTATTATTGGCTTCAGAATCAGCACAACTAAAGACAAAACTATAATCTTTAAAATAGTGCCCGCAGTTAATATAAACACCATCTGAGAGCCGAGCGAAATAAAAAATAATATAATAAAAAAATCTCTTAATGGCTTAAGCTTGTTGCCTATTTCCAGGCTAAATGGGGATGAAGCAAGGCCAATTCCGGCAAACAGCGCCCCCATCTCCACTGAAAATCCAAGCCTACTTAAAGATGAGGCCAGCAGGAGAACCCAGCTTATGCCAAATAGAAATAATAATTCCTGGGATTTTGCTGTGAATTCAAGCACTTTTGGAACAAAATAATTGCCTACGAGCATTACGAGGGCAATTGCTACAGCCATTTTGATGATTGTTGACAACGCCAGGCTTGAAAAAGTCTGCATGCCGACTGACGGCGACAGGAAAAGAAGCAATACTATAATAATAAAATCCTGCACCAGCAATAACCCGATTGCTATTTTTCCGTACAATGTATCTAAATCATGCTTGTCGAGGAGCAGTTTCACAACGATTATAGTGCTGCTGAATGTCAACGCTGCGGCTATATAAAACGAGCTAATGCTTGGGAATTCTAAAAATTTAGAAATGAAATAAACCACAATAAAAGTAATTGCTACCTGCGCGATACCGGTAATTAAAGCTATAACGCCCACGTCTTTAAGAGTTTTGAAATTAAGATTTAACCCTACTATAAAAAGAAGAAATGCAATTCCGATTTCTGAAAAAGTAACCAAAGTGTCAGACGGCTGAACAAGATTTAATGCGAACGGGCCGAGAACGATGCCGGTTATTATATACCCTATTATAAGCGGCTGCTTTATGATTTTCATGAAAATCGACACCAATGTCGCTGCCGCCACTACAATGCTCAGTTCGAAAAAAATATTCTGCACCATTATTCAAAAATTCTCAGCTCGTCGTCCTCTCTGATGCGCCGTGATTTGCTGCGCTCATTAAGATTTAGCTCAATCACATCATCCTTCATCAACATTTGTTCCACTTCCCATTTGCTCTTACCCATTATTTTAGCTAAGTCTTCTATTTTCAATTGCCTCACCCTTTTCGTTTTTTATTTAAGATTTTTATATCACTAGCTTCAGAATTATTACGTTTAATCTCCAGAATGAATCCGTCTTTGTGCTTTTTAAAATCCAGCTCCATTCCTTTTTTCAGGCCCTCATACTCTGCAAGAAGCTTGGGGAGGGTAATGACCAGCTGGCCAGAAGGGAGCTTTTGTATTTTAACCATTTACGCACCGTATTTGACGACTAAATACTATTATTTTTAATATTATATTTTATGTTATTTTGAATATAATTTAAGATAATCTTTTAAATATTTTAAATAATAGTATATAAAGGTTGCGATTTTGGCGATTTGAAGAAGAAAAAACCGAATTTCAACCAAAATTCTTTTAAAGATGACTATAAACCAATTCATATGGTAAAAAAGCCGAAATGGATAAAAAAGCAAAAATACTCTGATGAATTTGAAATAATTGCTGAAAAAAAATACCACAATATAAAAGATTTCAAGTTTGACAAAGGATGCTATCTTCTTATTAAAACATATAAAAAAACAGAGCGGATCGGCGTTGCAATTTGCGATTACAACCACTTTATTTTAAAAGAGTTCAGGGGCAAAAGTGCAAGAGATTTATACCTTACAATACTCGATTACGATAAAGAGCACAAAAGTGGATGGTTTACCAGATTAGACCATGCCGCTTATCTTGGAAAAGAACTGAAGAAAGCTGAAATATGCTTGGCTATGGGAAATGAATATGTGCAGGAATAACTTTTTAAATTAAAGTTGATTTCTCCGTAGAGTGCAAGAAACCACCCAAGTAGCGAATATCAAAGAACGTGAGTGGCAAATAGTGCCCCTTTCCCTTGAAGAAAGTGTTGAACTATGCCTTGCCTTTTGTACAGGAATAGTGGCGTTTAATAGCAGTATCAATTCGCCGTATTTAATTGTGCATAGCCCGCCAACAGTGGGGGGTGGAATTCCAGTCTTATCAATGGATGATGCAATGCACGGAAAATATTATAATCAGTCATCAGACAATACAAATAGAATTTCCTTGACAGACGTATTTGCACAATATATTGACGAACTTACAAAAGTTGGTTCTAATACTTCATGTATCGGCATTTATATGGCTAGCGGAAATAGAGCAAATCCTACAGATTTAGCAATATTAAGAAATTTTATAATGGATAGTAGATTTTCTGTATTTGGTGCTGAACTAAATGAAATGGTTAGGCTGAGACTAGTTCCTAATCGAGGCATCATACAATTTATGAATCTCGCTGAAGAAATAGAAATCAGACCCCATTATGTGATAGGTACAAGATATGGTACTAATTTACGAACTTCTTGATATTACCTTATTAATCTCCTCCACCATATCACTCGCAAGATAAGTGAACCCTTTTTTCTTTTTCAGGAGAATATCACCAATTTTTTTGTTAAAATAAGATGCATTAATTGAACTTTGAAGAATATCTTTAGACTGTGCAAGAAATCCTGCACATAATCCGGCAAGCACGTCGCCAGTTCCCCCTTTTGTCATTCCTGGATTGCCGCCTTTCACAAAGAACAATTTATCCTTTGAAATGATTAAATCAATTTTTCCTTTCAGTAAAATTATATTATTTTTGTTAAGAAAATTCTTTGTTATTTTTTTAATTAACTGGGATTTTTTCATAATATTTTTTTCTTTATTAATTTTACTTACTATTAATTTATTTATTTTAGAATTAATTAAAAAATATTCTAATTCCTTTGAATGCGGCGTGATTATTGAATTTTCACAGTCATCCATTGAAATTGACTTGATTGCGTCAGCGTCAATGACTTTGAATTTTTTAATCTCTTTAATTATTTTTTTGCAGAAGTTTCTTGATTCATTTCGTAATCCGATTCCATTTCCGATTAATAAAACATCATATTTCTCCATCTCTTCTTTAACAATTTCGAAATATTTTGCATTAATATAACCCCCTTCCATTTTCTTTGTCATCAAATCCGGAGAATAAGCATTTATGGCCCATGCGGCTTTTTCAGGGGCAATTATTTTTACCAAATCGCAGCCGCTTCTTAATGCAGCCAGCCCTGCAAGCGCTATGGCACCGACAAAATCATTTGAGCCGCCGACTGCGAGGACTAACCCATTATTGCCTTTATGGCTGCCTTTTTTCCTTTTTGGCATTTTAATGTCGTTTCTTGTTAGGAATTTCATGTTTGTATTTGATTTTTATAATAAGATTTACTAGAAATTATATAATATAAACTTTGCCTATTTCGGCAGGCCTATATCAGCGACAACAACTATATCCTCGAAATTAGCAATGCCTTTTTTCATATCATGAAAGGTCACAATCAGGTCGGCATTGACGCATTTATCCACAATTTCTCCGGTGTCAGGATCAATTCCTGTCGGAATATCGACAGAAACCTTGTAGGCTTTTGAATTATTCACATTATCAATTATCGCAGAAATTTCCCTGTTCAATCTTCCTTTTATTCCTATGCCGAGAATTGCATCAACAATAATATCATATTCATCAAAATTAACTTCATCATCAGTCAGCATTTGTATTCTGTCGTTGTGCTCAATTTTCTTGAAATTTCCAAGCGCTTCTTTTCTCAGCTTGTTTTCATCGCCTATAAACAATAAGTCAGTTTCCGCCACATCACTTAGATATCTTGCTGCCACCAGCCCGTCTCCTCCATTATTTCCGTGGTAACATATGACAAGAATTTTCTTGTCCTTTAAATCCATTCTTTGTTTTAATATTTGATAGACTGCCTTTCCTGCATTCTCCATAAGGTTAATTCTAGGGATATCACTTTCAGTTTCCAAAATCCTCATTTCTTGTGATGAAATCATCTGTTATCAGGAAAAGTCAAATGTGCTTCCTTATTTTCTCTTCTGCGTCTGAGTTGTTGTCAAATCTGTTTATTAAATTTTCCATTTGTTCGGCAGTTGAATGACCTATTTCAATCAAAAAATCCGTGAAGTCTATTTTTTCAGAGCTGTAAATTCTCTTCAGCAGTAAATCATAGGGATAATTGATTGCCGGCCTTATCATTTTTTTCTTTATCAAGTCTACAATTATTTTATTTGACCATTCTATAACAATGTCATTCTGCACTGCATTGAGGAAAGAACCGTCAGGAAACGCTCCATTTAAAAACTTTATTATTTCATCAAAATTATCCGGCATTGCTGGAATTATTTTTTCCATGGCACCGCAGTTTCCAAACAAATTTTCTTTTGATCCTTGTCCGATATTTATGAAAGGGCTTCTGTTGAAAGGAAACAGCCTGCACACAAAAGCTCTTTTTGTGTGATAGATTGAGCATTTATTATCTTTTAAGAGAGGGCAAGCATCAGTCTCGCTGTCCATAAAATATGTGAGGATTATTGCTTTGTTTGAATTTAAATCCAGAATTGCCCTTAACGGCCTTATTCTTGCATCAACATTGACTTCTTTCTGCCATTCCATAAACCTTTTTGCTTCCCAGCCCCACAAAGGAAAAGTCATTCTCTCGACTGGAACTAACTGGACGACTGGCAGCTTTCCGAATGCATTTTCTTTTATGAATTCTTGATCATCATTCGGAATCATTCCCCTGATATGGCTGCAGCACGCTCCGCAGGCATTGCATTTGAATTTTGGAGTTTCTGAATTTATGGTGATGAACATTTTAGCCTAGATTTGTTAATTATTCTTTCGTCACTTTAAACCCGCCGCTTGGCAGTGCCCTTATTATCTCGTCCAGCGAACCGCCGATTTTGTGCTGGATATATTTTGCTACAGAGCTTGATTTCTCATCGCCCTGCACCAGTTTAACATATTTTTCGCAATGGGTTTTTATTGCATCTAAGGGTCCTGCCATTATCTGATGATTTTGGCTTATTCCGATTGCAAGGTTTATTTTATTACTAATGTAATTTGTCTTGCCGTAAATCATGAATGCCCCCTTGCCCATAAACTCTCCGGCTTTTGTTTTCTTGCTTACTTGGTCAGGATTCACGTAAAAAACAGGGCTTGTCTGCAATCCAAGCTTCCATGCCCGGCTGAAAGTGCAGGTCGCATCAGCCGTTTCCTCTTTTGTTTTTTCTCCGACAGGCTTTCCCTCTGTTTTGACGACAAAAAACGGAGATCCCGCCATGTCAGTGTGAAAAACCAAATCATTCTGGTCAGTATGTTTTTTTATTACAATCTCATTTGAAGTTGCATCCCTTCCGCCTACAACAAGAAATCCTTCGGAGCTTTTAAACCACCTGAATTTTTCATACCATTCGGCTTTTTTTTCTTTTAATTTTTCCTGTTTTGATTTCTCAACAGTTATTTTGTCCATCTTCTGCTCGAGCTCTTTCAGTTTTTTTAGATTCTCATTCAGCGCAGTTTGAGCTCCCACTATCTTCTTTTTTGATTTCTTAGCTCTCTCGAAATAGGCAGCAGCATTCTCTTCAATGCTTTTTGTTAAGTCTAAAGTTAGTTTTGTCATAAAGCTTTATCAAGGATACCTCCTATTTTAATTGAGAGGGGAATTTGGCTCGACTCATTCATTGTTGATATACTCTTTACCACCTATTCTGCATATTTTGCTGCCATCTGCTTGTGTGGAAACAGGATATTCTCTATTTGCGCAATCACCAAAAGTTTGAGTATTTTTTTTAACCTGCCACTCATATTGAAAACACCAATCATCTTCGCAGCTCCATAAATATAAAAAATAAAGTGTTCCAATGAGTAATGCCGTACCAATAAATATACTATACAAAACAAATTTATTTATTTTCATATTTATAACTTACCCTACCTCTACAAGGCTTTTAATGGATATTTGATTTTTTAGTGTGACGTTCGATGACCTTGTTGTTTTTGATTTAATTTTTTAGTATTAAGTCTAAATCAGCACTTTAAAATGGATTCCCATTCCCCTATTTTAAATTTATCCTATCCGCAACATTTAAATAAGTGTCAATCAAGTTTTTATTATGCTAAACAGAAAATCGCAAGGCGCTTCGGAAATTTTTAAATATCTGATTGTCATTGTTATTTCGGCAGTTATACTGGTCGGGGGATATAAGCTCATCAATCTTGTAACTGCACGCTCGTGCCAGGCAGATTTGTCCCGAACGGAGATTGATTTGAGAAACATGAATAAAGGCATGCGATATGGCGAGAAAGAGCTGAAAACGCTTAAGATGCCGTGCGATGTTGAAAAAGTTTATTTTCTGGATTTAAGGGCCGGGATTAATCCCAATCCATTTAGTTCGGTGCCAATTATTAAAGATTCACTTCAAACACGGGCGGCAAATAATATATTTTTGGCAGTCGGAAATGATGTTAAGCATTCTTTTTATGCAGGAGTTCTGGAAATTGAGAATCCCGGCTACTTGTGTATGAGGTCGAATGCGGGGCAAATTTCTTTTTTTGTTGAAGGCGCCGGAGAATCGGCAAGAATTACGGAAGCCCCTGGGCAGATTTTATGTTAAACAGGCAAGTTATTTATATTGAAATAGATTAATAGTCAATCATGGCAGATGAAAACCCAAATCCCGAACAGCTGAAAGCTTTGCAGGAGAAAATAAAGAATATGTCTCCGGAGGAATTGAAAGATTTCCAGAAGAAGCAGTGCATTTTCTGCCAGATAATTTCCGGCAAAATTCAGGCCAAAAAAATCTACGAAGATGAAAAAGTTGTTGGAATTCTTGATATCAATCCCGGAAATCCGGGGCACACCCTTGTGATGACAAAAGAGCATTATTCTATCATGCCGCAGCTTCCGGACGAGGATGTTGCTGATGTTTTTTTGGTTGTAAAGGCGCTTTCCAATACAATGCTCCGCTCTATTGATGCTCAGGGCACTAATATTATAGTGGCAAATGGAATTGCCGCAGGACAGAGAGCGCAGCATTTCATGGTTCATCTAATTCCGCGAAAGGAAAATGACGGCATAAATTTTGTTTTGCCGCAGAAAACTTTAAATGAAAATGAAATTGAAATGATAGGAAACAAGCTTGCCGCTGCGCTTGGAGGCAGTGTGGAAAAGGAAGAAAAACAACTTGCACCCCAATTAGCGCCTCTTCCGGAGAAGAAAAGCAATGAAATAAAAATTCAAAAGGAGGTTCATCCAAGGAAATCAAAGTACCATGATAAAGATAACACGGAAATCAATGAGCCTAAAACTGGGATTAATCTTGACGATATTTCAAAAATTCTTGGTGTTAAATGATGGCAGACAACGTCCGGGAAAACTGCATAATATGCCAGATTGTCGGAGGCAGAATTCCGTCCAAGAAAGTTTATGAAGATGACTTAATCATGGCGGTTCTTGATGTCAACGGCGCCAATCCCGGGCATAGCTTCGTAATTCCAAAAAACCATTATCCAATAATTGAGCAGGTTCCGGATTCTGAAATAGGGAAAATGTTCCAGATATCAAATAAAATTTCAACTGCAATTTTTGAGACGCTCGGCGCTCAGGGAACAAACATTTTTGTTGCAAACGGAATTCCGGCAGGGCAGACAGTTGCGCATTTCATGATTAATGTTATTCCGCGAAAAGAGAATGACGGCATCAATCTTCAATGGCAGCCGAAGCAATTAAGCGAGGAGGAAATGTCAACAGTTGAATTGAAATTAAAGGACTCAGCGAAAAATGTTGGCGGATTTGATAAAGAGAAAAAAAATGCGAAAGTTTCAGCTCCAAAGCCAGTTATTTTGTCCGACGAAGAGGAAGAATATTTTTCAAGACAGTTGAGAAGGATACCTTGATTTTTTATCAATAATTTCTGGGCTGCTTTTTATCTATTCTATAATGATTATTAAGTAATAAGGAATATCTTTGAAGAGGAAGCTGTAGGTTTTCTGGTACATTATCGGCTCTTACAGTTATTTGCCGTGCACTGCCCGTCCATACCACTGTATGGGATTTAATGTAAGGAGATAAAGCTGCGTAACTTTCTCCAAGAGACTCAGCAGCGGCTTTTTTTGCTAGTCTTAATGCTTCCTTGTCAGTTATGGTAATTAGCAATGGACTGACAACTTTAACTGGAAAAACAGGAGTGGAAATAGGAGGAGGCGGAACAATCGGTTTAACGGCTTTTCTAAACATTTTTATCAATTTTGGAATTTTATTTCTTTACAATATCCATATCATCGGATTCCCGAACAAAAACGTAATAATAAAAGCAATTAAAAAGCTCGGGACGAACGGAATACCCTCTTTTATTAAAATCTTTCCAATTCTCTTTTTATTGTAAAGTTCAATTAATATTTTAATTTGTTTTTTTTCTATCCCTAAATCTTTTGGGCCTGTGATGTAATCCTTGTTGAAATAAATATCTTTTACAATCCAGTCTCCCTCTGTTAATATCGACGGCTCAACTAATTTGTACATTGATGATTTTTCTATTGCCCTTACGAATGCCCAAAGATAAAATGTTGTCAGAACCAAAAATGCAAATGATAAAATCAGGATCCTGATGTAACTAATTTTTATAATAAAAAATAAAATAACTAACAGAATGGTCAATGCCAGAATAGCCCATTTTATTTTTTCTGATTTATCGTGGGATAAAATTTTCTTGAATTCTTTCCTGAATTTCTGCCTGTTCTTGAAAGCCAGATAAATGCTCCATAATAATCCATAAAGGGCTCCAGCAAACAAGGCATTGATCAGAAATCCAAACAAAAATTCTGAAGAGAACGATGCAATGTTAATGCCAATCATGGCTCCAAGGCCCATAATCATCTTGCTATCGCCACCGCCCCATTGCCCCATGTAAAACATCAAGTATGCAATGCCAAAAAATATTAAAAGTCCTATTAAACAATTGATAATAAATGACGGTGTTTGATAAATTGCTGAAAATAATAAATTCAGCCCGATTCCTGCGCTTATCAATCCGTAATTAACCCAGTCAGGGACTTCTCTTGTTTTCAGGTCGGTGATTGAGCCGATTAAGAGAACAATAAATGACAGAGTAAAAGTTATGGAAGCGGGTACAAAATTTGGAGCAAGCCAGTTGTAGGGCATATTTTGTAATTTAATTAATTGCTTTATAAATTTATTTTATTTTGCAGTCTTTCCCTGGAATGGATACAAATAATGCTGCTATTTTCACTTAAATTTAAAAATCCAATGCCATACCTTCGATGAATGAGTAATGGGCAAAATCTGATAGGGGTGAATGTAAGTTCCAAGGAACCGGGCTTGGAAGATAAAGTCCGGAAATTAATTGGAATGGGGGTAAGTTGGTTTCAGTTATATATTGAGCCTGACACTCCGACTAGCCATATTCAATTCCTAAAAAGATACCCTATAAACATAATTGTGCATGTTGCGCATGAATATCATGGATTTAATTTTGCCAGCGGTGTAACAAAACTAAACAAAAGATTGATAGATGAAACTGTATCAGCCGCAGACGGATTGGACGCTAAATTTATCGTGCTTCATCCAAGTTATTTGACTCAGGAACAATGGAATTGCGGGTTAGAGGAGGATTTACATATAAGTAAGACATTTGATGGATTGGTAGATTACATCGCAAGGCAGGCAGGCAAAAAAAATAAAGTTGTGCTTGCAGAAAATATGCCAAAATGGGACAAGCAGCGTCAATATTTGTTTCATCATCCTGTTGATTCATTTTATGGTGAAATGGAAAGAGCAGGATTTGGATTTTGCCTTGATCTTGCTAGTGTGGCAGTAACGACTAACAGTTATCCTTATTTTGTCTTTAACCCGCCACCTGAGAGATTTAACAATGAAATTTATGCCAGGGAAATGTTATCTGGGGACGGATTGGGCAATGGAAGATTGGCTGCGGAGCATGCTTTAGAAAGAGAATTAAGGCACAGGATTGCAGTTGAAGAATTCATGCATTTAAATCCCCAACTGGTTCATGTTCGTGGTGTCGGACATTGGGATTTTGTAAGATTGCCAAAAGAAATGACCGATTTAAATGAGCTTCAACTTAGAATTGCGATACCTTATTGTAAATCTCACGGCGTTCCAATGATTATAGAGGGCCCAAAACATCAGCAGGCATCGGATGTGGCTTACATCAAAAAGCAATTTAAAAGATTTTCTTAGTGGTATTTTTATGAAATTATTTTCAATGATTTAATAACCGCAACCTATATAAATACTATATAATTACTAATCTCTACCTATGATTGATGATGCCAATAAAAATGTTGGCTGAGAGAGGTAAGCAATTCTGTTTTTGTTTATCTCATCCGTGGGATTGAACAAAGTGAAATCCCACTTGTTTAAAGCGTCAACCGATTTTGCGGTTGGAGGTAAGCAAATTCTTTGTTTATCCTCGATATAATAATGGTTAGGAGGAATGATTGAAAATGGTTTTTGAAGCACCAAAGGAAATGATTGACAAGGTCTACGAAGCAATTGAAGTGGCGAAAGCTACAGGAAAGCTGAGAAAAGGAACAAATGAGGCAACGAAAGCCATTGAAAAAGGGCAGGCTAAGCTTGTTGTGATTGCTAAGGACATTAATCCGCCCGAAATTACAATGCATATCCCTCTTCTTTCAGAAGAAAAGGGAATTCCCTGCGTGCAGGTGCCTAGCAAAGAGGAGCTTGGCGCAGCAGCCGGAATCGATGTTCCAACCGGATGCGTGGCAATCGTTGTTGAAGGAGAAGCAAAGCAGCTGATAAAACAAATTAGCGACGGCATGAAGAAGTAAAATGGCTAAAGAAGACCCAACAAAGCATCTGAAAGAGGAAGATAGGGGCCAAGTCAAGAAAAGAACTCCAAAGCCCCAGCAGGAAGAGCAGGTAAAGGGCGCAGTTAATTTTTCATTCGCAACTCCGGCAAAGGTTGAAGAAATAATCGGAAGAACCGGCGCAAGAGGGGAAGCAATTCAGGTAAGGTGCAGAGTTATGGATGGCCGCGACAAGAATAAAATTTTGAGGCGAAACGTCAAAGGCCCAATCCAGATTGGCGACACTTTAATGCTCAGGGAAACTGAATTCGAAGCAGGGCAACTGACAAAAGGCGGAAGAGGAAGCGGCTAGGAATTAAGATGAAAATACCATACATCGCTACAATTGCAGGGGTGGCTGGCTGGACTCTAGCCTGCAGTGCAAATACTCCTAACTTTAGAATAGTACAAAATTATGCTGAAGGGAAAGGACAGAGCGCATTATACATGGAAAACGGGCAGAAAATTGATTCAAGAATAATTACCACATCTGTGCCTGATGAATATCCAATTGACCAGGGACATTCTGGACTTAAAAATATAGTGTCCGGTGCTGCTGTAAACTCAAGTAATGGTAAAAAAAGCTTGATATTGGTAAGGAGAAATAGCAATTTTCCGGATCATTATTTTGTAATTAGATACACGGATGGTCAAATTAATTCTGGCCAAGGTATTGATGGAAGTATAGATGCTGTTGAATATGGCACTTTTGAAACTGGAGAACTTCCAGATCTATTTCAGCCTGGAGAAGTGAAGGGATTAAAAGTAGTAAGTCTTGAAGAAACTCACCAAAGACAAACTAGCCAGGGAGATTTTGAGAATGATCTAGCAAGATTAGTAAATCAAATCCAAAAATGAATGATTATTTATAGTAAATTAAATATTAAAAAATCTAAATCTTCAAACTAAAATGCCAAAATGCACTTTTTGCGGAATTAATATTGAAAAAGGAACTGGTAAGATGTACGTTCAGAAAGATGCAAAGGTATTATATTTCTGCTCAATGAAATGCGAGAAAAATCACGTTAAGCTTAGAAGAAAGTTCCTTGAGACTAAATGGAGCAAGAAATTCAAGCGCGAGAAGCAAGAGGGATTGGAATGATTGAGCGAAGCCTTTTAATTGTAAAGCCGGACGGTGTTGAAAGAAGCCTGGTAGGCGAAATAGTAAAAAGATTTGAGAATGCGGGCTTGAAAATTGTCGGAATGAAAATGGTCTGGATAGACAGAAAATTTGCTGAAACCCACTATGGCGCTCACAAGTCGAAGCCTTTTTTCGGAGAACTTGTTGACTTCATTACGGAAGGCCCGGTTGTGGCAATTGTTCTCGAAGGGGTCCATGCAGTTGAGAATGTCAGGAGATTGGTCGGCACAACTTCACCCCATGAATCACCGCCCGGAACAATACGCGGAGATTTTGCCCACATCAGCATGGCATACGCTTCAAAGAAAGGCACCGGCGGAAAAAATGTTGTTCACGCATCGGGAAGCAAATCAGAAGCCGATGAAGAAATAAAATTATGGTTCAAGCCGAATGAGCTGCATACGTATACAACGGTTCATGAGAAGCATGTTTTCTAGATAACCATTAAAATGACTGAAACAACCATTAATGGACAATCTATTCAAATTGTTTCAGATACACTATCTAGTTTATTAGCCCCATATGAACAAAAGGTAGAATATGGCAGAATAAGAAAAACAGGGGATTTTGGAGATGAATTCGCTGATGAAATTTTGTGGCGTTTCACTTACCAAAATAAATATAATGGCGGAAGGTTCATAATGTTTAGGTTTGATAAAAAGCAAAATATGTTTATAATCTCCGGAGGTCCTCCTCTCAACGGAACAAATCAGCAATTTGTTACCTCAGTTAATGAAGACGCATACGAGAATCTTGAAGATAGGATGGCTGGAATTCCTAACGAACCTTAACATAAACATTTAAAAATACTTCCAACTTTCAAAAATAATAATTTTAGGAGGATACTAAAAAATGGCAGAACGAATGGCGGATGCAGTTGCAAGGATTACTAAAAACCCTAAATTTATCAGAAATATATGCACTTCTGCTCACATTCATCATGGAAAAACCGCTTTCACAGACAATCTTCTTGCTGCAGCAGGCCACATGGCTTCTAAATATGCGGGCGATTTAGAGGAAGGGATGCAGACTTGGCAGCACAAGGATGAGCAGGAAAGATTGATGACAGTTGATGCTGCAAACGTTTCTATGATTCACCATTTTCAGGACCATGAATACTTGATTAATTTAATTGATACTCCGGGCCACGTTGATTTTGGAGGCAATGTTACAAGAGCAATGAGGGCTATTGACGGAACAGTTGTACTGATTTGCGCTGTCGAAGGCGTGATGCCGCAGACAGAAACTGTTGTCAAGCAGGCCCTGAGAGAAAGAGTTAAGCCGGTCCTTTTCATCAACAAGGTTGACCGGCTGGTGAAGGAACTGCACCTGACCCCGGAGAAAATCCAAGAAAGATTTCTGAAATTAATTGCAGGCTTCAATAAGCTGATTGAGGACATCGCAGAGCCGCAGTTCAAACAAGCATGGAAAGTCAGCATTTTGGACGGTTCGGTAGCTTTCGGCTCAGCAAGGGAAAACTGGGCGCTGTCATTCGCGTACATGCAAAAGAAAAATGTTTCATTCAAGGATATTTTAAAAATTTATGAAATGAGTGAGGAAGAGCGAAAGGCATGGGTGTGGGAATATGCGCCGCTTCATGAAGTTATTCTCGATATGGTAATCAGGCACCTTCCGGACCCGATATTTTCACAGAATTACAGGATTCCAAAAATCTGGCATGGCGAGCTGGAAAGCGAGATGGGAAAGGACCTGATGACCTGCAATCCGAATGGCAAGCTGGCATTTGTTATCACGAGAATTGTAGTTGACCCGCGCTCGGGAAAAGATATTTCAGCAGGAAGGTTATTCTCGGGAACTTTGACAAGCGGAACGGAAGTTTATCTCAATAATGCAAAACAAAACCAGCGGATTCAAAATCTTTATGTTTATAACGGAATAAAGCCGGAATTAATTGACAGCATTCCGTCTGGAAATGTGTGCGCTATTTCCGGAGTTCTTGGGAACGCTGGCGAGACAGTCACAACCGAGCCGGAGCAGGCGTTTGAAGAATTAAAGCACATTTTTGAACCGGTAATTACAAAAGCCATTGAGCCGAAAAAACCATCTGATTTGCCCAAGCTGATTGAAGTCCTTAGAAAAGTCGGAAGAGAAGACCCATCTATCGTTATAGAAATAAATGAAGAGACTGGGGAAAATTTAATTTCCGGAATGGGCGAGCTGCATCTTGAAATTATAGAGAATAGAATCATAACAGAAAAAGGCGTCGAAGTAAAAACTTCCTCCCCAATCGTTGTTTTTAGAGAATGCATTACCAAATTATCTCAGGAAATTGAGGGCAAGACACCGAACAAGCACAATAAGTTTTATTTTATTGTCGAGCCGCTTACACCTGAAGTTTACAAGCTGATTAAGGAAGGCACAGTCCCTGAAGGAAGAATCAAGAAAAAAAATCTCGACATCAGAAGCGCGTTCATGAGTACCGGAATGGATTCAAAGGAGGCAGAGCAGATTAAGAATATTTACAACGGAAATATTTTTGTTGACAAGACAAGGGGGCAGGTTTATCTTGGGGAAGTTTTAGAAATGGTTTTTGACATGTTTGAAGAAGTAATGAGGAAGGGCCCTCTTGCGAGAGAGCCGTGCACCGGTGTTAAGGTTATCATGACTGATATAAATCTGCACGAGGATGCCATTCACCGAGGACCGGCGCAGGTTTATCCTGCCATCAGGGAAGGAATAAGAGGCGCGATGTTAACTGCAAATCCAATAATGCTTGAGCCGATGCAGATAATGCTGATTGAAGCTCCTGTAGAATATATGGGCAGCGTCACAAAATTAGTTTCCAGCATGAGGGGGCAGCTGCTTGACTTAAATCAGGAAGAAGCCCTTGTATTTGTGAAAGGTAAATTGCCGGTTATGAACATGCTCGGCTGGAGCTCGGATTTGCGTTCAGCAACTGAAGGAAGGGGTGTTTCATCTCTGGTTGACCAATCTTTTGAAAGGCTTCCCACGGAATTACAGATGAAAGTTGTTCAAGAGATTAAGAACAGAAAAGGGTTAACGGATGCGATGGTTGGGGTTTAATGGGGAATTATCTTGATAATTGTTTTTATTATTCTTCAAACAAAAAAAATTAAAAAATAAAGTTGGCAAATTGAATTTTAAATAATCACTTTAAAATCCTTTTTGTCGCGTCCCTAACACCGTCAACAATGGAGTCATTTATGCTCTCTGCGGTGTCAATAATTACTTTTTCAAATTCAGAAATTCTCACCACACCTTCTTTTGCAAGATTTTTGCTGGATTCAAACACACCTTCCACGGCTTCTGCCAGTTCTCCTCCTGCAAGCCCAGCTCTCGAGAATATCTCACTAATGGTGTCTTTCGTGTATTCCACCACTTCCCCCGATGCCCTCTTAACTTTCATGGTACTTTCCGACCAAGCTTTCATTGTTTGCATATATCACACCCCCAGTGTCTCTGGGATTATTTTAGTATTTAAAGTTTTGCGCATATTGTATGACTTGAATGAATCAGGATTTCTTAGTTTGTTTTTTCATATAACGCTCTTTTCGCTCCTCATTCAGTCTTTCAATCGCATATCTTAACATAGTCCTTGGCATTACTTTGTAGTGTTTATCAAGAAATATAATCAATTTGCTTTCATCTCTTTTCCCCACCTCTCGCAGCATCCAGCCAACTGCCTTTTGGACTAAGTGATGCTTATCATTTAATAAAATTTCTGAAATTTTTATTGTATCTTCAAATTTATTGTTTCTTATGAATGCGAATGTTGAGATGATTGAAATTCTTTTTTCCCAATTATTCTGTGATTTAGCCAGTATGTATAAGATTGATTTATCTTTATCAATTAAATAATTTCCAAGAATCTTGTCTGCGCTTAAATCAACCAAATCCCAGTTATTTACGTTTTTGGCATTTTGAATATAGAAATCAACAATTATTTTTTTATTTTTTGAATTTGATTGTTTATATTTATCAACGAGGAGCAGCAAAGCGCACAATCTTTCTTCATGTATTTTGCTGTACAGCAATTCTTTCAAATCCTTTAAACTTAGTTCATTAAACTTTTTCGCAATGCTTCTTGTTTCGGGAACTTTCACGCCGAGAAATATATCACCATAACCGTATTGTCCTTTGTCTGTTTTGAAGAATCCTGAAAGTATCTTTGCTTTTTCGGGGTTTCCAAATCTTGCCAGCTCGTTTTTTAGTTTGTTTATCATTTGTCTTGATATGGCCCCATCTCCTTATAAATTTTCTGACATATCTTAACTGATCGCATTGTAAGACAGAAAGCGTTATAATTGAAGAAACTGATTTAATTTTTAATGGATTTTATTTGCCGTATGTTTAATCAGCCTTTTTCTTAACCGTGGCATATTTTAAAGTATGGATTGTAAATAAGATGAAGACAAACAAAAATAATTTGCTTATCAATCTTGACACTTCCGCTGTCTTGTCGCTGCAGGCATTGAACAAAGCCCCATAAAAGGCGAACGATGAAAACACAAAGGACAGCGCCAGCAACATTAGGGAATTTCTTAATATTTTTTCCCTTTTTAAGCGCTCAAACTTGACAGTTAGTTTCGATACATCTGATTTTTTTTCCGCAAACCCGAGAATGACTATAACATAAGATAAAGCTAAAATGGAAAGAATATCCACAACCAGACTTGCAAACAAAGGAATATCAATCATCTTAATGTATCTCTTGATTACTAATTATTTAAATGTTTCGACTTATGACCAAAATTAAAACGCCGCGACTCGGACTTTCATCAACTTTTTGAAGTTGTTTTGAACCGAGAAACCCTTGCGGGAACAAGCTCTCAAGGCTAGCGCAGTACCAGATTGTGCCATCGCGGCTTAAAGAAAACAGATTTAATTACTACTTTTAAATTTATTGATTACTTGAGCCTTTTCCTGTCTTTGGGGGGGAGGAGTATTGGTATGTTATCTTCTATTGGATACTTAGTGCCGCAGTCAGAGCACACAAGCGCTTTCTTGTCTTTTGCGTATTCCAAATCAGCCCTGCACAGTGGGCATGCAAGAATATTGAACAAATCTTTTGGTATTGGATCTTCTTTTTCCATTTTAATATTGATATATTAAGATTATTTAAATGTTTTTAAATTTGAGTTGTGGGAGAATAATTAATTTGCACAAGATTGCAGCATAGCTTAGGGTGGGTGGAGGGCGGAAAATATTTTATATTGTGCAACAATCTGGTTCCCTCCCTGAAGATACGGTTTATTAAATTGTATTGTACAAAAATTAAAATCAAAAAAATAAGTCAAATAGAATCTGAAACATAATAATCAATTTTGTCATCAGCCCAGTGACGCTTGCCGGAGTGCTTTCTCTTCAGAATTCTTAAAAAATCTATCTCAGATTCTTTCAGCCCGCCTACTTCTTCTATCCTCATTTAAATCACCTTTTAATCTTTTTTTTATCTATACTAATCCATAAAAAATTGTGAATTTATTTGTCCATGAAATCATCCATCTTGTCCAGGGAGCACAGGGTGCTGTACCCCCATGGAAAGCGGATAACATGTCGAAAATCACCAAGTAAGGATTGTGAATTGTGTTGATTTTCGAGCATTTTAAAAATAAGTTCCCGAGTTTTCGCTCGGGGCTTATTTTTAACACTTGGAGGTGTTGGGGTTGGTGTTAAGTTCCTCATGTCAAAAATCACATTTTGTGAGTGTTTTATCTTGTTGCTTGTCGCAAATAATCTGCGTGATTTTTGAGCATGCTCGAAAATACATTGTATTTTCGACACATAATGATTGGAATTTTTTGTTCTCATTGAAATCATAAGAATTGGATAACTGCCCTTTATTAATAGCCTGTGAAAGGAACTTCCAGAAGTATCTTTCATAAGCTTTTTAAATGGATAATTATAAGCTAATGCTATGATTCAGGTAGTATACACTCCTCAATGGTTTTACAGCAAGGATTTGCTGATTGATACTATCAGCGCTTTTGTCCTTCTCCTTATAGCGTCTTTCGGAGTAAGATACTTTAAATTAAACAAGAATAACAAAAATTATCTTTACCTTTCCGGTTCGTTTTCCCTGATAGCTCTTTCATTTCTTTTCAAGATTCTGACAAATTTTACAATCTATTACAAAATTTTTGTAACAAGGCATTTAGGAAATTATATTTTAACTTATCCAGCCATCCAGGCATCAAATATACTATTTTTTGTCGGATTCTCGCTTTATAGGTTTTTAACACTTCTCGGTTTATACATGTTGTACTCAATTTACCAGAAAAAGCAATCAAAATCAAATATTTTTCTAATTGTGTTTTTTCTAGTTGTCCTGACTTACTTCAGTGAGCTGGAATATTTTATTTTCCATATTATTGCGTTTGCTTTATTGGCACTGATAACTTTGAATTATTACAACACTTACAAAAAAAATAAGCAGCTGGCATCCAAATTCGTGACAGCTAGTTTTGCAATCATCGGCGTAAGCCAGATATTTTCAATATTTGTTTTTTATAACAGTCTTTATTATGTAATGGCTGAAATAATACAGCTGGTCGGATATTTAATATTGCTCATAACTTTCATCAGGGTGCTGCGGGATGCCAAGAAAAAGAGGTAGGCTTGATATTATCACGGATATGCTTGCTACGCTCCAGAACAGCGGTGGCGAGATAAAGCCAACTCATTTGATGTATAAGAGCAACCTTTCTCACGTGCAGATGTCGTCTTATCTTGAAGAGCTGCTTGACAAAGAATTTATCCAGAAAGTCAAGAAAAAGAATAATGATTACATAATTATGACAGACAAAGGCTTTGAATTTTTTGAAAAATTAAAGCAGATGAGGGAATTCGAGAAGACTTTTGGGTTGTGATTAACAAATATTTAATCAAAACCTATAAATACATCTTAATTCTTAAATATTTTAATCATGGCCAAACAAAAAACTATTGCAAAAGATATTCCTTTGACGGAAATAACTCTGAGGAGATACGAAAAGCCTGCAAATTTGAGCGGCCGGGAATTGATAAGAAAGCTATGCCTTTCAATTGGATTACTGCAGCCCGGCGACTCGAGGGATGTTATCGTCGATGTTTTTACTGTGATTATTAAAGCAAAGAAAGAGAAAACGAATCTTACAAGTGATGAAATTTGCTCTTTGGTTATTGATGAAAGAAAAAAGTTCAACCTGCCTATGCTTGGCATAGCTTCATCCAACATAAGGAGGCAGTTAAAAAGGCTGAAAGATATGCTGATTGTTGAAAAACACCTTAATTCCTACAGGATTGTTGAACACAGCAAGCTGGATGAGATTTTCGAGGAAAAGATTGAGAAATTCCTGCTGCCGTCTATCAATTCCAGAATAAAGGAGTATTTGAAAAGAATAGATGAGCTGCTGTAATCACTTTTTATAGAGAATTTTGAATTATACCTCATTCTTGTATTTTTTCAAAATTCTCTGTATAACACAATTATATTTCCGACCGAATCTATAAGCTGAGAATGAGTTTTTTCCACGATGGAATCGATTAACTTTTCTTTTTCTTCGCGATCAACTGGCGATTTTAATAATTTTATTTTAATCAGCTTTCTTTTTTTAAGGTTTTTATTTATCTCCCCGATCATGCTGTCGCTTAACCCAGATTTGCCTATTCTGGCTATGGGTTCAAGAGTTTTTGCTTTTGACCTCAGCATTATTTTTTCTTTCATTTTGCTGTCTAATCCCTTTTAATATTTAATATTATGGTATTTTAATTTATTCCTGCCATCTATAAAAATGAATAATTATGAAAAATATTAACACACGGGGATTTTTCGAAATATTTATATACCTGCTCGTCAACAAAAAGTATAAGGCACTTTTTTGTCTTAAAATTAAGTCTTAAAAAATTTAGGAGGTTTCAAAATGGCTGAAAAAGTAGCAAAAGTCGGAGTCAAAAAGCAGAAGGGCTATCTTTATTTTGTCGACAAGAACGGCAATGTAGCCCGCGCCAAGATGTCAAGGGGCGGCCGCAAGAAAGGCAAGGCAAAAATTGAGGCTGTTGCAAAAGCTGGAGTCAGGAAAAAATCAGGATACCTGTACTTTATTGACAAGCAAGGCGACGTTTCCTGCGCTAAGATGCAGAGGGGCGGAAGGAAGAAAAAAAGAAGGTAAGCTTCTTTTTTATTTTATTTTTTGTTTTCTATAAATTTGATAATTCTCGGACCCCAGCGCGGCTCATTGGTGGGGTGTTGGTAAATCCCTGACTGGTAAGTGTCGGCTGGTAAGGGATGGCTGGATTATGCAGAAGAATCATAATATTTGTAAAATATAAAATCCCAAAATTCCTTTTTTGATTGTAAGAATGACCTAAATTCATGAACATTTTTTGTTACAGTTTTAGGCACTTTTGATTTATTTATTATTTCTATCAATTTAGGATTATTACTTACAAATATCATAAGGTTACCCTTTAAATAAAAATTGTATAATAACACCAAAAATTCTACTTCGTCTGGATTTTTATCCGACATCCCCATAAAAGTCGCTGAACTAAAATAATTTTCAAAATATGCTCTTAATTCGTCATGAGGTTTTACTTTATCAAAAATAATATTATAGGTTTTGGGTATTGTTACTATTCTCTTGCAATGATTTCTCCAACTCAAGAACTCAATTATTAACTGACCACATTCCAATAAATCGGGTTCTTTACTCGACAAAGAATTAAATATTGAATCATCTGATACAATGACATCTTTGCTATCCAATGTGGCATCCTCATTTAGACTTAAATCCCTGCCTCTTTGAGTAATCTCGAAAATTTTTTACCAGGTGATTCAGCACCCATATCTTTAATCTCTATAAATGGCGGATTTTCTCTTTCAATTCTTATTTCTGCAAAGCCATTCACGTCGTATATTCCTTTGTCTAATCTAACCTCTTCTGGTAAATCTTTCTTCAATACCACACTAACACTTTCCAATTTCCTTTTTTCTGCCATTTTCTACCCACCTCTACAAGGTGTTTTCTACCCTCTTTTTAATGGAAATCTAACCATTTCAGTTAGTTTCTAACTTTATAAGGTATAACTTATTTAAATTCATTTAGGTGATTTATCAGTCATTTCAATATAGAAAATAACTAATTGTAATATCTTATATTTAAGGCTTTTGGTTTTTTGTAGTTATTATATAGTAAATAAAAACAAAATATTGAACTAATGTTTCTTTTTCGGCTTATTCCAGTAAGCGGATTTACAGGAAGGACATATTATAGGTACTTCCTCTTTGTTTCGTGGTATCCATTCATGCCCACATCTTTCGCATTTGTAACCATCAGTTGTAATTTTTATTTTAGCCATTGTAACAATAAAGGGAGTATATCTTATATATAAATCTTACCTTTTTGGGTGTTACCTTAATCCGTAAAAAATAGAAACATTTATATAGTTAATCTACTTTCTTAAGTGTTACCCAATTAAGTAAATTATGAGAGGTCAAGAAAATGCAAAAAGAAAAATACGAAACAAGAAAAGCAAGAAGTTTAGATATGTTAAAGTCAGGCGTAGAGCCGATAAAGAATGGATTTAACGAGTATTTTATACCAAGCCAAGTAGAGAAAGGCAAAAAATACAAAGTAGTCATAAAAAATGGTTGGTATTCGTGTGAATGCCCCGATAATAAAGAGGGCAACCTATGTAAGCACATTTTATTTTTAAAAACTTATTTTGCACTAAAATTCAAAGTGCAAGAGTATAAACACAAAGTAAGTGTTTCAAATCCATGCCCTTTCTGTCAAAGTGCCAAGATAAAGAAAGATGGCACTCGCAAAACCATTATGGGTAAGAAGCAGAAATGGCTCTGTCAAGATTGTGGAAAAAGGTTTGTTAATTCCCCTGTAAGCAAAATCAAGGGGAATGCTGATTGTGTTATAACTGCAATAGACCTTTACATGAAAGGGGTTTCTTATCGTGGAATTGCCGACAGCATGAAACAGCTTTTTGGCTTGAAAGTAACCCATGTAACAATAATAAACTGGGTTAATGACTATATGAGCAGAATAAACAAGTATGTAGAAGGAATGAAGCCAAATGTTTCTGATTTGTGGAACGCTGACGAGCAATTCATAAAAGTTAAAGGAAAAGAAGCGTATGTTTGGAATGTTCTTGACAATGAAACGAGATTTTTATTGGCAAGTAATCAAAGCCCGACAAGAACTTATGAAGATGCCCGAAAGACATTTCAGATTGCGAAAGCAACCGCACAAAAGAAAGCCAAGACAATAGTAACAGATGGGGCTTTTAGTTATCAGAAAGCAGTAAGAAAAGAATTTGCCACATATCAAAACCCAAATCCACATTACAGATATGTTAGCTTAAATCAGCATGACAGCAATAACAATGTCATAGAGAGATTTCACGAAAGTTTTAGGCAAAGGGATAAGACCATGAGAGGCTTTAAAGGAAATGAAAAGCAATATGCAGAAAACTTCAAGACATACTATAATTTCGTGAGAAAGCATCAAGAATTAAAGACGACTCCTGCAAAAAGGGCTGGAATAAACGAAAGTGATTTGTGGAGAGAGTTATTAGAGAAAAGTCTTAAATAGACTTTACTTTTTCTTTTTTTTGAGGTGGTTTATATGAATAGTAGGCAAATAGGAGCAAAGAAGGCTTGGAAAACTGGAGCACTTAGAGGAACTTTAAGGTTATTAATTGATGAATATGGTGAAAAAGAGTTTGATAAGTCTGTAAGTTTAGTAAAGAAAAGATATTTTAAAAACAGCCGATAGTTACCAGCCGAGATTTAACAGCCATAGATTTACCAATACCCATTGGTGGCAATATTTTTAAATTGATGCGTAATACTGTTGTATAATGAGACTAGAAGATGAACTGGAATTAGTGAATATTCCTACTGAAGAAGATTCTATCAGAGAGTATGGCGCATTCAAAATAGTGCAGTTATATATTGGTGGGAAGCCTATAATGGTTTTCGGAAGGTGGTCTACTCCACATTTTGTTATAATAAGGGAATTTTTGGAAAGTAGGGGAGTTGATTTTAGAACTATTCACGATGCTGTGAACAGAATTCCTTCAAGAGGCGGAGACGGCATGCCCTACAAGGTTGCAGGTGCAGGCCATAATAGTATGTATGCCGAACAAAAGAGATTTACTCTTCCAGAAGGTGGCAGCACCTTTCATGGTGAAGTCAATGTGGAACACAGCGCCATCTTTGAAAGAAGAATGATAAACGACGGCTGGACAAAAATACTCTAACTAAAATCTTTCAAGATTTTCGTTCTATTTTTAATAATCTTTTAAGCGAAGCAATAGCGACTTCAATCTGCTTGCTGTTAGGCTTTTTTGTTGTAATCTTCTGAAGCCACAGCCCGGGCATTGATATTGATTTAAATAAAATGTTATTTTGCTTTTTGTCGCTTGCTTTCAAAATTTCATAGGATATTCCCGCAACAAAAGGTATTAACAAAATCCTGACTGGAAATAAAATTCCCTTTCTGGCCCACACATTAAGATTTACAAAATTTGAATAGTAATAGGATATTAGTGACGGCAAAATTGAGAATACAAAAATGCTGACAATAAAAACTATTAGAAGGAAAGACGTTCCGCATCTTGGATGCAGGGTTTTGAATTTTTTTACATTATAAGCATCAAGTTTTTTCCCTTTTTCATAGCAATGAATTGTCATGTGCTCCGCACCGTGGTACTGGAACAGCGTTTTTACGTCGCTAAAAAAAGATATTGCGTAAATGTAAATTAAGAAAATTGAAATTCTTATCAATCCATCAACGAAATTGAATAAAATTGGCTTCTGCTCTTCTGTGATTCCAATCAGATGCGTGAGAAAATAAGGAAGCGCGATAAAGAATAATATAACCGCACCTACGGAAATAATCATAGTAATTGCAATTTCATTTTTTCCAAGCCTTTTATCATCGTCACCGGACTGCTGAGCTGACCAAATTATTGATTTTATACCGATAACCATCATATCAGCAAGATTCACAAATCCCCTTACAAAAGGCATCTTTAGAAATTTGTTTTTTTTGGATGGAATGTTGCCTTTTTTGTAAACAATGCTTTTCTTTTTCCTTGCGGCAACCACATATTTTTCAGGGCCTCTCATCATAACACCCTCTATTACTGCCTGTCCGCCGACGTTGATTTTATTGGATTGCATTTTACCTTGCAAACAGCAAATGGTCAAGAGATTTCCCCTCTTTTACGGGATGCTGTCTTTCATCTTCATACTCTTCCGTCTTTAATTCATCGGCACTGATATATCTTGCCGCTCTTTTACCAACTCTAATTTTTTTTTTCTGTCCTGTCACTCGGTAAAGATAGCCTAGTTGTCTAGGTTTGTATTCCAGGCGCTTGGAATAAGATTTTATTAATTCATCTAATAACCTGCTCCGATAACTTGCTTCATCATGTTGGGAGGAAGATATTACCATGCTCCTGCTTGGAAGTAAGCCAGCTTCCGAGAATGCTTCAATGCAACTGCCTGAAAAGCAGGTATTGTTTAAAAATATCAAATCACCGTTTATATCAAAGTAAGATGCGAACTTTTGATACGAAATATCTCTACCATTTAATGAAAAATCTCCAGGCCCACCATGCGCGTCACAAACAACTAATAAATTTGCTTTTTGAGATCTAGGCAGTGAACCTAAAAATTCCATGATTTGACGCTCAGGTTCTTCCCAATGACGCATAAGATTTATCCTTTGGTTCGGTATCCCAACTTCTTCTCTAAGAAATTTATTGAATCCTAGTACCCCCCATGGATAAACGTTACCATACATTAAAAGAACATACGTCGGAACTTTAAGCATAATATCAGTTGCCTAAGTTCTTTTAAAAATCTTTCCACAACCTTTATATTAACAAAATTAATTTTATATTTTATGCGATGCCCTTACTGCAATTTTGAAGAAACACAAGTCATTGATACAAGGGAGACTGAAAATTTGGAAGCTACGAGAAGAAGAAGAGAATGCATGAAATGCAATAAAAGATTTACAACTTACGAAAGGGTTGAGGAAGCAGACATAATTGTCGTAAAAAAAGACGGAAGAAGGGAAAGATTCCAGAGACAAAAAGTTTTGAACGGGATAATAGAAGCGTGCGAAAAAAGATCAATCCCATTGGAAAAGATAGACAAGCTTGTTGATGAAGTAGAATCTGATTTAAGGAAAAGGGATTCTGTCGAGGTTGAAAGCAAAGTTGTTGGAGAGATTGTCATGAAAAAATTAAAGAGCCTTGACAAAGTTGCTTATATTAGATTTGCTTCTGTTTACAGGGAATTCGAGGACTTGGACAGGTTTACCGAAGAATTGGAGAAATTGCAGAAAAAATAATTACTTTATCTATCTTTGCTCGTCTTGGCTTACAAAAGCTTGTTCTAAGATGTTTTTAGCAACAGCAAACCTCATTATCTGATCATAACTTATTTCATCTTCTGCTGAAATTCTTCTTCTGTTTAAAGCTTCAAGCTCGCTATAGGATCTACCATTTTGGTTTGCCCTAAGCCTATGTTCACCAATATTAGGTTTACGAATTTCATCTTGGGCAATTTTAACAATTGTAGCTATCCCACTAAGGTATCTCATACTAGGACCCGAATCTATGTTAACACCAACTAACAGATTAAAGATTTCATCTGTACGCATGGCTGTTACTAATTCAGTCAAATTAACTCCAGGCCCTAGCTTTGATATAACTCTTGGCTGAAATCTTTTTGAATCAAAAGGAAAATCCCCAGTCGATGTGCCATAAGCCCCACCTGCACGAACTAATCCATCAAATGCAATCTCAGGTAATCTAGGTATAGACGCCTGAAGGTCGCTCAGGAGCTGAGGTGATAATCTATCCTTTAAGTATTCGAATGCTTCGTTTCTGCTGTGTGCCGAATTATACATGAAAAATCAAAATGAAGAAATCCATGCTTTAATTTAAATATTTCGATTTGAATGTTTCATAACAAAAAGACTTATTAATAAATAAGGTTCTACTATTGTATGATAATCGGGCTTACAGGCAAAAACGCTTCAGGAAAAGGTGAATTTGCAAATTACCTGAAATCAAAAGGATTTACTTATTACTCTCTTTCTGATGTCATACGGGAAGAAGCCACAAAAAGAAAGCTGGAGCATTCCAGAGATAACCTAATCAAGATTGGCAATGAGTTAAGGGAAAATTTCGCCCCAAATTATCTCGCTCAGCAGATTAATTTAAAGATAAACCGAGTATTAAAAAATAACCCGAAACAAAATTTTGTTATTGACAGCATAAGGAGCCCGTTTGAATCCAAGGAATTAATGAAAAGCAGTAATTTCACTTTAGTCGGAATAGGTGCCCCCATTGAAATAAGATTTAAAAGATTGTTGGAAAGAAACAGAATCGGAGATGCCAAAACTCTCGAAGAATTCAAAAAACAGGAAGAAAGAGAAAATTTAAAAAGCGACACCAATCAACAGCTTGACGAGACTTTCAAATTGTCTCAAGAGATAATAAGAAATGACGGAACTCTTATTCAGCTGCATACAAAGATTGATGATTTATTGAGTTATCTGGAGAGAAAAGATAAAAGGCAGGTATCAAGGAATTAAAATGGCAAGGGCAAACTGGGAACAGTATTTCATGAATATAGCAAAGGAAGTTGCTACTAGGAGCACTTGCGACAGAAAGCATGTTGGAGCGTTAATAGTTAGAGATAAAACTATTCTCTCCACAGGCTATAATGGAAGCATACGGGGAATGCCGCATTGCGATGATGTGGGCCACATGATGGAAGACGGCCATTGCGTTGCTACAATTCATGCAGAAACAAATGCAATTTTACAAGCGGCAAAAAATGGAGTCATGATTGACAGCTCTGAAGTTTATATAACTGCATCGCCTTGCTGGCCGTGCTTTAAGATGCTGGCAAATGCTGGAATAAAGAAGATTTATTATGGAGAATTCTACCGCGACCAGAGAATATTTGACGTTGCGGAAAAGATTGGCATTGAACTGATTAATATTCCGGTGGACCAGAAGACGTTGTGAAAGTGCATTAAAATTATTGCTGCGGCTGCATCTCGATTGCTTTTAATTGAGTTTGAGAAAACAATGAAATTATCCTAGACTGTGGAGTAATGGATTGATCAATTGTAACAATCATTGGAGCATGAGGGAATCTACTTCTCATTTTCTTAACATAATTACTTAAAGAAGTATTTGCACCTCTTATTTCACCATCCTCATGAGCATCGATATGTGGACGATTACGACTTACAATATATGGGACTACATTCCCATTTTGTGTCCCATAATGAAGAACCGCCGCCATAGTTCCAGTATCATAAAAATTTGATACTGTTCCAAGCAATGGATAATTATAATCTTGTTTCATCCTTTTCAGCCATATTCCATACAATATTACATCTTCTGAACGAGCGAAATCAAACGCATGTGGAACGGCTGATGTAACAAAAAAAGTGCTTACCTTTCCATCAAGATTTAATGTTGAATCTGGAGGTTTTCCATCCAACCTTACTACAATATTTCCAAGCGATTGTGAGGGATTTCCCCTGTATGATACAAAGGCATCGCTTCCTTCCATATGCCCAGTTTGAATTTTGGCGCGTAATTTATAGAAATTGTCACCTTGAATCCTATCGAGAACTCTAGCTACGGCAACTTCCCCGTGATAGTTGGGCGCATCGGTTGTCATAACTACTCGCAAATAGTTTTGTTATATAAACTTTTAGAATCAGAAAACTATTTATACCTAAGCATTCAGAATTTTCTTGGTGTTGAAATTGAAAACTAAAAAAGAGTCTCACCGTTCCAAAGTTGCTATTATAGGCGCTGGTTTTGTAGGAAGCACTGCAGCTTTTGCCCTGCTTAATGACGGCGCCGCTTCAGAAATTGCCTTGATCGATGTAAACAGGGAAAAAGCGCAGGGCGAAGCAATGGATTTACAGCATGGGCTGATGTTCAAGCCAAATGTAAATATAACTTTTGGGAATGATTACAGCCTTTGCAAGGATGCTGAAATTGTCGTCATAACGGCAGGCGCTCATCAAAAGCCGGGAGAAACACGAATTGATTTAGTGAACAGGAATTCTGCAATTTTTAAGCAAATGATTCCACAAATTATAAAGCATAACAGAAACTGCATTTTGCTTGTTGTCTCAAATCCCCTTGATGTTTTGGCTTACTTGACTCTGAAATATTCAAAATTCCCAAAGCACAGGGTTATCGGCTCCGGGACGATTCTCGACACTGCAAGATTCAGGTACATGCTCGGCAGGTATTTTGGGGTCAGCCCAAACAGCGTGCATGCATACATCATGGGCGAACATGGCGATTCATCATTTCCGGTATGGAGCACAGCAAATATTGCAGGAGTTTCTTTAAGAAATTTTAAAAAATATAATAAAAAAGCCATGGACAAAATTTACGCAGAGACAAAAAATGCGGCTTATGAAGTCATAGCTAAAAAAGGCGCAACCTATTACGCAATTGGCCTAGGAATTACAAAAATTGTCAAATCAATTTTATCCGGCCAGAATGAAGTTCTGGCATTATCATCTTATCTGGAGAATTATCATGGCATAAGTGATGTGTGCCTTAGCGTTCCAACAATAATAAATAGAAATGGAATCAAAGAGCACATTGTAATGCCTTTAAACTCGCTTGAGAAAAAACAATTGAGGAAATCTGCTTCTGTAATTAAAAATGTGATTAAGCAGTGTAAGTGTTAGAGTGAACCAATTTTTGGGTTGCTATAAAGAACGGATTTAAATATATCGATTAGGCCGTAGTTATCTTGACTCACTCAAATCTTAACTTTTTCAATTCCTTTCACCTTGTCAAAATGCCTATCCAATGAGGCTAGTCCTTTGATTCCATAATTCCTCATGCAAGCAACAACTAGGCTGTCGTCAAAATCTAATTTTTCAATTTTGGATATCTCTATTGCATAATTCAATTCATCAAAAGATGGCCTTACAATTTTTAAGTTTGGGCAATTTTTAAAAAATATTAGTGCATTTTCCATTCTTTTAGTATCCTTATATTTATTTTCCATTACGATAATGCAAGCGTAAATCAAAAAATCGCTGGTGTACCCGATTTTTTCATCGGCATTCAGAGATTTCAGAAATTTTTCACATACTTCTGCTTTTGCATCATCAAAAAAAATTTCAAGAAAAATATTTGCATCTATAAATATTTCTTCGCCCATAATTTGGTAGCCTCGTGCTGTAATCCAACAGATGTTGTCTTACCTTTTAAATCCTTTAACATTCCCCTTACTAATTTAAATGGATCTTCTACTTTAGGGACTCTTGTAGATTGCTGGCTCATCCAGATTATTAATGCCTCTTTTGATGCTTTTTGGATAGATCCTCTTGAATATCCAAATTTTTTCATAGCAGTTTCCCTGAATTTATGCTCTAATTCCTTTTCCAACTCGACTTTTAATACCATAAGTACTTATATACTTAAGTACTATATATATTTTTCTGAATCTAATTCCCAACAAACTTAGAATACAAAGACTTCGCTTCTTTCTCATCCTTTGCTTTTATCAAAGCCCTCCCGTCTTGAAAAATCGTGATTTTATTTTCAAAATTAACGCAGTAACCAAAATCTATAACTTTCCCGATTTTCTTTAATCTATTTTTTAAATTATCAAATTCTTTTTTATCGATTGATTTATTTTTAATCTGAAAAATATCATTCCCGCACATTTTAATTGTTTTTGAAGATTTTTTCCCGCTCAAATATTCAAAATTATTTTTTACGCAGCATTCACATTTTTTATTTTTGTTAATCTTTATTTTTATTAATTTATTTTTCCAGATATCAAAAAACAATAATTTTTTTTCGTAATCCTTATTTAATACTATTTTAATTGCTTCATTTACCTGAACTGACGGAATTATGTGCGTTATCGTGTTCACCACTCCCACTGTTTCGCAAGTATCCAGCTGTGCAGCTTCTTTCAGGAAACATTTCAGGCATGGATTTTTTTTTCCTGGAACAACATTAAAAGTATAACCTTTGCTTCCTACTGCAGACGAGTATATGAATGGAATTTCGTATTTGATTGAAAAATCATTGATTAAAAATCTTGTCTCAAGGTTATCTGTGCAATCTAAAATTAAATTTATATTTTTAGCGTTAATTATTTTTCCGACATTATTACAATTTAAATCATCAATAAGAAAATCAATATTGACTTCTGAATTAATCTCCTTTAATTTTTTCCTTGCTGCTATTGCTTTAGGCTTTCCAATATCAGATTCATCATATAAACTCTGCCGCTGCAAATTTGACAATTCAACAATATCCCTGTCAAGTAAAATTAAGTGTCCAATTCCGGCCCTTGTTAACAGTTCAGCGGAAACACTCCCTAATGCGCCTAATCCTATTATTGCAACAGTGCTTTTTCTTAATTTTTGTTGCCCTTTTTTTCCTATTTCTGTGAAAATCTCTTGACGTAAATACCTCATAAGTTTAGGTTAATTTAGAGTTTATTTAAAGGTTTAGAATTACCTAACTTTCAATTGATTGCGCTAGAGTTAGCCTCAGTTTTAATATATCGTTAAAAGTTTCTAAATCGTAATCAGCTCTTTTTTCATGTAAATTCAGATAATTATCATAACAATCAATGGCTCTTTTTTGCCATTTTTTCTTTGTGCCGTAATACGTCCTTTCGGATAAGATAAAAGCCCCATCACCTGCAATAGCCATACATTCTGCGGCTAAATTCAAGTCAAATTCTTCGGCTGCCAGAGCGGCTGTTCGGGCATGGTAATACCAATCTTCTGCCCTTGATATGTCATAAGTTATTCTATATAACAGTACAGAATTTTGCAACGCGTGCATAAAAAAGTCAGTCTCGCATATCAGTGATTTTTTGCTGCTTCCGTTAGTGTAGCGATTTGCTCTTAAAACTTCACCTCCCCACATATTCAAATCATAGAGGTTTCTTAAAACATCATCTAAAAGAGATTGCTCGATGCCTAGCAGTTTGTGGGCAATTTTTGAAACTTTTTCAACATCTGCCGGGTCTTGACTCAAGTAATCTTCGTAGGTTCTTAATCTCAAAAGATAGTTTTTAACTCCTACTGCCATTGTGCGCCTGCCTTTTTGAGTATCTAGCAAGCTAGATTGCAGAAATAATTCCAACGATGGCTCCATTGTGTTAGATGAACACGCACTCCTTTAAAATGTTACTATTCCTAAATGATAAATTATTCAGCCAGCAACATTTTTATATAACCCATTAAACTCAACATTTGTGCAATCCGAATTCGCTTTAAGGCAGAAACGTGATATTATGCGTGACATCTCTGCGCTCGGCAGCCTGATTTTTTATATTTTTTTGATGATATTATTTTTTGCATTGAATAATTACTCTTCTCTAGCAAAATTATTTATTGGCATAATCCTAATGTACTTCGTTACTGTAATTATTAGACTGGTTTACTTCAAAAACAGGCCTGATAAATTTGCTTATAATAATATAATAGAAAAGATAGATGCTGCTTCTTTCCCGAGTCTGCATGCTGCAAGAACTGGTTTCCTGACGGTGTTTTTTGTTTATTATTTTAATAACATGATAATTTCAGTTATTTTGGCCGTGCTTGCGCTTGGAGTTTTATATTCAAGGGTTTATCTGAGAAAACACGATATCAGGGATGTTTTGGCAGGCGCAGTTTTGGGAGTTTTCGTTCATTTTGCTGTAAATTTTATTCTGGCTTGAATTCTGGCTGATTATTTTTTCCACAACTAAGTTAGTTGTTGATAAGAACCCTTAAATTATAAAAAAATAATTTGTGCAAAAGATAAAAAATAATTTCTATAAACTATTATTACTGCTGTGTCCATAATGACTTATAGAAAATATCATGCATCATAAATTAAGAATTAACAATTGAAAATTTTCAGTTGATTCTAATATTTGATTTTGTACGTATAAAAAGAATATATACCGGCAAAAATAACCAGTATAATAATTGCGAGAAGTATATTCCTGCCTGTGGCTTGCGACACAACAGCTCCGCTTATTTGGTTCCCGGCAGTATCTTGACTTATCTCGCTCGATCGAGGTTCATTATTTAACTCAACTACTGCTTTATCCTGACTGTCCTGCTGGCCATCGGTTGAGTTTTTGATTTCTTCATTTGGAATTGCCGTGGCTGACGGAACATATTTATCAGGAATATACATTTTGCTGGCTTCATTTGTAAATGTGCGTGACCCACCATAAACTATTTGGTTATTGCTTTGTCCAGATTGCTGATCATTGTTTGACTCTTGACTGCCTGTTTCGTTGGTATAGTTACTATCATTAATGGCTGGATTATTTATCAGAAAATCGTTGCTGTAGCTTTCTGTAAGATTTAGGCTGTCATTTGCAACGACGATAGCTACATAGATTCCGTTAGGAAATAGGGTACTGTCAAAAGTGCATTGATTTTGCGTAGTGTCACAGACTTTAGTTCGGCTTTCTCCTATTACTGTGTTATTTTCGTCATAGATTCGTTTTGTTATGTAATCAGCAAAGCTCAATGAATCATTGTCGGGATCGCTTGAGTTCCATGATATACTGCTGTTGCCTTGCACACCAATCCCTCGTGGCTCTATGACAAATAAAATGGGATTTTGGTTGCCGGCTTCCGTTACGTTAAGCCTGATTATTTCAGTAGCTGAGCTTATACCGTCAGTTACGTTAAGAAGGACATAATAGAGATTTGCATCAGTAAATTTTGTAGTCCATGTAAATTCGCCCGTTGTGCTGTTCAAAAACCCAAAACTTGCATTTGTATCAAAAACCAATGTGTCATTATCTTCATCGGTCGCGCTCATCACAAAATCAAGCGTGTGCCCTTCTAAAATCTGCTTTCCACCGATCAAGTTCAATACAGGTGCGTGATTCGAGGTGTTTTCCGGGATATCTTTATCGGTTACATTCAACCTAATAATTTCAAATGCGGTGTCTAAACTATCTGTTACGTAAAATTTTATAAAATAGTAGCCTGAATCATTGTAGCCCGGAGCCCAGGTAAAAAGCCCGCTTGAAGAATTTAGATTTCCAATACTAGCATTCGTCCCAACTGTCAAAGTGTCATTATCAAGGTCAGAAGCCGTAATATTAAATTCCAATAATTCCCCTTCCTCGATTTGTTTGCCGCCTATCAAATTTAATATTGGAATGTGATTTGTGCTGTTTACGGGCGGAATGGCGTCGGTTGCATTCAGCCTTATAATCTCAGAGCTTGAGCCGTTTTTGCCGTCAGTTACATTATACAATATAAAATAAAGACCTGCATCATCAAAAGAAGGCGTCCATGAAAATGATCCTGTTGATTTGTCAAAAGTGCCAAAACTTGCATTTGTATCAAAAACCAATGTGTCATTATCTTCATCTATGGCGCTTATATTAAATTCAAGCAACTGGCCTTCAGCTATTTGCTTTCCGCCTATAGGGTTTAGGGCCGGCACATGGTTTGCTTCTTCAGCGTGTGCAGCTAATGCTATGAATAACAAAATTGACATATATATTATAGTGGATTTGATTGACATGATATTACCCTAAATTACTACTGTATAATGATAACTATATATAAAGGTTGTGTTATTTGTTATTTGATATTTGAACCCCGAATCACGTAAGATTTATATATCACCTTAACAATCGTTAAGTATATGCAAGAGACTATGCCGCAAGAAATTGAAGTTAGGTACATAATTCCTGCCATACGAAGGGAATTAGCAAGCATTTTCATTAAAGAACATAAGCTGAATCAAAAAGAAGCAGCGAAATTGTTGGGCCTAACTGAAGCAGCAATTTCACAGTACCAGCACTCAAAAAGGGCAAAGGAAGTTGTGTTCAGCGAGGATATTATTTATGAGATACGAAAGTCTGCGGAAAAAATTTTGTCAGGCAGCAACAGCAAGCAAAGGCTGATGGGGGAGATGTACAGAATAAGCAATCTCACAAAAGTCAGAAAAGTTTTATGTGAACTGCATCGCTCGCAGTCAAAAGAACTGTCAACCTGCAATGTATGCTTTGATGAAGGGCTGCTGGCAGTAAAAGTGAGAACTTAAAAGGTATATAACTGAATTTGTTTTATAAACTATTGCGAGGAAAATCAGGAGTTCGATAACGTAAAATATTCAAAAATAATCTAAAAAGAGTTTTTAAATATAATTTAAATTATTTTTGTCGGAAATTAAGATTCGTGTAAAAAAATAAGAAATAATTAAATTATTAAAATGCCACAAACAGAACAAACATTTGACAAAGATTACACAAAATATGGTTTTCATGACAAGGAAGACTACGTGTTCAAGTCGGGCAAAGGCCTGACCAAGGAATTGATTGAAGAAATTTCCAGGATGAAAAAAGAGCCAGAATGGATGCTCAACTTCCGATTAAAATCCTTTGAGGAGTACAAGAAGAGGCCGATGCCGCAGTGGGGCGCTAATCTTAATGTTATTGATTTTGAGAATATTTATTATTATGTCAAGCCCTCTAATAAGTCGGAAACTAATTGGGAAGATGTTCCTGCTTACATTAAAGATACGTTCAACAAGCTGGGAATCCCGGAAGCAGAGCAGAAATTCCTGGGCGGAGTCGGAGCGCAATATGAAAGCGAGTTGGTGTACCACAAAATAAGAAAGGATTTGGAAGATAAAGGAGTTATATTTTTAGGAATGGATGACGGATTAAAACAATATCCTGAAATTGTAAAAAAATATTTTGGTACAGTAATCCCTTACAATGATAACAAGCTTGCCGCGCTGAACAGCGCTGTTTGGTCCGGCGGAAGTTTTGTTTACGTTCCTAAGGGCGTGAAAGTGGATTTGCCGCTGCAGGCCTATTTTAGGATTAATGCAAAGAATGCTGGGCAATTCGAAAGAACTTTGATTATTGCAGAGCCCGGAAGCTCGGTGCATTATATCGAGGGTTGCACCGCCCCAGTTTATTCAAGCGACTCATTGCACTCGGCAGTTGTTGAGTTGATTGCAATGAAAGGCTCAAGGATACAGTACACAACAATACAAAACTGGAGCAACAATGTTTACAATCTTGTAACAAAAAGAGCTTTCGCTTACGAAGATGCGACAGTTTTCTGGGTAGACGGCAATTTGGGTTCGAAAATCACTATGAAATACCCGAGTATCTATCTCTTGGGCGAAAGGGCAAGAGCAGAAATTTTGAGCGTTGCTTTTGCAGGCAAAGGCCAGCATCAGGATGCGGGAGGGAAAATTTTGCATTACGCCCCAAACACCACATCAAGAATTGTTTCCAAATCAGTCAGCAAAGACGGAGGAAGAACAACTTACCGCGGCTTATTAAAAGTTGCAGAGGGCTGCCACGGTGTAAAATCTCACGTAACCTGCGACGCCTTGATTCTGGATGACAAATCAGCTTCTGACACAGTTCCTTACATGGAAATAAATGAAAAGAATGTCAACATCGAGCACGAGGCAACAGTCGGCAAAATAGGGGAAGAGCAGCTATTTTATTTGATGAGCAGGGGCCTGTCTCAGGATCAGGCAATGACAATGATAGTTTCTGGTTTTATGGAGCCATTCACAAAAGAATTGCCGCTGGAATATGCTATAGAATTGAACAGACTGATAGCAATGAGCATGGAAGGTTCTGTAGGATAATTTTCGGGGGTAAATTTTATGGTTAATACTATTACTAAACATGAGAATCTAATTTCGAAAAATCCTATGAAGGAATTACCGCAAAAAAATAGTGATTTTGCCAAAAGCAGAAAAGAAGATGATTTAGAAACATTTAATTCTATCCCGATGCCAAATGAAAAGGGAGAGGACTGGCGATATACTGAGATTGAAAAATTAAAACTAGAAAATTTCGCACCATTTGAATCAGCTGTAAAAATATCAACAAGTGAATTAAGCGAGAGCTTGATAAGTCAAGGGGTTATTTTGACTGACATTAACTCAGCACTTGAAAAATATCCGGCAGCACTAAATTATTTCTTTAAATCATGTAAAACTGAAAAAGATAAGTTTGTTGCTTTGTCGGCAGCATATTTTGATCACGGAATTTTCCTTTACGTTCCAAAAAATATTGAACTAACAGAGCCGATCAGAGTTGATTTTGAAGCTGGGGGAACAAACAGCATTTTGCATAATTTAATAATAGTTGAATCAAATGTACAATTGGATTTTATAGAGCAATACACGAACAAAGAAACTGCGGGAGCGCAGTTAAACTCATGCGTTACAGAAGTTTTTGCAAACACACACTCAAGAATTAATTTCTATCATTTAAACAACTGGACAAATAATGTATACAATTTTACCAACATTATCGGAACTGCGGACAGAAACGCTTCAATCAACTGGATTTCAGGCTGTTTTGGCGGAAAATTAAACAGGATAAGAATCGACACAATCTTTAGCGGGCAGGGTTCAAACTGCAGAAACATCGGGATATTTATGGGCAAAGGAAAAGAGCATATTGATTTTACAACAAATGTTTATCATAATGCGGAAAACACGACAAACGACATTTTAGTTGACGGAATTCTAAGAGATGAATCATCGTCTGTTTATCGGGGATTAATTAGAATTCCAAAAGAAGGGCAAAAAACAAATTCTTATCTTGCAAACCATATATTAAAATTAGGCGATAAGACGCTGGCAAACTCAATCCCAAGCTTAAAGATTGATGCAAACGATGTCAAGGCATCCCACGGCGCAACAGTCGGCCAGATTGATGAAGAGCATTTATTTTATCTTATGGCGCGTGGATTATCACGCCAAGACGCAGAGAAATTAATTATCGAGGGATTTTTCGAGCCTGTGATAAACAAAATCCCATCAGAAGAATTAAGGGAAAAGATAAGGGAATTGGTGAGGAAATAAAATGACAAATTATGTTGGGGATTTGTTTAATATAATTAGAAGTCAAGGCCTGCAGCCTTCATCAATAATTCCGCAGGTTGTAGACGAAGCCAGAATTAAAGGATATATAACTGATAAAATGTATGATATCCTCCAGCACACAATGCCTTTTCCCGGATTGGAACGTCAAACCATTCAAAGTGTTGCTAGGAAAAATGGAATTAAGATTTCTGAAGCTGTGAGGTTGCAGCCAGAAGCATACTCCAATCTTGCCAGATACATTACAAGAACAAGTACGAATGGAGAGGCCAGATTGGAAGTCTTGCTGGGAGACATTGAGTGGGAAGAATGTGCCGCAAGTGCCAGAGCAATTAATGCCCTCACCAATCATTTTACAAAATATTTGAATTTTCCTAGACCACCAACAGCAAAAGAAGTCTTGGAGTGGATGAATAAAATGGCCCAAACAGGAAAAAAAGTTGATATTCGCAGTTATGGTGCGCTGTCCCATAGGACTGCGCAGGAAACTTTTAATGCGTTAGGTGTTACTTTGCCAGATTATGACAATGTTAAAAAACGTTTTTTACCGAATCGTGGCATAATTTCTGATATTGGTTCATTAACTAACGCAGAAGTAAATACTACCGATGCCCCATACGAGATAATTGAAAAGAAAATGGATTATCCAATAGTAATACAAAAAGATGGAAAATTATATTTATCAATCGCTGAAGCGAAAAGGCGCACGCAATTGACAGGCACGCGATTTGTCAGGAGCCTTAAAAAATACGCTGGAGCTGTTCCTTCAGCTGATTTTTATCATGTTGGCAAAAATAGATCCACATTTGTCCCTTTGGAAATGGTTGGTAAAATTCCAACTTATATGGAAGATTCAAATGGGGGGCATGGGGAGTTTTAATGCCATCAACCAAAACAACTATGGATTTCGAAGAAATCAGAAAAGATTTCCCAATTTTAAATAGAAAAATCCACAAGAACAAGCAATTAATTTACTTCGACAACGCGGCAACATCACAAAAACCAATTCAGGTTATTGATGCAATGGATAGTTATTATAAAAATTCAAATGCAAACATACACAGGAGCATTCATGAAATTGGAGAAGAAGCAACAAAACTATATGAAGGGGCGCATGAAAAAGTTGCTGATTTTATTAATGCAGACTCGTATCAAAATATAGTTTTCACAAAAAACACAACAGAATCCTTGAACCTTTTGGCTTATTCATTGACTGCAAAATTGAAAAAAGGTGATGAGATTGTAATCTCGCAGATGGAACATCATTCCAATTTTGTTCCGTGGCAGCAACTGGCAAAGCAGAGGAAGTTAAAATTAAAATTCATAAAAATTGATGAAGATGGAAATTTGGATAAAAATAGCGTTCAGGAAAATATAAATAAAAAAACAAAAATTGTTTCATTGACTCATGTTTCAAATGTTCTGGGAACAATAAATTCTATAAAAGAAATATCGACGATTGCCCATGAAAATGAGGCAATGATGGTTGTTGATGGAGCGCAATCAGTTCCCCACATGCCGGTTGATGTCAAGCAGTTGGGTGCGGACTTTTACGCTTTCTCAGGGCATAAAATGTTGGGACCGACGGGAATCGGCGTTTTGTATGGCAAAAAAGAACTGCTCGAAGAGATGCAGCCGTTCCTCTACGGGGGCGAAATGATACGCGAAGTAAGTTTTGGTGATACTACATTTAACGAACTGCCTTGGAAATTTGAAGCGGGCACGATGAATATTGCGGAAGCGGTTGGATTGGGTGCGGCAATTGATTACTTAAAAAAAATAGGAATGGAAAATATAAGGAACCGCGATAAAGAGCTTGTTGATTATGCAATGAAAAAATTAAAAGAAATTGACTGGATTAAACCTTATGGCCCGAAAGAAAGAGGGGCGGTTGTTTCATTTAACGTCAGTGGAGTTCACGCACATGATGTTTCACAAATATTAGATAGCGAAGGGATTGCAATAAGGGCAGGCCATCACTGCTGCATGCCTTTAATGTCAGTTTTAGGATTGCCGGCAACTGCGCGAGCATCATTTTACCTTTACAATTCAGAAAAAGAAGTTGATAGTTTTATACAAGCGCTCTATAAAGTTAAGAAAATTTTTGGAGCTTGAATCAATAAAATGGAAGAAATAGACCAAATATACCAGGAAAATATTTTGGACCATTACAAAAACCCAAGGAATTTTGGTAAAATAATGAATGCGGCAGTTCACCATCACGAAAAAAACCCATTATGCGGCGATGTGCTGGATGTTTACTTTTTAATAGATGATGATAAAAATATTGCGGACGTCAAGATTTATGGAAACGGTTGCGCAATATCACTGGCAAGCGCATCAATGCTCACAGAAAAAGTTAAAGGAAAAAATATCGATATCATTAAAAATCTTAAGAAAGATGATATTTTGGAAATGCTTGGAATTCCAATCAGCGCGGCGAGATTAAAATGCGCCTTGTTGTCAATGGATACTTTTAAAAATGCAATAGTAATATTTGAGAAATACGTTAAAGAACCTGAGATTAAAGGGGAGAGATAAAATATTTTAATTTGATAATTACAATTAAAATTTAATGTGGAGCAAAAAATGACAGACGAACTAATAATAAAAGACTTGCACGTCAGCATAGACGGAAAGAAAATACTGAATGGCGTAGATTTAGTTGTAAAGAAAGGGGAAGTTTGTGCTTTGATGGGCCCGAATGGAAGCGGAAAATCAACCCTAGCTTATACTTTGATGGGCCATCCGAAATATCAGGTTGACAGTGGAGAAGTGTGGTACAAAGGAAAAAACATTCTTGAATTAAAGCCGGATGAAAGGGCGAAGCTCGGATTGTTTTTGTCGTTCCAGTATCCGCAGGAAATTCCCGGTGTCAGCGTGTCAAACTTTTTGAGAACTGCGTACAATGCAGTAAAGAAAAATCCACTGCCGGTGCCTGAATTCGTGAAATTGCTTAAGGAAAAAATGCACCTTTTAAAAATAGAAGATAAATTCGCAAGAAGATACCTGAATGAGGGATTCTCTGGGGGGGAAAAGAAGAGAACCGAGATTTTGCAAATGGCAGTTTTGCAGCCTGACATGGCAATCCTAGATGAAACAGATTCAGGATTGGATATTGATTCATTAAAAGTTGTAGCGGAGGGTGTCAACACTTTGGTTGGCCCAAATACGGGATTTTTAGTTATAACTCATTACCAGAGACTGTTAAATTACATAACTCCGGACAGAGTTCATATAATGGTGAAAGGAAAGATTGTAAAAAGCGGAGGAAAAGAGCTTGCGCATGAATTGGAAGCCAGGGGATATGACGAGTATAAGGAGTTTGAGGAAATAAAAGCGCAAGATTAAAAAATAAGTATAATAAACTTAAATAAAATGACTAAAAACTCATCAGAGGAATAAAAATGGAACAACAATCAAAAACAGAAAATCCAATAACGCTGACGGAGAAGGCGGCGTCAAAAATAAAATATTTTCTTGAAAAGGAAAGCAAGAAAGACTACGGGTTTAGGGTTGGGATTATAATGGGCGGCTGCTCCGGCTATATGTATGAGATTGGTTTTGAAAAATCGCCAAAAGAAAATGATGCTGTAATAGAAGACAAGGGAATCAAGATTTTTATAAATCCTGAAAGCACCGCTTTCATGAAAGGCTCAACTGTTGATTACAGGGAAGCTCTGCAGGGGGCGGGCTTTAAAGTAAATAATCCGAATGTGAAAAGGAGCTGCGGATGCGGGCATTCTGTTGGGTAATTATTTCATTACCTTGAAAGCTTCTTCTATTTCATCGTTACTGTAATTGTTCTTGGACAATGCACTTTTTATCTTATCTTTTGAAAATCCTCTCTGCAAATTGTCATTAATATATTTCCTCATAGCATCAATATTTTGCCCTTTCTTCTTTTGCATCAATAATCTATTTTCTTTTTTCCTTTTAACTTCAACATTAACCAAGAATCCTAAAATTACAATAATGGGCAGTGCAACATATACCCAGCTTATGTTTGGTTTGTTTTTTTGGGCAATTTCCTGCCCTGCATTAGTTTCTGAAGGCATTGTTTCTTGCGGTTCATTTGTCTTTTCTATGCTTTCTGCAACTATGGTGTCGCCAACCATTAATCCCTTGACTTTTACGTAATCGCCAGGCCTTGCATCTGTAGGATTGAGAACTTTTAGAGCATACTTTTTGCCCTCCACATCAAGGTAGGTTTCTGTCCTGGAATTCTCAGGATGATCAAAGTCGTCTATGAAAATAACCTCAAAATATCCACTTGCCTCGAATGTAATTTTATTTTTTCCTCCGCTATAAAATGATTCGATTGGAATTCCAAGTACCTTAACATTATTTTTATCATAAATGTTTATTATTTCTGCATCAGGAAAGTAAGGAATGTCTATGGAAAATCTCAGATCATCAGCAGTACCTTCAATATGTTGACCTGCAAATCCGGGCATAGCCAAGCTCCCTGTTGGCACAACGAAAATAATTTTTTTCAAAACCTGTTTATTTAAAGAAACAATTTCTAAACGGTATCCTTCTTTAGGCTGGGAACTGTAGTCTGGAGCGGATCCATCAATTACATAAGCGTTTGCCAAGGATAGAGATTCTCCTGATTGCGTGTTCTTATAATTAAGATTTAATACGATTTTCTTGCTAGATTGAGCATATGATATTCCCAAAGAAATCAGCAAAATGGCAATAATGCAAGATATCAATCCGATCTTGGAAATAATTTTATTGTCTATCATCTTTAACCTCTTTTTTTATATAATGTAATTAACTGACTACATTGACATTAACATTGTTCGATTTTATCCCGTTTATTGTGACTGCTGCCACGTATGACTTAGGAGCCCACCATAGTTGAGTGGTTTGGCCATATATAACATAATTGAAATTTCCACCATTATCAGCTCTTCCTTCCAAAGGATAATTATCATAAGGATTAATTATTTGTCCTGCCGTGTTGACAACTGTAATATAAATATTTGAATTGGGAGAAGCACCTGATACACTTAATTGTACATTTTCCCCTGGTCGAACAACGGATGGATTTATGGATAAAGTAGGCGCAAGTGGTGTTGATACACATGCTCCCCAACTGCATGTTCCCGGACATCTGTAAACTTCACTCCCGAGAGTTGAATCAGCATTACAAAAATATTCCCTTACGTGTGTTGCGCCATTAACGCAATCATTTCCTCCATTAGTGCAGCAGTCAAGTACTGCGTTACCACCGTTTACTATTACATTTCCGAATATGTTGTAGTCTCTACCATTATCTGAATCTTGGCAGGATAATCCTGTGGGCGGATGACCTGTGATGCTTATCCTCCGCCGGTCAGATATAATCTCACCATTCGAATTTGAAGTTAATACTATATAATATGATCCTGCAGCTACTTGAGGTATGGTTACTGTTTCTGTGCCGTCATTCTGGGAACTGCCTAGAATTCTGTTCGATGAATCTTCTAGACTAATGGTTATTACTTGGCTTGATAATATATTCTGGCTTGTCCAAGTCACAATGTAGCTTGAGCCTGAATTTACTCCCTCCCCTTCGTTAGGGGTTACCAGTCTTATCGATGGAGCTGATGGGATTCCTGATGTGTCCATTATTTTTTCTCCAATTTTTCTATGCATTACTTTTAATTCAGGATGATCCCTTGACCCTCCCCCTCTTCCATACGAAAACATTAGTATTGCATCAACTCTTTGATCATTGTAAGATTGCATATAAACTGGTTTTTGTAAGTCTTTGAGTGTGTTTATATTTCCCCACTGTCCATTCCTATCATAAGCCTGCATTATCAAAATTATCTTCTTGTTTGCAGGCACTCTTGCCTTTGCCTGGGTAAGTAAATTATTAAGATTCTCTACATTCCTTTCTGAAACAGAGTTACCCGGGGGGTCAACATATGCCTCAATTGCAACCCAATCTAAGTTTGATGCAAAGATACTATCTGTTGTTAGGATAGGCCCTCTTGAATGGGTTATGCCTATCGGCTTTGGCGAAAGACCTCTTGAGTTTATTTTTGATTTCAATGTATTGATTTTCGCTTCTGTTGTAGCCCTGTCCCAATCTGGCTCATGACCAGCTTCCACAAATTTGACCTTTGACCAATAAGGCGCAGCAGCATCGAGGACATAATCATAATATTCTTCTATCGTTCTCTCTTGTATAACTCCTGCATTTACAAGGCCTTCATCGCACCCGGCACAAAGATAAATATCTCTGTTGCTATTGAATGCTCTTTGCAGGGCATTTCTAAAATCATTTTTCCAATTTGTAGTCTCATTCGTGTAATAACTTGAGGGAAACTCCGCAAACAGATTAGTGTAATCACTTACTTCTGATGTAAAATCTCCATTTCTTCCCTCAGCAAAGTAATAACCAAAAAGAATTTTATGGTTGGGGGATGGAAGTGATTCAGGACCCAGACATCCACTACAATCACCAGGACAACTATTACACTCACCGCTATCACAAATGCCATTTCCGCATGGTGTTTGAGGTGGAGGTGCCTGTCCAGCTGGCCGCACATTGACTAGTGCACCATTTGAATCTGCGCTTCTAAGTGTAACAGTATATGCACCTACATTAAATTCTTGTCCTACTTGAAGTAGAGGATATCGTTCCCATACATTGCTGGTAGGAACATAATTCTCCATAATAGTTCTGACTTCAAATTCATTGAACTGATATTTACGATGTACAAAGACTCCTGAGTATATTTGGCTGGGAAGATAATTGCCATCATATTCATCAAGCGGCTGTCGAAAATGCAAATAATAATAGCTGCCATCTGCCCTTGGAATTTTTAATTGGTGGATGCCATCAGTAGCCCTCTCAATAGGCTTAAGCAAATAATCACCTGTCGTTGCGACCACAGATTTAGTAAGCCAGCCTGCTGCTTCCTTGTGTATGGAATTGACATGCATGGCATGACCGGTTGTAATTGAAAAAATATCGCCACGAATATCATCGACTGTCGTCGCATAACCCAAGCCGAAATTATGGGCAAGTTCCTTTACTACAACAAATTGATTACTTGAAATTCCAGGTTCCCCGCTGCGACCAACCCAGGCCACAGTTGCGCGTATGCGTCCTTCTTGAGTATTAAATCCATATTTCCCTACAGAGCCCATTCCCCCAGTTACAGCCCCATCACATCCACCAGTTCGTGGCATGTATATGATAATCTTTTGATATTGGTTAAAATTTACACTAGGGTCAGCAGCTTGGACCGCTGCTTCCAATACTTCATCATATCTACATAAGCTTCCTGAAAGAGTGTAAGGGCCAACCAAATCACCGGATAAACTGACTTGGTTAAAAGAATTTTTTTGGTAAAAATCATTTGCCAGCGTGAAAACTTGCCTGCGTGCTTCATCCGGAAGCACTTCAGGCGCTCTTGAGCCTAGATTTACATAAATGATTAAGACCCTTTGATTTCCCACATTATCACTTAGCGCTACTGGACTTTCTAGTTCGACAGAATTTGCCGATGCACCAATTTGAGAACGACAAGCCCCTCTCAAACATCTTCCCCCATCGCATGGTTCGTTATTGGGAACATTGCAGGCAGCCAATCCATTTGCTGAGCCGCAGTCATCCGTGCACGGATTGTTGTCGGGAGTGCAACTCTTTTGAGCGCAGCTGCACCCAAACTGGTCAACTATTGTTGTTTGGGTATTTGCACATCTATCTTCGGCGTCAGGAACTCCATCCCGGTCTGCATCCTGTTCAAGTGAATAAGATAACGTTGAGAATAAAAGAACTAATATCACCATGAAAACAATTTTTTTCATCCTTTTCTTATACATGAAAGAACTAGTATTTAAGATTTATTAATTCTTTTTTATTTTCTCTTCCTGCCATGCCAATTATTAATTAGCACTTTTGTATAAATTCAATAACGGCAGAGGTTCTTTTCATTTCACCTTAATTCTTGCAGTGATAACCCTACAAAAAAGAAAGATTTATATAATTGTAGGGTTACTAAATATTATGGTATTTGTTAGCGCTAAAGCAATAAAAGGGAAGAATAGATATTATCTGGAGAAATCTATAAGGCTTCTCGATGGCAGGGTTAAAAAATTCTCAGTCTACTTAAAGGGCTATTCTTCAAAGAAAAAATATAGCATTGAAATATATAAGAAATTACTGGACGCAAAAATTTCTAAAGAACTTGCGCAATATGCCGCAGCGTTTTACAGCAAATCCAATATTTTTGACGAAGAAATGATAAAAAGGATGGAGGAAATAAAATTAGGCTATAATCAAATAACAAAGAAAATAACCAATAAGCAATTGCAGGATATTATTGACAGGTTTACAGTGAATTTCACTTATGAATCCAACGCGATTGAGGGAAATTCCCTCACATTAAAGGATGTTACTCTTATTTTACACGAAAAAAAGGCTGTAAAAGTCAAAGATTTAAGAGAAATTTATGAAACTTTAAACACGAGAAAAGCAATGGAATTGGTATTTAGCAATAAGTTAAGGATAAATAGAGAAGATATAATCGGGCTGCATAAGATTCTGGTTAAAGATACTGGTGTATCTTCCGGCTACAAGAAGCTTCCTAATTTTATATTGGGAAGAAATGTGAAAACGGCAAAACCTGAAAATGTTGAGAAAGAAATGAGCGATTTAATGGACTGGTATCACAAAAATAAGGAAATGCACCCTCTTCAAAGAGCTTCAATTTTTCATGGAAAATTTGAAAAAATTCACCCATTTGAGGACGGCAACGGAAGAGTTGGAAGGCTGCTAATAAATATAATGCTGCTAAACCATGATTATCCGCCGCTCATAATAAGAAAAACACAGAGATTGGCTTATTTTGGGTGCCTGGAAGCATTTGATAAGGGGCATCCAGATAAGTTAAACAGATTTTTAGTTGAAAAATACAAAAAAACATATGAAAAATTCTTTAAGGTTTATGTTCAATATATTTGATTTTTTCTGACCTCATAAGACATGTTTCTATTTTATTCCTCTGAACGCTTTATCTACCTCTTTGTTGGAATAATTCGCCTTGACTAATGCTTTTCTTATCTGTTTTTTCATCCTTTTCATATCATCTAATTTATCAGCCATTTCCAAACCGGCACGACTTTTATTTTTTTACGATTTATATTTATCTCTTCCTCTTGCTCATGAGTCAAAATTGAGCCGTCTTTTAATTTAAATTTTTCCATTGTCTCGAGCAATCCGCCAATTTCCCTATCTTTGTTGCTTTCATTTAAAACATAGCAAACTTGCATGGCTTCTTTTATTTTATTCCCCTCTTTGACCACAAAAT
>Ga0209542_10001222_pt1 | contig 60984 bp, 60 predicted proteins | sample RifCSPhighO2_01_FD_184028 | JGI IMG/M metagenome (GOLD analysis project Ga0209542, IMG submission 184028) | Soil microbial communities from Rifle, Colorado - Rifle CSP2_plank highO2_0.1 (SPAdes) (version 2) | ecosystem: Environmental > Terrestrial > Deep subsurface > Rock core/Sediment ...
ATTTGATTATATCTTGTTGGTGAATGTTTTGGATGATATTGTTGACGTATTGAAGTTGTTTAAGGAAGTGTGCAGGATTGCGGACGACAGAACAAGGATTGTTATCATCAATCATAGCTCGTTGTGGTATCCTATTGTAAAAATCGCTGAAGGATTAAAGTTGAAAATGAAACAACCAACACTGAATTGGCTTTCTGTTGAGGATGTGAGTAACTTGTTGTATCTTGCTGATTTAGATGTGGTGAGGAAGGATCGAGCGTTGTTAATGCCGAAGTATGTTCCATTGGTAAGTAGTCTTACAAATAAGTATATCGCGCGTATTCCGGGAATGAGGGGGTTGGGGTATTTGCAGGTAGTGATTGCAAGGAAGGTCACTGAGAGAAAAAATGGGAAGAATTTTTCAGTGAGTATTGTAATACCTTGTAAGAATGAGAAAGGAAACATTGAGAACGCAATAAAGAGAATTCCTGAGTTAGGAAAGTGGACGGAGATTATTTTCGGGGATGACAAATCTACTGATGATACGAGGGAAGAAGTGTTGAGGTGTATCAAGACTTATCCCAACAGAAAGATTAGATTGGTTGATTCCCCTGGTATTTGTAAGTCGAAGAATGTGTGGGAGTGTTTTAAGCACGCGTCAGGTGACGTCTTGATGATTCTTGATGCTGATTTAACGGTGTTACCTGAAGAGCTTCCTTACTTTTTCAACGCGTTGATGGAAGGCAAGGGTGAGTTCATCAACGGCTCGAGGATGGTGTATCCAATGGAGGATCAGGCGATGCGCGGTTTTAATATGATAGGTAACAAAATGTTCGGCATGATTTTTTCCTATCTTCTTGATAGACCGGTCAAAGACACGCTCTGCGGCACAAAAGTGTTTTTCAAAGAGGATTATGAAAGGATGAGGAAGGTCTTCTTCACGTGGGGTGTTGAGGATCAGTGGGGTGATTACGAGTTATTGTTTTCAGCCTCAAAGATTAACTTAAAGATAGTTGACATGCCGGTGCACTATGTGGAAAGGACGTATGGCGAGACGAAGATGAATAAGCGCGTGAAGAATGGGTTGACGATGTTGAGGATGTGCTTGGCTGCCTCGAGGAAGTTGAAGTTTATTTAAAAATTATAAACCCTGATAGGTGTCACAAAAACCTTAAAAGGGTCTTGTATTCTCCTGAAAGAGGGTGAAGAATGCAGAAGAAGATTCTTGTGACTGGGAGCAGTGGCCTTATTGGTTCTGAGGCTGTCTTGCACTTTGGCAATCAGGGGTATGATCTTGTTGGCGTTGATAATAATATGAGGAAGTTCTTCTTTGGTGAGAAGGGTGATACGTCTTGGATGTTGAGAAATTTGAAAGAAAAAGTGAAGAATTTTTCTCATATGGATCTTGACATTAGAGACAGGCAGGGAGTGTTTGATTTGTTTAGGAAGCATGAGTTTGGCGCGATTGTTCATTGTGCTGCGCAGCCTTCCCATGATTGGGCGAAGAATGATCCTCTTACTGATTTTGAGGTGAACGCGTTAGGAACGTTGAACTTGTTGGAAGCCACGAGAAAGCATTGTCCTGCCGCTCCTTTTGTGTTTATGAGCACGAACAAGGTGTATGGGGATTCTCCGAACTATTTGCCGTTGAAAGAGTTGAAAACAAGGTGGGATTACTCAAACAAGGAGCATTTTGAGGGCGTTGATGAGTCATTGAGTATTGATCGCTCGAAGCATAGTGTTTTTGGCGCATCAAAGGTTGCTGCTGATATTATGGTGCAGGAGTATGGCCGTTATTTTGACATGAATACTGTTTGTTTTCGTGGTGGCTGTCTCACAGGACCCCAGCATAGTGGTGTTGAGTTGCATGGCTTTTTATCGTATTTGATTAAGACTGCAGTAAAAGGCGATCCTTACACAGTGTTTGGGTATAAGGGAAAGCAGGTGCGGGATCAGATCCATTGTTATGATGTGGTGAGGGCGTTCGAGGCGTTTATTAATGATCCTCAGCATGGTGTTGTCTTTAATCTTGGGGGTGGTCGTGAGAATAGTGTTTCGATCTTAGAGTGTTTTGATATCTTAAAGAGAATGGCGGGAAAAGAAGTGAATTATACGTACAATGAGCAAAACAGGGAGGGTGATCATATTTGTTATATCAGTAATTTAAGGAAATTAAAAAAAGAATACCCCTCTTGGAGAATTACGAAGGACAGGGATACTATTTTTAAGGAGATGGTCGGTGCTGAGCTAGCGAAGATTGTATGATTCTTAGAAAGTTATTTAAAACTTACACAGTTGCGCTTGCTGATGGATGATCATCTTAAGAGAAGAAGGCTTTCCTATATGGCAGGTGAGTATGCTGGAATCTTTTGCGGTTCGCTTATCTTTTTGTCAGCGGCCTTCTTGATAAAGTTGAGAGATTGGGTGACATACTGGTTTGTGGTGGTTGCTGCTGGAATATTGGTGGTGATGTTTGTTGTTGGAAGGAAGGTGAGGGGGAGGTATGGAAAGAATAAAGTTATTTTTTAGTGGTTGGAAGCAGGGGATGCACACGTTTGGCGAGACGATCGCGGTGATCATAAATACGCTCTTGTTGACTGTTATTTTTGTTGTTGGTACTGGGTTTGTGGCTGTATGCGCGAAAATTGGAAGAAAGAGGTTTTTGAACATGAAGAATTCTGAAAAGGAAAAAGAAACTTATTGGGAAGAAGTAAAAATTGGCGGTGAAAAAAACAAGGAGGAGTATTTGAAACCATTTTAAGATGATTATATTAGGTATTTCAGCATTCTTTCATGACTCGTCTGCGTGTATACTCAAAGATGGGAAGCTGATTGCTGCTGCGGAGGAAGAGCGCTTCACAAGGAAAAAGCATGATGCCTCTTTTCCAATAAACGCGATTAAGTATTGTTTAAAGGAGGCTGGTGTTTCTGGAAAGGAGCTTGATGCTGTCGCTTTTTATGAGAAACCACTAGTAAAGTTTGAGAGAGTGATGAGTCAATTTGTGGATTCTTTTCCTCGCGGTTTGTTTGCCTTCAACAAGACAATGCCATCTTGGATTAATGAAAAGTTGAGGATTCGTGGAATTATTAAGAAAAAGGTGGGATTTGATGGGGAAGTGTATTTTGTTGAGCATCATCTTGCGCATGCCGCGAGTTCTTATTTGATGAGTCCATTTAAGGACGCGGTCTTGTTGACAGTTGATGGGGTAGGAGAGTGGGCGTCTGCTACTGCGGGCTATGCGAAGGATAATAAATTAGTGTTGGAGAAGGAGATTCGTTTTCCTCATTCGTTGGGGTTGTTGTATAGTACATTTACTGTATTTTTGGGGTTCACGGCAAATTCCGGAGAGTATAAAGCTATGGGATTGAGCGCGTATGGAAAGCCAAAATATGTTGACAAAGTAAGAAAGTTAATAGAAGTTAAGGAAGACGGGAGTTTCATGTTGAATATGGAGTACTTCGTGTATCATTATAAGATGGCGATGCCTTCGAAAAAGTTCATACAAGAGTTTGGTCCGTCGAGAAAAAAAAGTGAGGCAATGACGGAGTATTATCAGGATATAGCATCTTCGGTCCAGAAATTAACAGAGGAGATACTATTCAAAATCTTGAACGCATTGCATAAAAAGTACAAATCTAAGAATCTGTGTATGGCTGGGGGTGTCGCGTTGAATAGTTTGGCGAATGGGAAGATCTTGAAAAAAACTCCGTTTAAGTCGTTGTTTATTCAGCCTGCTGCTGGCGACGGCGGCACTAGTGTTGGCGCTGCTGCTTTTGTGTATTTTAGTCTTTTTAAAAACAAGAGGAATGTCGTGATGGAGCATTCGTATCTTGGTCCTGGATATGATCAAAAAGAGATCAAAGAGTACTTGGATAAAAACAGAATTAAATATAATGAATTTAGATCTGGAAAAGAATTAGTCGAGACTGTTGGGAAGTTGATTTACGAGAACAATGTTGTTGGCTGGTTTCAGGGAAGGATGGAGTTTGGTCCGAGGGCGTTAGGCGCAAGAAGCATCCTTTCTAATCCTTGTAATCCGAAGATGCAGGAAATTCTTAATCTCAAGGTGAAGCATAGGGAGTGTTATGATGATCAAACTCAAATTTTAACAAAGGAGGGGTGGAAATCATTCAAAGAACTGACTAAAGACGATAAAGTAGCAACATTGAATCCAAAAACGAAAGAGTTGGTGTATCAAAGAATAGAGAAAAGAATGGAGTACAATTACACAGGCAAGATGGTATATTTCAAGAACAAAAGAATAAATCTAGTTGTGACGCCTGAACATAATATGTGGGCAAAAAAGATAACTAATCATAGAGACAGTATTTATGTGAATAGATTTGGATTTGAAGAAGCTAAAAGACTAGTGTGTAAAGAAAATATTCAGATCAAAGCAATTGAGAAATGGAATGGAAAAGAAAAAAAATATTTTTTAATACCAAAAATTGTAAGAAAAAAGTATGGTCATATTATTGAGAAAGATAAGATACCTATGGATTTATGGTTGGAATTTTTTGGATATTATCTGTCTGAAGGATGTTGTTGTTATGATCAAGGAAAGCACAATATTTACATTTCTCAGAATGTAAGTTCAAAATATTATAGAAGAATGAAGGGGTGTCTAAACAAGATATACCAATGGAGATATAATTCTGGAAGTTTTATAAAGGGAAACAAACAGCTTTTTGAATATCTAAAACAGTTTGGTAAAGCAAAGAGCAAGTTCATACCGAGAGAATTTTTAGAGTTAAGCGAAAGACAGTTAAAGATCTTGTTCGATGCGTTGATGCGCGGTGATGGAACACCTAGGAAAAAGCAGTATAAGTACACGACTACAAGTAAAAGATTAGCGGATGAAGTCCAAGAGTTAGGTTTAAAACTGGACTATAGTATAACGACATCAACAGAAGTTCCTAAGAATCCAAAACATAATATTACTTATTATGTAAGACTAAATAAAGGAAGTAAGATATCTTATGTCAGGAAAAATCAAAGTGGTTTAATAGATTATAATGGAAAAGTATATTGTGTTAAGGTTCCTAAGTATAATCTGCTCTGTGTAAAAAGAGATGAAAAGATTGTTTTTAGTGGAAACAGTTTTAGGCCGTTCGCTCCTGTGGTATGCGTTGAGGACGCTCCGAAATATTTTGAGTGTGACGATCCTATTCCGTTGGCTGCTGATTTTATGTTATTGGTGTATCCTATTAGGAAAGAGAAACAAAAGTTGTTGCCTGCGGTGACGCATGTTGACGGTACTGGAAGGTTGCAGACGATAAGAAAGGAGCAGAATCCTCGATATTATGAGGTGATTAAGGAGTTTGGAAAGTTAAGCGGCGTTCCTGTGCTGATAAATACCTCGTTCAATATTCGTGGTGAGCCGATTGTGTGTAAGCCTGAAGAGGCGTATAGATGTATGATGGGTACGGGGATTGATTGTTTGGTGATGGATCGTTTCCTGATTAGGCGCGCTGATAATGCTCAGGATATGTGGGATAGCGAGGCGTTTGCTGATGACTGAGCTTGTTGAGGGGGTTTTGGAGAGGATTGAAGCCTCTTGCGTGAGGTTTGGAAGAGTTCTCGTGGAGAACGAAAAGATTGTTGTTCCGTTGTTATTCTTGGCTGGTTTGATTTTAAGGATAGCGCTGATTCCTGACGCGATCTTGAGGCAGGACGCGTTTGTGTATTTGTTAAAGGTGAGAGAGATTCTTGCCGGGAATTTTATTCCAATACAAGCTGGTGCGATGGGTTGGCCGTTGGTTGCCTCGTTGTTTTTCCTTCCTTTTCTTGAAAGGTCGTTCGCGTTTCAGGAGTATGTGTTGAGGGTTGCTTCTGCTGTTGTTGGAGGTTTTGTATTTGTCCCGTTGTGGTTGATTGCGAGAAGGATACTAGGAAAGGGAGAAACGTTGGCGGTGTTGGTGCTGTTCGGGATGAGCTATGTGATGGTGATCACTGCTGTTTCTGGGATGAGTGAGTCGCTGTTCATGTTGGTCTTCTTGTTTGTGGTGTATTGCTCATTGAGAATAAAAGAGGGTATGAAGTTCGCGTACATGGCAACAATCTTCGCTGGTTTGTGTTTTTTGGTGAGAGTGAATGGGTTGTTCGTTCTTGGTGGTGTTCTTCTTGCTGTGTTGTTGCTGAGAAAGGAAATTCACGATTTTTCTTGGAGGCGCGTGGGAATAATGTTGGTTGTTTTCGGGTTGGTCTTGCTGCCGTATCTCGGGTTGCGGGCTGTTGTGTATGGTTCTCCGTTTGATTTTGGAGGTGAGAGTGGGTTCTTGTTGAGTTCTGGTCAGGAAGCATGGAGCCCGAATGTTGAGCCTCCTTCGTTAATAGAGTATGTAAAAGAAAATAGTTTCGGAACAATCCTGAATAAATTTGCCTTTTCTGGAAGTGTGAAGATGGCTTATTCCTTGGTTGTTGTGATTGTTGGTCCGTTGTTGATCTTGCCGTTCTTGGTCGGGTTGCTGTACTTTTTTAAAAAGGAAAAAGCGATCCTGGCTGGGTTCTTGGTGGTGCCTGGGTTTTGGGTGTTGTCACATCTTCCAGTCTATGGCACATTTACTTATCCTCGGTATTTTTATCCGTTAGTGCCCTTGGTGCTGATGCTCGCTGTTGCCGGAATGGGGGTGTTAGCGAAAAATCAGAGGTATAAGTATCTGATCTGGACGGTTTTTGTCCTTGTTGTGATTGGGTTTGGCTTGCGTGATAGTACTGTCTCGTTGAATTCGTTGGAGAATGATCCGTTAAATAAAGAGGCTGGTTGGGCGTTGTGGCTGGCTGACAATGCTGAGGGATACATAATGGTGCTCGAAGGTCAAAGTCATATTATGAGGTATTTGCCTGATGCGAGGTTCGAGGGAAAAGGGTTTGTTTCTGGGAAAATAAAGACGTCGTTGTATCCGTATGCTGAAACGTTCGAGGAAACGCTAGATGGGATGAGAAGGTTAAAGGTTGATTATGCTGTGATTGATCCTAAATATATTGAGTTGAGGCCTGCGTTAAAGCCGTTGTTGCAGGAGAGGAATGTCCCTGGATTTTTTAGAAAAGTGTATGGGGAAGATGAGTCTTGGAAGGTGACAATTTACAGAATTGAGTGGAATGATGAAGAGTGAAAGAGTGCTCTTAACAATCGGGTCGTTGTTGCTCGTGCTTGGCGTGGTTTTTAATAAGAGCACGCTGTCATTGTATTTTGGAAGAGAGTTTTCTGAGTTAAGCATAGTAAAGATTAGGATTTTTGAGGGAGTGTTGCTGGTTGTTGCTCTTGCGCTGCTAGTCCTGTGGGTGTTCGAGGCCACAGGTCGTTGGAGGGTCTTGGATTTTTTGAAAAGAAACAAAAGACAGGTTGTTGTATTATTCTTGTCAGTGGTTGTGTTCTTGCTAGTGTTTGAAGGAGTATTGCGTGTGGCGTTTCCCTTGTCTCCGCAGATCGGGAGGGATTATATCCCTCGGTACATGTTTGAGAATGATCCTGTTCTTGGTCATAGGATGGCTGCGAATTTTACCGGAAGGATGAGGACTGCTGAGTATGATGTTGCTGTTTCCACGAATAGTGAGGGTTTGCGTGGGGGCGAAAGTGAGAGCTCTGTCGAAAAAAAGGTTCTTGTGCTTGGTGACTCCTTCGCGTTTGGGGTTGGTGTAGAGGATAATGAAACGTTTTCCGAGGTGTTGGAGAGAAAAATAAGTGAAAAAGAGGACGTTGAAGTGGTCAATGCTGGTGTTGGCGGATATGGTACTGATCAGGAGCTTCTTTATTTGAAGGAGGATGGTTTGAGGCTGAATCCTGAGGTTGTTATTGTTGCTTTTTTTGTGGGGAATGATTTAACTGACAACATTGATGTGAGTAATTTTTCTGTGGTTGAAGGCTTTTTTGTGAAGGATTATAAAAGTTCTGAGAAGATGAAGCTGTATGTAATGAGTTTCTTGAGTGCAAAAGCTGACGCTGTTTTTAGGAGTCTTGCGAAGGAGAAGAAAGGCTTTGATGATTTGTTTGAGAAGAAAGATTTTTACGAGGTATACGCTGGCTCTTCTGAGAGGACTGGAAGAGAATGGACGAAGACTGAGGGGTTGTTGGAGGAGATTGTTGCTTTGTCGGAAGAGAACGGCGCGAGAGTGATCATCTTGAGTATTCCTTCGAGAAAGTTTTTTCCCTTGGACAAGGAAGCGTATGGGAAGGTTAAAGCGAGGCACAGGTTGTTGGAGTTTGGAAAGAAAAGGAATATCTTGATTATTGATCTTGTGGAGGAGTTTGGAAGGGAAAAAGACCCTCTGCGTTTTTATTTCAAGGAAGATGGCCACTTTACGAGAGAAGGGCACGAAAAGGTTGCTGATCTCTTGGTTGGTGTGCTTGAGGCAAAGGTGTCCTATGTTGAGAAAGAGTCTTAGAAGAGTGCGTACACAAAAGGAGAAACTGCTGAGCTTCCTGAGAAAACGATAAGGACGCCGACGAGCGCTAAGAGGAGAACGATGGGGAGAAGCCACCATTTTTTGTTTTCTTTCATGAAGTACCAGAAGTCGGAAACGAGGGATTCTGCCATAAAAAGGCGGTGGAGATGCGAAGTATATTAAGGTTTCGTAGAGAAACGTTTTTATAGATTGTCTTGTGAGTGTGAGGATGATGTGGAAGGATTTTTTTAAGAAGTATGGTTTGTTGATTTTTATTTTAGTGGTTGCTTTTCTTTTAAGGATAAATGGTGTTGGGGAGCGTCAGTTGGGGACTGATGAGGATCATAGTTTGTATTTTTCTAGGTTGAGTGTGAATGGGAGTTTGGGTGAGGTGCTTGCGACTGAGCCTCATCCTCCTGGGTATTATTTTATACTTGGCTTTTTGTTGAAGGTGTATGACTCCGAAGTTTTTTTGAGAGTTGTTACTGTATTAATTGGAGTGTTGGGTATTCTTGTAACTTATTTTCTTGCAAGAGAATTAAGTGGGAAAGAAAGTGTTGGAATATTGACAGCATTATTATTGGCTATAAATCCTATGCATCTTGTGTATTCTTTGCAATTACGTTCTTATATATTGGTCTCATTGGTGTTTATGATTGCGACTTACTGTTTGTATGGGTACATTTTTAAGGGTAAGGGGAGGATGGTGTATTTTTTGGGAATGTTATATGTAGTATTGTTTTATTTGCATTTTTATAGTGTTTTTTTGATCGCAATGCATGTTCTTACTGTAGTATTATGGAGAAAGAGGGTGGAAGTAAAAGATTTTGGGAAGAGCTTAGGGGTGTTATTGATAGGAGTTATAGCTTATGTTCCTGTTTTTTTAAGGCAGTTGGATTATACCTTGATTCAAGAGGGTCACTTACCTTATACAGGATTAAGGCTTATAGAGATTCCGTATCCTTTTTTTAAGTTTGCAGTGATGGTGAATGCTTCTGTAATCAGGGAACAATTCGGTCGACTAGGACTTCTAGTGATAATTATTTTTGCAGCAATGCTTACGTTTTTTTGTTTGGCTGGTGCGTGGAAGTGGATAAGAGAAAGTGAAAATGGAAAGTTCGCTGCGGTGATGTTTTTTGGTGTGTTTGTAGTTTCTTTAGTGATGAATCCTGTAGTGGAATTTTTTGGGGCGGGTTCTTCGATTTATTATTTTAGGTATTTTACGTATTTGGTGCCGTTGTATGTGATGTTTATTGTGAAGGGTATTGAAGAAAGGCAGCTTTGGGTAAGAATTCTTTTATATGGGCTTATTATTGTTGGATGGTTGGTGATGGTAAGTTTTTATTATCAGATTTCTGAGAGTGCGAATTGGGGAGCGTTTATTGCGACGTAGTTTTCTGAAGAAAAAGTAAGAAGCCTATGGAACGTTTGGATTTTTTAAAAAGGTCTTCATCAAGTTGGATAAGTGTATCGATGATGGAGAGGAGGATTTTTGGGGGGTTGAGCGTTATTGATCTCAAAACGAGTTTTTTATTGGTTCTTTTGAGGGTGTTTTTTGAATTGTGTTTGAAGAGAGCTTGTGCGAGTCCTGCCCAGTACATTTCGAAGAAGCCTACGAGGTAATGGGAGAGATGTTCTTTTTTGAGGAGGGTGAGTCCGTATGTGGCGAGTTGTTGTTCGAGTGTTTCTTCGGTGATGAGTTTTTGATGTCCGTAGGCGTATGCTCCTATGGGAAGAGAAATGTTGAAAAGGTTGAGAATGGTGTTGATGGGGTCGTAGGTGAAAGGGAATCGTGAGTTGGGTACGGTGATGATGAGGAGTCCTCCCTTTTTGAGGGCGCGTTGGATGTTTTGGAGGGATTTTTCGATGGAGTTGACGTGTTCTAGGACTTCTATACAGAGGATGCAGTCAAAGGCTTCGTCTTGGAAGGGTAAGTTTTCCGCGTCGAGTTCTTGGTAACGAATAGCGAGGTCTTTGTTTGCTTCTTTGCAGAAGGCGACGTCGTAAGGGTTGAGGTCTCCTGAGTGGAGGGTTGTGCAGTAAGGAGTGAGGGCTCTGTCGTAGTCTCCTTCTCCGCAGCCAATGTTGAGGGTTGTTGTGAGAGAATGATGTTTTGAGAGGTTTTCTACAAGGCCGAGGATGCTGAGGTATCGTGTTCTAAAGCTGGGGGATAAAAACTTAAGGGTCATGAAATTTTTGGTCAGCGAATGCTATTTAAGAGTTTTTGGGTAGAGAAAGTTAGTCTAAGTAACCTTCTCCTCGAGCTAAAGTCCGAGGCTTCATGCGGGTGATGCTACTGCATGATATTCTTGTTGTTCTCTTACGTAACGAAGAGTAGTTGGAAGATCTGAGTGACCTACACTTGTTCTGAATGTTCCAACGCTCCACAAATGTCCTTGTGGATAGCGTAATCGTGCTTTCTCATGATTGCGGAAGAACAAGTAACTGCTTCTTCCTTTCAGAAGTCTTGTTGCTTCTGAGATGCTCATTGTATCTGGAATGCTAACGACACAGTGCAAGTGATCAGGCATGACTTGCAGTTCGTGAATCACAAGGCTGTGTTCTTTGGCCACTTTGCGGATGCAGGCTTCCGCAAGGTTCTTATACTTAAATTTCTCAAATATGTTATAGCGGTACTTTGGACACCATTCTATGTGCCAAAAGTTGTCTCCGACGCTGTGCGCATGACGTGTGTATTCCATTTTTGTGCTCCTGGCGGAGGAGAGCTAACGCTATGTTGAACTTTAGTGAAAAGTGCATGGCGCAAGCTTCGCTCGCCATGCATTTTAATTTTTCAGAATTCAAATAGAATGCGATTCATCTCAGTCCACTAAAGTGGATAGTTTTCTCGCATCAAGAATAAAAAAAAGCTGAGGGGCTCTGTCCTAAGATAACATTTTTATACTAGTTAATTCTTCTTTAATAGATGAAAAAACTATTGTTGATATTATCCTTGCTCACCTCATTAATATTGACGGCATGTCAAAGCGCCACCAGAAATAATTTTGTTTCCTGCAATAATGAAGGAAATTGCCCTGCCGGACTAAATTGCTATGCGATAGAAACTGGACAAAAATGCCTGAGTTATCAAGAATTTTCCCAATATTGCGAAGACCGGTGTGGAAATAGAAATGGATGCGGCTTATTAGAGTCCTACCCACCGCAACCATTCTGTATAACACCAGAATAGAAGAACATGAAAAGAGGTTTTAAGCAAGTTCATTATGTAATACTTGTTCTGTTGCTGGCAGTAATTTCCGGAGTGATCATTATTGGAAATGAGAATTTTGTCGGGCAGGCTTTCTCAACTGATTTCAACAAATTTTCTGCAAGCAAATCAACAGCAAGCTCCATCCGGGGAGAAATTAGCCCGATGACTTCTGAAGGGATACGGCATTATGTCTATGCCTTGGTTTTGGACACCGGCAATTGGAAATTGAAACAGGCGCGAATGTACACTCAGTCTTCAGAAGCAACCAGGAAAATTGAAGAATATAGAACTCAGGCTCAGGAAGCCGGAGGATTAAATCAGGAAGAAATTTACCGGGCAGTTTTGAATGTTAACAGCCAAGATTATACGCAATTTTTTGGCCTGACCACTTTAGAGATCTCCGAACAGTTTAATGACGATGGAACCATTAATTTAGGAAATATTAAAGAAAGTTCTAAAACGGAAGTGGAAGTTAGATTTACCGTGGAAAGGCCTTTAGCCAACAGCCCGGCAAGATTGCAGATAATCTCTAATAAAGGAGCGGTTGTTTCTGACCAAGAATATGCTGTTTCCAGCTCTGGAAACCGGGAATATTTTGAATTGATGAGTTCTTCAATAACTCCCGTATCCGTGGGAGGAAGCCAGCCCTCTTTAATTACTGGAAGAACAGTAGATGGTTCGTCTGAACGAACGTTAGTGGGGATTAACAGCGATGAAGGCAATACCTTCCAGCAGGAGTGTACTGGTTACAAAGAAATTTTTCCTGGGCATAACGCTTTGGGCGAAAACCGAGTTAACCTTGTTTTTGTGGGGCTAGGTTACGGTCGGGATCAACGAGGACTTCCGGAGTTTACAAAATATTTGTTAGAGATGATTGATTATAATGCGAAAGGAGTAACAGAACGATATACCCGAGAAGACCTCCGAAAAAGATCAACATCTGGCTTGTTTGGAATGGATCCTTTTAAGTACAATAATCATTTGTTCAATTTCTGGTATCTGGATCAGGATTTACCTTTACCCTCCTCTCGCAATGATCTTAAAGAGACGTGCGATCGATATAATCCAATTGAGCCCTGCGGGTTATCCAATACTAATATTATTTACGTGCTTAGGGATAAATGCAAATCTTCTGCTAATTTTGACCGATGGTTCTCTTTCGTGATGGGCGGAAATTCACGAGTTTGGTTAAGCGATGATGACAGTACTGTTTGGAACAACATTATAATTACATTTCTTCACGAAGTAGGACACTCGTTTGGCAATCTTGCTGATGAATATACCACGAACCCAGGATATCCTTTTCCACTATACCCTAATTGTCTACCGAGTTCTAAACCTTGGTGGCCTAATGTATTTAATGGATGTTCTTACGCTTTTTTTTTAGTTAAACCAACTGAGATGTCAGTCATGGGTGGTGGTGCTGGGCATCTCGCTTCTGGTTTTGGTAATGATGGAAACATAATATTCTCACAAAGAAATTACGAAGAAATAAATGAAGCTCATATATGTTATCGAATGATTGAGACTACCGGCCAAGTAGATCTACGCGGAATATGCACTGGAAATTTGCATGGACGCGGCGGTTATACCTGCTCCAATGACGCTGAATGCATTTCCGGAGTGTGCGATTATCCGCAAGGAATAAGAATTAAACAATGTCTCCCTTCTGGGCTCACTAAAGATAGATTCTGTTCAACTAGTCGCCAGTGTACCTCAAATCTTTGCGCAAGTGATCCTCTTGGAGAAAAAATATGCCTCAACTCTAACTTCGAAGATTATCAGAACTGTTATGTAGATGCGCAATGCCTTTCCGGATCATGTAGACGAATCGGTCAATTTACTCAAAAACAATGTATACCTTTAAAAAACATCGGAGATTCCTGCTGGTACAACGAAGAGTGCCCCGCTCCTAATTTATGCCGAGGACCAATAAACGCAAAATTCTGTATAGCCGGATTTTCCGTCGGTGAAACCTGTGAAAACCATAACCAATGCTTATCCGGAAATTGCATCAATAATCCTGCAGGACAAGGTAAATTCTGCTTGGCTGAGACAGGAAGTTTAGGCTATGGCGCATCATGTTCAACTGATTCAGAATGCAGCTCCAATTTATGCAGATATCCTGCCGGATCAAGCAGACTGACCTGCCTGCCATCCAATCTTCAGGCTGGCGCATCCTGCAGCTTAAGCATCCAGTGCCAATCGTTTAATTGTCTGAACAATGTCTGCTCCAGCCAAGCGCAAACCAATTTGCCTGATGGCTCATTGTGCACAGTAGATTCTGATTGTTCCTCGGGAGCCTGCATCCAATACCAGACCAGAAGAGTTTGCGGAGCCAGCAGCATCAGGAATGGCGGTGTATGTTTGAGATCTTCGCAATGCCGGTCTGGATACTGCGCTCTAACTCCAGGGGGATGGCTATGCTCGGCTTGCACGTCTAATTCACAATGCCCGAACTTAAAAGTTTGTAATTCTGGGCGATGCGTGTAAGTTAAATTCCGGGTAATTTTTGATCCTTTGGCCAGTTTTGTAGTTTTTACTGTCGCTACCAGTTCCATGCAGGAAAAAGAGCGCAAAAAAAACAGCGACTATCGCGGTAGCTGCAATGATCTCGCTTTTAGTGTTGTTGTTGGGGGCTCTGTCCTAAACCTTATTTTTGTTGAATGTTCACTTTGGAAAGACCCAGTTTTTTCCATAAGAAAACCCGATTTGAGTGGCTTGGAATGTAACTCGTGAAAAGGACTTAGGACAGAGCCAAGCTGAGGGAAACCTTTTTATAAGCTTTCTTGGTGGGCTTGATAATGCTCATCTTAGTCTTGCTGTTCGGCGTAATCAGCTTCTTGGTAGTGTATTTAGGAATGTCGTGGTGGATTCGTTATGTGAAAAAGATTCGTTTAGAGGTGAAGGATCAAAACAAAGAACACACGCCTTTGATTCCTTTTTCTGCTGGTATTCCTGTGCTTGCGGGCATGCTTGCTGGGTTGTTGGGGTTTATTTTTGTCAGGACATTTTTCATAGAGACAGAGTTAAGCAGGGTTGTGAATGAGGCGGGATTATTGTTTTTGTTTGCGGCAATGGTGTCAATCTTTATTATTACGCTCGTCGGTTTTCTGGATGATTTGGTGGTTGAGTCTCGGGACAGTTCTTCTGGGTTGAGGCAGTGGCAAAAACCGCTGCTGACATTGACTGCGGCGATTCCTTTGATGGTGGTCAGCGTTGGTACGACAGAAATGGGTCTCCCTTTCCTTGGTGTTGTTGATTTTGGAATTCTTTATCCCTTAGTGCTCGTCCCGCTGGGAGTGGTAGGCGCTGCGAATATGGTGAATATGCTTGCGGGGTTAAATGGGGTGGAAGCTGGAATGGGGCTCGTGTATATGGGAAGTTTAGGGTTGTTTGCTTACACGCACCATGAGTACCTGGGTGCGTTGATTGCCTTAGTGACATTCACTGCTTTACTCGCGTTTTATTTGTACAATAAATTCCCTGCGAAAATTCTTCCTGGTGATTCCTTGACTTACTTGATGGGTGGCTCTTTGGCTGTTATCGCGATTTTGGGGAATCTTGAGAGGGCTGCGTTGATCGTGTCTGTTCCTTTTTTTATTGAGTTTGTTCTGAAAGCGAGAAGTAATTTTCAGGCGCAGAGTTATGGTATTTTTAAGGAGGGGAAGGTTCATTCAAGGCAGGGAGAGAGGATTTATTCTTTAATTCATCTCTTCACAAGGAGGGGAAGGTTTACTGAAAAAAGAATCGTGTGGTTGATGATGGGGATCGAGGCTTTTTTTAGCGCCTTGATCTGGGTTATTTAGGCCGATGCTGAAAAGTTTGTTGAAGTATGAGAAAGATGACAGTCTTGTGCGAGATGGGGTGATCTTGTTTTCCGCGACGATGGTCGCGAACGTGTTCGCGTACTTATATCATTTTGCTGCTGGTCGTTTGTTGGGTCCTGCTGAGTATGGGGTGCTCGGCGCGGTGATCTCTTTGCTGTACTTGATCAATGTTCCGGTAAACGTAATTCAAACAACAATCGCGAAGTTTTCTGCGCAGTTTAGGGCTGAGGGAAAGGAAGAGAAGGTGAACAGGTTGCTGGGACGCTCGTTGAGGAAGATGGTGATTGTTGGTGTTGGTGGATTCCTGGCTTTTTTCCTGGTGCATGCGCCTTTGGCTTCGTTTCTGAAGATTCCAAAAACAGCGCTGCTTGTGTTCATGCCTATCGTGTTTTTTGCCTTGCTCTTGCCTGTGATGCGGGGTGTCTTGCAGGGACTGCAAAGGTTTAAAGAATTGGGGTGGAATGTTGCGTTAGAGGGATTACTGAAGGTAGGGGCGGGGCTTGGCTTGATTGTTCTTGGTTTTGGGGTGAATGGTGCTATTCTTGGGATTGTGATTTCGTTTGCTGGAGCGTCTCTCTTGGTGGCGTATTTTCCTTTGAGGGCCTTGTTGAAAAAGCAAGGTGAGGCATTTGAGAAGGCTGAAATTTACAAGTATGCGTTTCCTGTGTTTTATGTGTTGGTGATTCTGACAGGGTATTATACTATTGACGTGCTCTTGGTAAAGCATTTTTTTTCTGCTGCTGAGGCAGGGTATTATGCTGCCTTATCGATTATTGGGAAGGTTATTTTCTTCGGAACGTTTGCTCTTGGGAGTGTGATGTTTCCGAAGGTCGCCGAGATGCATTCGTTAAAAAAGGAGAACAAGCATTTGTTGAAAAAATCGTTGATATTGATGGTGCTAGGTTCTATCGTTGCTGTAGGGGTGTATTTCGCGGTGCCGAAGCTGATCGTGTTGGTGTTGTTTGGTGAGCAGTACTTGCCGATTGTTCCTCTTGTTGGTGCGATGGGCATTGCGATGGCGTTTTTTTCTCTTTGTTATTTGCTTTCGCTCTACAATCTTTCTGTGAACAGGACGAAGTTTGTGTACGTTTTAGGGGTGTTTTTTGTGATTGAGGCGTTGCTGATTGGGGTGTTTCATGAGACGCTTGGTCAGGTGGTGAAGATTCTCGCAGGAACGATGGTCGGGTTGTTTCTCGTTTTATATTGGTACACGAGGAGAGGATGGAGCTAAGCATTGTTATTCCGGCGTACAACGAAGAAAAAAGGATAGGAAGGACGCTTCAGGAGTACTTATTTTATTTTTCTAAAAAATATAAGGATGATGTTGAGGTGATTGTGGTGCTGAATGGATGTCGGGATAATACAATGAGTGTGGTTGAGAGGTTTAAGAGGTACAAGCAGCTAAGAATCTTGGAATTTAAGGAAGGGATTGGAAAGGGCGGTGCTGTAATAGAAGGGTGGAAGGTCGCGAGAGGAAACAATATTGGGTTTGTGGATGCAGATAATTCCACGACTGCTGAGGAGTTCGACAGGATTTTTAGGAGCATTGGATACGCTGATGCGGTGATTGCGTCACGGTACATGAAAGGCGCTGTTGTTGAGCCGAAGCAGCCGTTGAGTAGGAGGGTTGCTTCGCGAGGGTTTAATCTCTTGATTAGGTTCTTGTTTGGTTTGAAGCTTGCTGACAGCCAGTGCGGTGCGAAAATTTTCACAAAAAAAGTTATAGAAAAGATTCTTCCGAAGATGGGAATAACAAGGTGGGCGTTTGATATTGACTTGTTGTACCAGTTAAAGCGTCAGGGGTTTACGTGGAAGGAAGTTCCTACAGTATGGAAGGATACTGAGGGTTCAAAATTAAATGTGAAAAAGGCCACGGTTGAGATGTTCTTGGCTGTGACGCGGTTGAGGTTGATGTATTCTCCGTTAAGGTTTGTTGTGAAAATTTATGAGAAGGTATTCTGATAAAGCCTTATAAATCTTCTCTCTTTGCGCAGTTTCATGAAGCTTTCGTTTTTGATGGCTGCGCATAATGAGGAGCGAATTATCAGAAATGCGTTGGAAAACCTTGCAAGCTTGCCTTTTAAAGAGTATGAGGTTTTGCTAGGATTGGATGGATGTACGGATGGCACGTTGAAGATTGTTGAGGAGTTTGAAAGGCTTCATCCGAAAGTGTTTAGTCATTTAGAATTGAACGAGCGAAAGGGAAAGCCTGCGGTTATTAACAAGCTCTATCCTCGCGCGAAAGGTGAGATCATTGTTATTCATGACGCGGACTGGGTGTTCAGGGTTCAGGATCAGAAATCCTTACAAGAGGTTGTTTCTTGGTTTGATGATCCGAAGCTTGGAGGAATCGTTGAGTCTTATCCTGTTGAGTACGATGAAGATTTGCTTAAGAAGGCGGGGGACTGGGCGTTCTTGGCTTCTGCATACGGGAATTATTTTTGGTTGGAGTTTATGAAGGAGAGGTTTACGGTGAGAAAGAATAACGATTTGTATGTGAATCCTAACAGTAAGAATTTTCCTTTTTTGTGCAACGTATTTAGAAAAGAGTTGTACAAAGCAAATGAGACGTTGGCTGATGATTTTGAGAGGCCGTTGGATATATTAGAAAGGGGGTTTTTGTTGCGCGTGCTGAACAATCCTGAGCAGCCAAGGATGGTTGCTTCGTATGCGTATCAGTCGTTTGCGGATTTGGGAAAGCAGAAGACGAGGACTGCGCTTGCGAGGGAGCAGCTTTTTAAGAAGTATAATTTAAAGGTGACATTGACGAATTTTTATCTTCCGTTGGTGTGGTTCATGATGACGAGGTCATGGTTGAAAAAGAGGTTGAAGGTTGTGGTTGCGACGAGGCTTTGGATTCTTTTCACGCTGTACGGAGCTTTGAGGAACAGGCTTGTCAAGAAAGAAAGGGGAACAAGGGAGGGTTGGCTGTTGAGGGCTGAAAGGCGATGAAAAAGTTGAATCTCGGTGCGGGTCAGGATGTGCGGCGCTCTTCTGGATCGGTAACATGGGTGAACGTGGACGAACTGCCTTTGGAGGGTATCGATGTTATTCATAATTTGAATAAGAAATTCCCGTTTAAGGATGGCGAGTTTGATGAGGTGTATTGCAGTCATGTGCTGGAGCATGTTGACGACCTTGTGGCTGTGATGAGAGAGATCCATAGGGTAACGAAGAGGAATGGTCGTGTGATTATTCGCGCTCCGCATTTTTCTTGTGGTGTGAGCTATTGGGATCCGACGCATAAGAGGCTTTTTTCTTATTTCACGTTTGATTTTTTTACGAGCAAAACATTTTACAAGACGCCTCGTTTTAGAATTAAAAGAAGGATGTTGAATTTTACAAGGATGCGCGCGAAGTTCTTGAATATGCTCTTTAACCCGTTGTTGAATTTAAGTCCATTGTTATACGAGCGGTTTTTTTGTTGGGTGTTTCCGTGTTCAGAGGTGATTGCGGAGTTGGAGGTTGTGAAATGAATATTACCTTGTTGTATGATTTCTTGCTCGAAGAAGGTGGTCTTGAGCGGGTGATGGCTACGCAGGCGCGTTGGTTAGCCGAAAAGAATAAGGTAAAGGTGTCATTTGCGACAGTGAATCAAAGATTGTTGTATTTGTTTAAGGATGTTCCTGTTGGGGAGCATAATTGGTTGTGGAAAAATCCTACGATGAGGATTATTTCAACGTTTTTAAATAAGAATGTTCTTGAAGAGTCAAAGGAAGCTGAATTGTTCGTAAGCCATAGTTTTATTTGTACGCGGCTTGCCCACGAGATGAAGGAGAGGCATAAGATTCCCTATGTGGTGTATTTGCACCATCCTCCAAACTTTTTGTACTTCAAGGGAAAGAGAAAGGAGTGGGGGTTTGATGCGGGAAGGAAGGTGGCGATGGCTGCGGGGATCTTGTTCGGCCCTGTTCTTAGAAGTATTGATAAAAAAGTTGTGCGGGCTGCTGATAAAATCTTTGTGAATAGTTATTACACGAAGAGGGGGGTTGAAAAAATTTACAATATTGACGCTCAGGTCATCTACCCGACGCTCTCAAAAATATTCCGCATGAAGGAAAAGAAAGAAACAGGGTATGTCTTAGAAAAATATAACTTAAAGAAGTTTATTTTTTGTACTGGAAGGCTGATTCCTGATAAGAAGTACGAGTGGCTAGTTGAGGCTCTTTCAAGACTGCGCGACGGAGATGTTGACCTTGTCATCGCGGGGAGAATCGGAAAGGCGTATGAGGAGGCGTTGCGTGAGAGGGCGATTCATCTTGGATGCCTGCAGCGTATCAAGTTTTTAGGCTATGTCCTTGATGAGGATCTTGTTGCGTTATATAATGAGGCTAAGGTGTTTGTGTTTCCTGCTCCTGACGAGGATTTTGGGCTTGTTCCTGTTGAGGCGATGGCTTGTGGTTGTCCAGTAGTTGCTTGGGCTGATAATGCTGGTCCGAGTGAGACTGTTATTGAGGGGATAAGCGGGTATTTGGCGAAACCGTACGACTGTGGCGATTTTGCTGAAAAGATTGAACAAGTCTTGAAGGAAGATTTGAAAGAAAGAAAAAAGAGTGAGATTGTGAAGAGTGTTGAGAGGTTTAAAGAGGAAGTTCAGATGAAAGTTTTTGTTGAGGAAATTGAGAAAGTGAAGAAGAACTTTATTTGAACTCAAGCACGACAAGAAGGGGTTGTTTTTGTTCTTGGTCGGCATACCATGCGTTGACGGGATGAACCAGGTCTTGGTGTCGTTCTGGAAAAGAATATACCCATTCTGGGTGGCGTTCAAAGGCTGACAAGGACATGTATCTCGGTTTTCTCTCCTGAGTGTTTGTTAAGAATTCCTCTTCAGTTGTTGGATACCCTTTCACTTCTCGATCTGAATAATAACTGGTTTGTGGTCCTGAGGCTGAGTAGAGAATGTCTTGAGGGTTGGAGATTGTTTTCATCCAAAGTGCGGCTTCCTTGACTTGGAGGTAGGTGTCTTTTTTCTCGTTGAGGAGTGGCGTTGCAAGAGAATATTGGGCGTACATTCCTCCTAAGACTAAGAGGAGTAAGATGAAAGTGGCGAATTTTTGGTTTGTTTTTTTAAGAAAGATTTCGTAAGCGAGTAAGGCTCCCTTTGCTGAAAAAATAAAGACAGGTACTGAAAGAAGAATAACCCATCGGTCTTCTGCGCCTCGAAGCCAGAAAACAAAGAATGCTAAGGTAAGAATGCCCACAAGAATCCAGAAAACATTCGCGAGGTTTTCTTCTGAGGCTTGGTTTTTCAGGATCAAGTCTAATCCGAGAAATGTTTTCCAAAGAGGGAATAACCCTAAAAGAAAAGCGACAAAAATAAATGGCCCTGGGAATTGGAAAACAAAATTGAGAACGTACCATCCAAAGGGTGCTGCTGATTGAATTTGTGAGGAGTATCCTGTGGAAAAGGCGAGTGGTGTTCCGAAAGCTGAGTTGAGCCAAAGCAGGTAGGGAGTGAGTGTTAAAAAAAAGAGTGCCGTTGCGATCCACAAATCCTTGTTTTTTAAAAAACGAAGGCGTTGGGTAAGAAGTAAGAAGAGGAGCAAGCCTAACCCTGCTAAGAGTGATTGTGCTCTTGTGAGGAATCCGAGTGCGAGAAAAAATCCAAATGACCAGGTGTAATATTTTGATTGTTTTTTAACAACGCCTTTCCAGAAGCAGAGGATCGCACAGAGTTGAAAGAATAATGCTAAGAAGTCGTTGCTGAAGCGTGATGTCCAGAAAAGTGAAACCCAGAAGGTGCTCATAAGTGCTGCGCTGATAAGGCCAACATTTTTTGAGTACATTTCTTTTCCGAGAAGATAAGTTAAGAGGACAATGCCTAAGGAGGGAAGGAGGACGACAACGAATTTGGCTGCAAGTTCACTTAATCCGAGCTTAAAAAGCATGCCGATGAGAAGCGGAAAGAGAATACCGCGCTGAGGGTTGTAGGTGTAAGAAAGATCAAAGAACCAGTGCTTCGCGGAGGCTAAGTAGTCTGCCTCATCCCACCATACTGCGCTGTTAAAATCCAAATAATAGAGCCTGAATGCGAAGGCTATTGCTAAAAGAAGAAGAAGGATTTTATTTTGATAGTGGTGAAACCACGCTCCTTGGGATTGCTCTGTCATTTCGTGCTTTCCACTCTCACCCAGAGTTGTTTAAAAGATTTTCTTTTGAGTTTAACATCGAAAAGGATAAGGATCCAGAGGTAAAGTCTTGTGAAGATGAGGCAAAAAATCCAAAGTGCCTTTTTTAAAGTAGTGCAGTAAGGAAGGAGTTTGTAGACTCCTGATGCTTCTTTGGTGAAGGAGCGCATGCGTTCTTTGCCCTGAACGTACTGATTGAGTTGGGTGTATCCTCCAGCGCTTCGTTTTTTTTGTTTGATCCAGTCTTTGAGTGTTTTTGGGTATCTCACGTAGACGCGTGCTTCTCGCGCATAAACTGTTTTGTACCCTTGTTCGAAAACAAGAGAAGAGATCACCGCGTCTTCTGAGAGAGCGTCCTCAGGAAGAGGGGTGATAAGGCCTTTTCTGAAAGCGTAAAGGTATCCTGATGCCACAACAAAAGAGGAGCGTTCTCTTGTCTTATGTGCGATGTCCGTGAGGATGGAGGACCAGTAGCCAAGCATGGTGTCTTCTGATTCGAGGCTGAGTGGTCTTCCTGTGACAAGGCCAACTAGAGGATCTTCGAAAGGTTTGAGAAGGTCATCAAGCGCCCCGAGTTCTGTGATAACGTCGCCGTCTGTTAAGACCACGATCTCTCCTTGGACATTGGCTAGGGCAAGGTTGAGTGCTGCTGGTTTTCCTTGTCCTTGATCTTGGAGGTGGCTGATGGTTGGATGCTTTTCAAGAAGGTCGCTGATTGCTTCTTTTGTCTCTAGGTCTGGAGAGACAACAAGGATCTCGTATGGTTCTTCTGGAGGTGTTTCTAAAAAAGAGGTAAGTGCTTTTTTGATGGTGCTAAGTTCTTTGTAGGTAGTGATAATAATGCTTATCATAGGATCCCCTTGTACGCTTTTTCTAGATGTTCTGCTACGTTGTTCCAGGTGAGTGTTGTTGCGCGTCGATACGCTTTTTTTCCTAATTCTTTTCTCAGGGATGGGCTATAGAGGATTCTTTTGAATTTGTCTTCGAGGTCATGAAGATTATTATCTTTGAAAGTGAGGCCTGCGTCTCCGACAACCCAGGGCAACCCGCCGCTGTTCGAGGTGATGACTGGTTTTGCTTGGCTCATTGCTTCGAGGGCGACGATGCCGAATGCTTCGAAGTGGCTGGGATGAAGAAAAACATCGCATGACGCGTACGCTTTGATTTTGTCTTCGTCTGTGAGTTCTCCAATAAAGAAAACGTTCTTTGTGTTAAGGGCCTTCGCTAAATCTTCAAGATGATGTTTGTGGCCTTCATCCCTTCCAGCGATGACGAATTTTATCTGGGGATAGCGTGCTGCTAACTGAACAACAAGGTCGAAGCCTTTGCTCTTGTGGATTCTGGATAAGCTTAGAACAACAAAGTCTTTTTCTTTGAGGTGGTGTTTGACTCTGAAGCTTCTTCGCTCTTGGGGTATGAGATATGCTTTTGGGATGGCGTTAGGAGTAAGAAGAATCTTCTCTTGTGGTACGTTGAAAGCTTGGATGAAAGGAACTTCTGAAATGGTTACTGCGCAGACTTTTTTGTATTTTTCGAGCAGGGGTCGTGCGAGGGTCTTGTCAAAGAGCTTGGAGAAAAAATCCATGACAGGTGTCCTGAGCCCTCTAGGGTATTGGGGCCAGTGAAAGGTAAGGAAACAAGGCCTTTTTGTAAAAAAAGGAGCGAGATTGCTGGGGTGCCTGAAATTATGAACATGAATGATATCTGGGTTGAGTTTTCGTATGGCGAAAAAAATTCCTGGAAAGAAAGAGGCGAATTGTCCGAGTTTAAACCACGTGGTGAATCTCTTGACGTGAACGCCTTCAATGGTTTCTTGTTTCTGGCTGATTCTTCCCTCCCGTGAGAGGTCTGAGGTGAAGACGTGAACGTCGTGTCCTCGTTTTACGAGTTCTTTAGCCAAGGAAGCGACGTGGGTTTCCATACCTCCCCGTACTGGCTCGTAGTAGGGGCTGATGAATAAGATTTTCATCGTATCCTCAGGTAAAGCTGTTCGAGGTCTTGGCTGATTTTTTCCCAGGTGTAGGTTTTGGCCTTCTTGGCGTTGTTTTTTGAGATGGTGGTGGCGAGTTTTTTATTGTTCATGAGAAGAAGGATTTTTTCTTTGAGTTCTTGGGTGTTTCCATAATCAAAGAGGAAGCCGTTTGTTCCTTCTTCGATAAGATAGGCTCCTCCTTCTGTTCTTGTTGAGATGACTGGACATCCTTGACTCATTGCTTCAAGCATGGAGATACCGAAGGCTTCCCACTTGCTTGGAAAGACAAAGACGTTGGTTGTTGCGAGTAATGAGTATTTGTCTTCTTCTGTGATTGTTCCGAGGAAGAGAACGTTGTTTCCAACACTGAGGCTTCGTGAGAGGTTCACCAGATGGTGCATGTCTTCAGGGTGTCCTGCGATGACGAAGAGGATTTTTTTGTTTTTTCTGATGAGGTCTGGGAGGATATGGATGACCTGGTTGAGGCCCTTGTAGCGTTGGACCCTTCCAATATAGGAGATAATAAATCTTCCTGCGAGGTCTTTCATCGTTGGGTGTCTTTTAAGTGCCGATACTGGAACGCCATTGGGAAGAAACCGGATCTTTGACGTTCTAAACCCGTAGCGGAGAAGCCATTGCCTCTGAGAGGGGTTGACTTGGATGACAAGATCATAAAAACTATTGGGAAGGTATTCCAAAATCTTGACGACGCTTCCGACTGCTCGTTTCCAAAGAGGATAAGAGGCTAGCGCCATGAAGGGTCCGTGGGCGGTGATAACAAGTTTTGTGTGGGAAGAAGCTGCTTTTTTAAGAAGAACGCAAAGATCATGCCATAAAAATCCAAAAGATTGGACGTGAAGGATATCAAGTTCATAAGAAAGAATTTTTTTGAGCAAGGAAGGGTAGAACGCCCCATAATATCCGACCCTAATGAGCTCTTTAGACCTGTGGATATGAATCTGATGAATAGTTTCTTCTTCTGGAAGGTTGCCCTGGGTTGAGGTGAAGACGTGAACCTCGTGCCTTTTCGCGAGCTCTTTGGCGAGGTAGTAACAGTTAGCTTCTGCGCCTCCAAGGACGGGATAAAAGTAGGTGGTGATAAATCCTATGTTCATAGGTGGTTGGGTGGCAATAACTTTAAATAACTTACTTCGGTGAGCCGTTGATGGAGAAGATTAATGAATATTTGATCCCGTACCATTGGGGTTGGGATGGCTTTTACAAGGAAGTATACGAAAGGCCTGTGAGGCTGATCTTGCCTGAGTTTAAAAAGAACGATGTGGTCTTGGATGTGGGGTGCGGTGATGGCAGACTAACTTCTTTGATCGCTTCTCGGGCAAAAAAAGTAATAGGTGTCGACCACCAAGAGTATCCTTTGAAGTTTGGGAGGTTGATTTTTGAAAAACTAAAGATTAAGAACGCGATTTTTAAGGCCAGGGATATGACACAGCTAAAATTTAAGGACGAGAGCTTTGACAAGGTGGCGTGTTTTGATGTGATTGAGCACATTCCGAGAGAGATCGCCGCAAAGGGAATAAAAGAGATGGCTCGTGTGTTGAAGGTCGGAGGATCTTTCTACTTAACAACGCCGAACAGGAGAGAGTTGAGAGGAAGAATTTTTGGTCATAAGATTGTTGACAAGCATTATTATGAGTACAGCGTAAGAGAAATGAAACGCTTGTTGTCTCCTTACTTGAAAAACATTAAGGTTGTTGGGTATTATTTGCCTCTTCCCATTCCAAGAGCGGAGCACGTTGCGAATATCATAGTGTGCAGGGCCCTGTTTCGTTTCCTGATCAAGATTGGATATAACTTTCCTGAGTTGAGCGCGGGGATGCTGGTGAAGGCGACAAAACTATGAACATCCTCTTTGCTGCGTACTTCCCGCTTGGATATGGCGGTGGGGAAATTAGTATGCTTCATCTTGGAAGGGCGCTGAAGAAGAGAGGGCACAAGGTTGTTATCGCGTCAACGGGGATATATGAGGGTTTCAAGACGTATCCTCTTCCAAAGGTGAGAAGGCTCCCTTATTTTCTTCAGCAAAGAATTCTCTTATCCTGCTTCAGAAAGATTGTAGAAAAAGAGCGAATTGAAATTATTCACACGCATGATCGGATGACTGCTGCGCCTGCGATTCTTGCTGGAAAGAGAGAGAAAGTAAGGGTTGTAAATCATTATAGGGATTATTGGTTTGCTTGTCCGAAGAGCACATGCCTGAAGACTGACCTGACATTATGCAAGGGATGTGAGTGGTCTTGTATGTTGAAGTGTAGCGCCTCACCCCTTAGGATTCCTCTGGATTGGTACAAGATGTTGCATTTGAAGAGAATAAGAAAGATGCTGAAAGAGGCGGATGTAAAGATCGTGAATTCTCTTGCTGTGAAAAACAAGCTTGAGGGGTTTGGAATTTGTGGGAATATCCGCATAATTCATCCGCCGAGAGAAGCGATAAAAATAAATCTTTTAAAAGATGAGCGTAAAAAATTAAAAGAAGAGTATGGGTTGAAGAAGAAAGTGATCATGCTGTGCGGAAACTTAGAAATGAATAAGGGGTTTCAAGTTGTTGTTCCAATCCTTCCTAAGCTGATGAAAGAATTCAAGGATCTCAGTGCGCTCGTTGTTGGCGATGGGGCGTTGAGGAAGAGCTTGGAAGAAGCAAGTGGTGGCGCAGCAGTATTTACCGGAAAGCTCGACCATGCGAAGACGTTGAGACTATTTGCGGTTGCAGATATGATCCTGCTTCCGTCGTTGTGGGAGGAGCCTTTCTCCGGGATTATTTTGGAGGCTGGCTGGTTGGGAAAGCCGCTTATTGCGTCAAGAAGGGGTGGAATAGTGGACCTTCCTGACAAGACATATCTCCCTGTTGATGATCCTGAGAGCAAGGAAGAATGGTGTGAGAAAATAGCAAGCTTAATAAAAAACCCTTCTGTCGCAAAAAAGATGGTGAGAAAGGCGAAGACGATTGTTGTTGAGCATGAGCCTGAGCGTATTGCGAAGCAGGTGGAGCAGGCTTATCAAGAGGCGATGCCAACCAAAGAGGAGTTAGTGGCCTTCTATGGGGAAGCTTGGGAGAACGAGCGTGCTGACCGTCTTGATGAGGATCTGATTCCTCAGGATAATTCTTTTAGGGTGAGGATGGAGATTGCTGCGGGGATGGTGAAGCAAAAAGAAGAAGAAACGGTGATTCTTGATCTTGGGTGCGGGATTGGCTTGTATGATTTTTATGTGTTGAGAAAGGTTCCGAACGCGAGGATTCTTGGTGTGGATATTTCTCAAAAACAAATTCAGTTGGCGACTGAGCTTTCTAGAAAAACTGCCATGGATAGGATTTCTTTCAAGGTGATGGATGTGGAAAAACTGAGGCCTGAGGATCTTGGAGGTTTTAAGAATCCTCATTATATAATCGCTACTGAGATCATGGAGCATCTTGTTGATCCAAGGGCTTTTTTGAGAAAGGTGAGGTCGTTGTGTTCAGAAAAGACGAGGTTTATTGTCTCTGTCCCATTGGTGTATTTTAACGAGAAGGGAAATGTCTGGTACAAGCAGAAGAGAGGAGAGAAGGCTATTGAGACGCAGGACAAGGCAGAGATTAATGAGGGTGAGAAATATTACAGGTTTTGGCATAAAGAATACACTGTTCCTGAGATTTTGACAGTGCTTGATGAGGAAGGGTTTAGGGTGAGAAGAATTCACGGCGGGCTCTTCAGGCCTTTTCGCACGAAGAATGCGTATGTGTATACTGCGATGTGTAAGCTTACGTTTAGCAGGCATACGGATAAGTTTCTGAATGCAATGACTGGAAACAAGTTCGCGAGGAACATCACGCTGAAGTGCAGTTTGAAATGATGCAGGAAAATAATCCTTCCTATCTGTTTATTGCGAGTCTTCTTGAAAAATTTAGAGGGAGTCTTATTATTGACAATGGGTGTGGGAAGAACGAGTTTAAAAGATTATATAATAAAAATATCATTGGGTTGGATATCAAAGAGGACGATGGGGTGGATGTTGTCACAAGAGGGGATAGCCTGCCTTTTAAGGACGAAAGTGTGGATGTGTTTGTCTCGAATTTTGTGCTTGAGCATGTGGAGGATGAGGACGTTTATTTGAAAGAGATGCGGCGGTGTTTGAAAGGCCAAGGAAGAATTATTTTGAGCGTGCCAAGACCTTCTTGGTACTTGGCTTATTTCCTATCTCCAGGCGTGTGGTTGCAGCCGCTGAAAGAGTTTAAAAAATTTCTAAAAAACCCATTGAGGTTTTTCGCGCATGGCCATCCTCATAAGCACGGCATTTTTTATGAAATGATTGAATGGGGGGAAGAAAGATATATTAGCGTCTTTAAAAAAGCGGGATTAAGTATCGAAGAAAGGCATGTGACGTGTAATTTTCTTTCTTTGAATGTTCATTACGCGAAACTATTTGGGAAGTGCCGTTTTCCTGACTGGATGAATGTTCATAAAACGTACGTGCTTAAAAAGAGGGATCATAACTCTTAAATAATCTTTCTTTCTTTTGAGAGGGATGATTAAGATTGTGCACGATCGTCCTGGGTGTATTGGCTGTACGTTGTGTGCCGAGCAAGCGCCTGGCCAATGGGAGATGGACAAGGATGATGGGAAGTCCAATTTGAAGTGTGGGAAGAAAGAAGGTGAAATTTTTGTTGTTGAGATCGCTGAGAGTGAGCTTGCGGTGAATGAACTGGCTGCGAGGGATTGTCCGACGAAAGTGATTAAAGTTGTGAAAGAGACAGGAAGTTTTAAATAGAAAAACTGTTGACTCAGTCCAAAAGATGGAAAAACCTATCGCGCTGGTGCAGATCAGTAACCCTGAGGATATGAGAATAGCGCCACTTGCGCTTCTCTTTGTTGGGGACACCTTGAAAAAAGCTGGGTACGAGCCGAAGGTGTTTCATGTGAATTCTGAAAAACTGCAGGCTGCAGTCAAAGACATTTTGAGTGTTGATCCGATGCTTGTTGGTCTTTCAGTGATCACAGGAAACCAAACAAGAGAGAGTGCGAATCTTTCAAAGATGTTGAAAGCTGAGAAGCCAGAGCTACCAATCTTGTGGGGGGGTGTGCATCCAACCTTGCTTCCGAGGGAGACAGTGAAAGAGGATTATATTGATTATGTTGCGAATGGTGAGGGTGACACGATTATTCTGGACATTGTAAGGATGTTGGAAGGAAAGGTGAAGCCTGAAGAAATTCTGGGGTTATGTTTTAAGAATAATGGTGTTCCTGTAGTAAATGCTCCAAGACCGTTAATTGAAGATCTTGACCAACTGGATTTGGATTTTGATTTGATAAATGTGGAGGATCATTTGGAGCGTGAGTGGAGTAACAAGAGAGTGCTTGGGTTTATCACGAGCAGGGGCTGTCCGTTTGATTGCAAATTCTGTTATAATTTGAGGTTTAATTTGAGAAGGTGGAGGGCGATGTCAGAGAAGAAGGTTGTCGAGAAGGTGAAGTATTTGAAGGATATGTATAATATTGATGGGATTAAGTTTTATGATGATCTTATTTTTTCTGATCCACAGCGCGCGATAAGGATTCTTGAGGAGGTAAAGCTTCCGTGGTATGGGGAGGTGCGTGTGGGCATGCTTGACGAGCCCTTGGTTAAGAAACTCGTAGAGACGCAATGCAGGGAGCTCTTGTTGGGATTGGAGTCTGGAAGCAATCGCTTGTTGGCGATGATGAAGAAGTTGCAAACTGTTGATCACATCAAGAGAGGCATAAGAAATCTGACAAAAGCGCCTGACGTGAAGCCTGTTGGTTCGTTTATTATGGGTCTGCCGACTGAGACAAAGGAGGAGACCTTCCAGACTATTGATCTGGCGTTGGAGTTGAGTCAGGTGAATCCAAAGGCGAGGTTTAGTTTCGGGTTTTACCTGCCGTATCCTGGATCTGACTTATATGATACTGCGTTGAGGATGGGCTTTGTTCCTCCCACAAAGACTGAGGATTGGGATTGTCTCGATCGTTGGGCTGGGAATTTGCAGTTGACGTGGCTGGATTGGGTGAAGGATTCCGCGTATTTCAGGAGGATCAGGGATTATTTCAATTTGTTGCCGTTGAGAGAGGTAAATATCCCCATCCTTTCTAAGATTCCTGAAAAAAGGCTGAGAGAGAAGGATTTTGAGCATCCGACCGAGCTGCAGATATTAAGTTCTTTGCAGAAGAAGTATTCTCATAAGGACAATTTGTTCAGTAAGGTTGTGTTGAAGTCATTGCCCTACATTAGATCTCCATCGCAGCCAGCGTACGCTTAAAACATGAAAGAATTATTTGAATTGATGCTATAACTATCTTTTTAAATCAGAGTTTTTTGCTTTATTGGATGAAAGCTGTTTTTTTGAGTAACGCGCCTCATCCTGCGCATGGCTTGTGGGCTGATAGTATTAATGCGGAGTATCTTGATGACAGGGTGAATGCGTACAAACTGAAGAATTTGTCTAGGTTGTTAAAATCTTTTAAAACATTAAGGAGGATTAAGAGGAACGCAGACTTTGTGTTGTGTGAGAGCGCTTCGCAGCTTCCTACTGGTGTTCTTTGGAAGTTAAAGAACAAGAAAAAAAAGCTAGGCTTGATTGTGTCTGATCCGAAGTATTATCACATATGGAGGATGCTCACTATTAAAAAAAAGTTGTATTTATGGATGTTGAAAAAGATTGATGTGCTTGTGTGCACGTCTGAGATGATGAAGAACTACTTGCCTGTTGAGTGCCAGAAGAGGGCTTTTATTGTCGCTCCTGCTTTTGACAGGAAGAGTTTGAAAAGAGTAAAAGGAAATGTTAATACAAAGAATATTATTTTCACTGCGAGGATTTGTTTGGAGAAAGGCGTTGATCATCTTGTGGAAGCGTTCTTAAAAGTAAAAAAAGAGTTTCCTGAGGCAAAGTTATATTTGTGTGGTGCGAGTTCGTACATTCATGGCCAAGGGAATTTAAGAGAACAATTAGAAAGAAGAAATTTAAAAGATGTGATTTTTACAGGTCATGTGGACATTAAGCCTTATTTGAGGTTATGTTCGTTGTACGTGAACTTGTCGTGGATTGATCCTGCCTCTGTCTCTGTAATACAGGCGATGAGTGTTGGCATTGTTCCGATTGTGAGCAAGGGTGTTGGGAATAAGGTGTATGTCGAGAGAGTTGCAAAGGAGCTTGTGGTGAAAGATGATGCTGAGGCTGAACGGATTATTAAAAAATTGTGGAAAAGTAAAGTCTTGTTGAAGAAGTACGCTAAAAAAGCTATTGAAGTTAGCGGGTCCTATCCTAGCGAGGAGGAGAGCGTGAGATTGTTTAAGGAAGGGTTGAGAAGGTTTATTTAACAACTCTTTTGAGGAATCTTTCCAATCTTGGCGAGTTGAGCCGTTTACTCGCCTCTTTTAAGAGCAAGAAATCGTGTTCTTCTAAGACATTGAATAAAAAGATCATGACAAGGTAAAGAACGCTTGCAAGAACGCTGCGAACGAGGAGAGTAAGTGCTGGTTGAAGAGAAAGGAAGCTGGTAAAAAAGAAAGTGAGTGCTGCTGAGAGCAGAGCAGCAAGTGAGATTTTAAAAATATTTTTATTAAAGAGTATCTTTATCTTCGTCAGCTTGAAGCTGTGATGGAAAAGGAGCAGGCTCATGAAAAAGTATGCTGTTGCTGTTGCAAGTGCTGATCCGATGATGCCATAGAACTGGATGAAGAGCACGTTAAGAACAAGGTTGAGTGCTGCTCCCGCTGCTGATATAAAAAAGATAAGCCTTGTTTTCTCGTGAATAAGAAGGACATTTGTGGAGATAAGGCTAAGGTAGTAGATGAGATAGCCTGCTGCGAGAATAACGAGAACAACTGCTCCCTCTGCATAAGCGTCGCCGAAGAACAAGGAGAGGAGTTCTTTCGGTGAGAGGAAGAAAAGAATGAAGGCGAGTGCGTTGACAAGAGTGACCCACTTGATTGCTGTTTTGTACACGTTTTTGAAATCTTCCATGTTTCCTTTCGCGTACAGCCCTGTGAGCACTGGAAGGAAGAGTGAAAGCAGGGCTTGTGGAAAGAGATACATGAGCGCTGCGCTTGGGCCTGCGGCGTTGTAAATACCGACATCGTGTGCTGCCTTGAAGTAGCCGATGATGAGCGTGTCTGCCCAGAGCAAGACAAGGATGGTAAAGTTGTTGAGGACGAGTGGTAAGGAGTAATACATTAATTCTTTGTCAAAGAGAATAAAGCTTCCTTTGTGTTTGAGGATATTGTAAGTTTTGAAAAGGTAATAAACAGCCATCGAGAAAGAAACGAGGATAGCAATGCTAAAAGCGATAGTCGCTCCTAAGAGTTTGTACCCTAAGAAGGAGAGGATTAACGTGAGAAAAACTTTGACTGCAGTTTCTGTGATGTTTCGAGAGTAAATTTCATAGATGACGTTTTGGAATCCTCTGATGATGCTGAAAAGAATGTTCTTACATGTATCAAAAGGGACGATGAATGCTAAAATTTTTAAGACGATTCCGAGTTTTGGCTCATGAAAGAAAGCTGTTGCGATAAAATCTGAAAAGATGAAGAGCAGCGCTCCTAAAAGGATACTGATAAGAGCTGAGGATGCGACAGCTGAGGTGATGATTTCTTTAAGTCTTGAAAAATTTGCTTTTTCTCTGTAAAATGAAACGTAGCGTAAGGCTCCCTGATTAAGTCCGAGAACGCCGATGAGTGTGAGGATGTTAAAAACTGCAAGTCCTAAAGAAAGAATGCCATATTCTTCTGTTCCGAAGCGCGCTGCGATGAGCCTGTAAGTGTATCCTAAAAGTTTTGAAATGATGATTCCTCCGAGTGCGAGGAGTGTTCCATGTGCGATTTTTTCGAGAGCGCTATCTGTTTGGTTCATGAAGACTGTTCGAGAGTGGCGCCTTTATATAAGTTATTGTAAGAGTTTTTCTTGGATGAGAAAATGTGCGATTGCTTCTGCTGCTTCTTTGTTGCCTTCAAGTGTCCAGTGTTCGTTGTAAAGAGTAATATTTTCTGCTTTTGTAAGGAGTTTAAATTCCGGTTCTAGGTCGAAGAGTGGGATGGATTCTTCAGGAGCGAATTCCTTAAAACTTTTTTGAACGTTGTCGTAAAAGTTGAAGGTGTCTGTTTCTACTGACGCTTGGGTGGGAATAAGAACAACAATCAGTTGTGCATTCTTTTCTTTTGTGAGGTTGTTCATTTCTTTGATGATTGATTTGGTGAGTTCTACATCGTGATGGTATAAGGTGAGTTTTTTGTAGGTAGTGAGGAGGAAGTTTCCTATAAGTCTTGGGGAGTAGAGGATGGGTCGTTCTGCTGGATGGCTGAGGTAATATCCTGGTTCTCGTGGAAGGCTTTCCAAAACGAGGTCTCCATTTTTCAGAGTGAAACGGGGTTTTGCGTAGTCTCTGAAGTTCATGGAATTTCGATGAATGTCTGGAATAAAGAGTCCGTAAACGATAAGATTGGGAGTGTAGTTCATTCCTTCTTCCTTGAGGTAGAGATAGCCTTGGTCTGTGCCTGTTGCGTGAACACCGAAGTTAATCACTTCAATAGTCTTGTTGGTGAGTGTCGTAAGTGTTTGTTCGAGAAGGAAAGGGTAAGTTTCGTTGTCATTGGCGTTTTCCCCAAAGGTGAACGAGTCTCCAATGGTGATGATTCTAAAAGTGGAAGGGTCTTTTTTATAAGAGTATTCTCGCTGGCCGCGAATGCCTTGGGAATTTGTGGTGTAGGTCGCGTTGTTTAAATATTTTCCTTTAAAGTTTGGTTTTGGTTTCCATCCGAGTAACGGATCAAACTTGTCTGAGGCCTCTGCGGTGAGCACAGGCTGGTTCCATGATGTTGCGACAAAGGATTGTGATGCAAGGTGATAGACTTCATCTGGTTGTACGTCTTTAAGCGCTTCATGAAGAGAAGATTGGTCTGTAATATCTCCCTAGATAAGGGTGATGTGGTCTAGAATATGACTTATTCTTTCGAGTTTCTCATTGCTTGAGCGGCGGACCATCCCAAAAACCTCATAGTTCTTTCCCAGAAGAAATTCTGCGAGGTAGGATCCGTCTTGTCCTGTAATTCCTGTAATAAGAACCCTTTTCATTGACGAAGGGATTTCCGATGCGTATATAAGATTTTCTTTAGCTTATTATAAAATGAAAATCACACTTATTGGACCGGTGCCACCTTTTAAGGGAGGGATTGCTCAATTTAATCACATGCTGGTTGAGAATTTAAAACAAGACCACAGTGTTCAAGTGCTAAGTTGGAAAAAGATGTATCCTTCTTTTATTATTAAAAATCAGCCTATTGATCCGGAGAATAATGATGTTATTTTTTTATTGGATTATGCGAAGCCATGGACGTTGTACAAGGCCGCAAGAAAGATCAAGGAGCATGGTTCGGACATAGTCATTGTCACATTGATTACTCCTCTTGCGAGCCCAATATATTGGCTTCTTGTAAAGTTTATTAAAAGTATGGCGAGAGCGAGGGTGATTGCGATTTGTCATAATGTGCTTCCTCATGAGAGGACGTTTGTTGATAAGCCTCTTGCGAAGCTTTTTTTTAGGTGTGTTGATGGTGCTGTTGTGCATGCTAAAAAAGAGGCTGAGAGCTTGAGGGCGTTGAGCAAGATCCCTGTTGCGAGTGCGTTTTTGCCGATTTTTCCTGCTCCGAAAGGAGAGCATATTCCTGAAATTTTGAAGAGTTTAAAATTAAAAAAAAACGTCATCTTGTTCTTTGGTTTTGTGCGGCCGTACAAGGGGTTGAAGTATCTTCTTGAGGCGTTGCCGTTCATTTTGAGGCAGGTTAATCTTGATCTTCTTGTCGTTGGTGAGTTTTGGCAGGATAAGGAGGAGTATACAAATTTGGTGGAAAGGTTGAAGATCGGTGAAAATGTGAAGATCATAGATAAGTATGTTCCTGATGAGGATATGTGTTGGTATTTTGAGAGAACCGATGTTGTGGTGATGCCCTACATCTCTGGCACGCAGTCAGGGGTGATTCAGACAGCGTATTTCTTTGACAAGGCTGTGATCAGCACGAACGTTGGCGGGTTTGGGGAGGCTGTGGTTGAGGGTAAGACTGGGTATCTTGTTGAGCCGATGAATCCTGAGAAGCTTGGGGAGGCGGTGGTGCGTTTTTACAAGGAAGGAAGGAAAGGAGAGTTTGAAGAAAACGTTAAAAGGCATAAGCATAACTTTTCTTGGGAGAAGTATAGTAAGATGTTGTTGTCTGTGTAAGGAATGCAAAGGGTTTTTATAGTTTTGGAGGTTTTTGTGAGGGATGAGCTTATATGTGGGTTCGAGTGTGAGGGATGAGGCGAAGATTGTTCAAGCGAAATATGATTCGTTGAAAGAATGGAAATATGACCCAAAGGGCTATTTTCTGATTAGGATTAATCTAGAGACGCGGGAGATTGAGGCTGGGTATTGTAGGAGGAATAATGAGGTTGAGCTTGTTGTGAAGGGAAAGCATCCTGAGGAGTTGTACGCGACGATTGTGATGGAGAGCAAGTTGAATTTGGTTTCGTTAAAGGAGCATGCCGCTTATCTTGGGATGGAATTGGAGAAGGCGTATATTGCTTTAGTAGCAGGCTTGGAGTATGTGCAGGATGAGGAGTTGAGGTTTCCTGGAATGAAGAAAGAGCTTAGGCTTACTGAGGAAGAGGAGCTTGTGTTGAAAAAGGTGAGTGAGGGGAGAGAAAAGCTGGAGGATATTGAGAAGGAGGTGGGTGTTGAGAAGAACAAGTTGAAGATGGTGTTGATTAAATTGTTCCAATTGGGGCTGATTGACCTTACGAAAATATGGGATGGTGCCTTGAATGATGAGGTGTGGACTGTGACAAAGAAAGATTAGCTAAAAAGTATTTTTGCTGCGACTTTCGTCATTGACGCAGGATCTAATAAAATATTGGAGTACATTTGGTTTGCGAGAGGGCAACCGCATTTTTTTTCATGAATATGCCTTCTCACGTCTTTAGCTTGTTCAGAATGCCAGACGTTGTCAAAGTCGTAGCCTGCTTCTCTTAAATTTCCCAGGGGTTTTGAATATCCTAAGACGCAGCAGGGCCAGACTTCTCCTTTCGCGTTGAGATGCACGTTTGAGATGCCGCCGTAGCAGGGGATGACTTGCCTTTTTTCTGCGAGGGTTTTGATAGTGAGCTCGTAGTAGATGAGTCTAAAGGCGAACATGGCTTTGGACACGTCTTTGGAGTCTTTAAGTCGCCCTTCTGAATAGTTTTTGAAGTGTTCGACTGCTCGGCGGTATTCTTCCGCTGTGGGTGTTATCGGGTTATTGGTGTTGAACATTTCGAAGCGTTGCTCTGCTACCTCGTTGATGTAGGTGTCTAGGGGTAAAGTTGATGCGAATGCGACAACATCTGGAATGTCTTTCAGATTCATTTTGGAGATGACGGTTCCTAAACCAACTTTTAAGTTAGGATAGTCTTTCCTCAAGGCAAACAGCCTGTTTAAGGTGTCCATCAATTTTTCGAAGTTGCCTTTGACTCCGCGAAGCTCGTCATGTCTGTGCCCTATTCCATCATAGGAGGGTTTGATAGTGAAAGGAACGTCGCCGAATCCTTCTTCTTTCATGACGTCTAGGATTTTTCTTGTTCTTTTTTCGATGAGTTGAGGCATTAAGGCATTTGTTGGGGTGTGAATGACTTTCGGTGTTAAGTATGTGCAGGCAAGTCTGACAATTTCATGAATATCCTGCCTGAGAAATGGTTCTCCGCCTGAGATGTTGAAAAAATAAACGTGTCCTAAGGATTTGAATATTTTTTCTATTTCTTCGAGGGTGAGGTCGTCTCTTGCTAACGTTGGATTTTTTTGATAAACGAGCCCGATGTTGCAGCTTTGGCAGAGGGATTGACACGCGGTAGTGATGGAGCAAGTTAAGGTAAGTGGTCGGGGTATAGGAAAAAGGCCGTGTTTCGCGAGTTTATAAGTGGCCATTTTTGGGAGGAGTTCTGTTGCGGCGATCATAAGGGAAGGAAAGGAGCTAGTCTTTTAAAACTTTCTTCTCTTGCCTTGAAGATGTGGTGCAAAAGGCTGGCTCCGTATCTTGTAATCGTGCTAGTGGGTGTCTTAGTCTATTTGGATATTTTTTTGAGTCCTGGTTTTTTGGTGAAGTCTGACAATCCTGTGCATATGGTGGAGGCGAAGTATCTTGCTGACGTGCTGATTCCGAAGTATCATTGGATCAATGGGTGGTATCCCTTTGAGCTTGCTGGAAATCCTACGCAGATGTATTCATACCAGTTAGGGATCTGGCTTGTTGCGTTGGTCTACAATTTTGGTGTCCCGCTATTTTTAGCGTACAAGCTTGGGTTCTTGCTCGCGGTTTTGTCTATCCCGTGGACATTGTTCTTTGCGTTAAGGAAGAGGGTTCCTGGAGAGATCGCGTTGGCGTGCGCTGCTTCTTTTTTGTTGTTGGCTGATGTGGCGAAGTTATTTCTTGCTGGAATGTGGGCGTACGCGATAGGTGTTGCGTTGTTGATCGTGTTGATGGATCATCTTGCGAGTGGAGGGCTGAAACTAAACAAAAATACGTTTGTGAAGGCGGGTGTGTTGCTTGGCTTGATTATCCTTGCGCATCCATTTGTGACAGTCGCCGGGTTTTATACGCTTGGTATCGCTTGGCTTTTGTCGCTGGCGAAAAAAGGAAAGGATAATATCAAAGGGATGTTTTGGTATGGCGCTGCGGCGTTATTGGGCGTGTTGTTGTCTCTGTTTTATTTGTATCCTTACGTTGAGACGTTTGGTTGGTTTGGGACTGAATACGGGTGGGGGTTGGGTTCTTCTGTGGGTGAGATGGTGTACAAATTGATCGGGATATTTTTTTCGTTGAAGCCGTTCTTGTTGGTGGTGGATGTGTTGGAAAGCAATGCTCTCGGGGAAATCATGAAAACCTTGGTAATTACGATGGTGAAGACGCTTCCTGGCATGATGATAGGGGCCCTTGCTGTTGTAGGAGCGTTTTTGTATAAAAAAAGGGGGCGGTCTGATGATTTTCTGAATCTGGTTGCTGGCTTTGTCGTTGTCTCGCTGGTGATAGGTACAGGGTTCTGGTTTTTGTTTGATTGGGGGAGGAATGTTCCTTTTTTTGGTGCGGTGTTGTCGTACCGGTTTGTGTACATGGCGAAGGTTGGCTTGGTTGTGTTTGCTGGGATTGGGTTGAGTGAGATGAAATGGAAATTTAAAAAAGTCGGAATAGCGATAGTATGTGGAATAATCGTGCTTGGGGCGTTGTTGGGAGCGTACAATCCACCGGAATCTTATACTGCAACGTCTGATAAGACGCCAATTTTTGAGGAGACGTTAAGAATGTGGGGGTGGATTAAAGAAAACGTGCCAAAAGAGACGCGTATTCTGAATCAGAACTTTTTTGGAAACATCAAAGAGCCGTTGGTGACGTTTGATAGCATCCTGCCTGCGATGGCGAATTATTATACTGGGCATGAGTATGTCGGTTCTTGGTACACGACAGTTTTCCCGTTGGAGGATGAATTAAAGACTGAGGAATTTTTTTTGTTTGGAAAGAAGATTGAGGATAATGCTGTTGAAGAGGTTGTTGAAAAGATGAAGGTGTTTAATATTGGGTATGTGATTGCTGTTGAGGGGAAGTTGAAAAAATTGTTAACTGATTCAGAGTATTTTGAGGCAGTGTATACCTCTGAGAATTATAAAATATTCAAGGTAAAAGAAAGTGTTCCTTCTCTTGTAGAGGGTCATGGCGTTGAAGTCGTTAGTTATGGGGAGCAGCGTGTCAGGTTGAAAGTGTTAGAGAATCATGCTAGGATCGTTACGGTGAAAATTGCGTATCATCCGTATTGGAAAGCGTTGAGAGATAGTGAAGAATTGCAGCTGGTTGAAGATGAGAACAAGTTGATGAGTGTTGTGCTCCCAGAAGGTGCATATGATATGGATGTCGTATATAAGCCAAGGAATTGGGTGTTTATTGGAGCAAGCGTTCTCGTGTGGTTAAGTGTTCTCTTCTTTGTGGTGAGAAAAACATATAAACGATGATTCCTTGCGGGAGAGTGCTATGAAAATTGCGTTGGTTCTTCCTCCGCATTCGTTTGAGGAAAGGTATAACAAGGCGATCGCGAAGGCTGCTGGAACCTTTCCACCGTTGGGAATTTTATATATTGCTGCCGTGTTGGAGAAGGCTGGTCATAAGGTGATTGTTCTTGATGGGTCGATGAAGGATATTTTTGAGATGAATGATGCGATTTATAAGTTTGAGCCTGATATCGTGGCGTTGAATGTGATGACGTTTTTATGGGAGAAGGTGAAGACATGGTGTATGGATTTGAAAGCGAGACATCCTAATACGTTTATTGCTGTTGGTGGTCATCATGTAAGCCAAATTAAGGAAAAGGCCTTGTGGGAGTGTAGCTCTATTGACGCTGCGTTGTTGGGTGAGGCTGAGTTTGCGATGGAAAATCTAGCGAACGCCTTAGAACAAAGAAAGCCGTTGGCTGGGATGACGGGGCTGATTGTTCGTGGCGATGGAGGAATTGTTGTTGGTCCTCCCGCGCCGAGGTTGACGAATTTGGACGAGATCCCTTTTCCTGCGCGTCATCTTGTGAATATCCATGATTACGTTCCAGCGCTGGAGCAGTATAAGCGCCTGCCTGTCACGAATATGATTACGACAAGAGGTTGTCCATACCAATGTATTTTTTGCTCTTCTGGAAACACGAAGGCCTATTTCAGATCACCGCAGAATGTGTTGGAAGAGATGAGGGTTTTAGTCAATGAATACAAGGTAAAGGACATCACGTTTTGGGATGACACGTTTACGTTGAATAAGAAGAGGGTCTTGGAGATGATGGATTTGATTAAAAAAGAGAGCTGGGACCTTGTGTGGTGCTGTAATTCTCGTGTGAACACGTTAGATAGGGAGCTCTTGGAGAGGATGGCTGATGCTGGGTGTTGGAAAATCTTCTTTGGGGTGGAATCGATGAATCAAAAGCAGTTAAACACGCTAAAGAAAGGTGTACTTGTTCCTCAGATTCATGCCGCGATTAAAGGGTGTAAGGAGTTTGGGATTGAGAGCGAATGCTCTTTTATCTTCGGAACGCCCGGTGAGACTTATCAGGAAGGCCTTGAAACGATTAGAGAGATTAAGAAGCTTGATCCTGATTATGTAAAGTTCTTTCCGATGACCCCGTTGCCAGGAACAGAGTTTGACAGGATTGCTACTGAGACAGGAACGATTGTCGATCAGGACTTGAGTAAGAGAACAGAGAATCATATGGTGTTTGTCCCGAATTCGATGCGGCCTGAGGAGCTTCAAGACTTGCTAAAGAGGGCGTATAAGGAGTTTTATTTCAGGCCAGCGTATATAGCAAAAAGAGTTGTAAAGTTGAGGTCGATGCTTGAGGTGAAGAAGGCGTGGTGGGGAGTGAAGGCTGTTGCGTCGCTTTAGAGGGTGTTAAAGACCTATGAAAACACAACTAAAGAATAAAGACAAAGTAACGTTGTAAGCGATCTTGCTATTTTTAAAAAAGAGCCATTCAGTGAGCTGTAAAGTTGGCGTCTGGTATAACATATGCGATCGCTGTTATACTCTCTGACCGAAGGGGAGACGAAATTTTAGTGCAACGATGCCGAAGGCAAAAATTTCGAGTTGCGAGTCCGCCGAGAATCTAGTTGTTGCCGGAGTTTTTTCTTACTTTGAGAAGATTAGATTACTGCATGGCAGAGTAAAATTAGTAGGTGGGGCGCTAGATTCCTCTATAACCAAACTTTTTATTGTATTCTTTATGATCAATCACATCGAGAACAAAAGCGATAATCTCTATTTCACTTTCTCCCTCGGTTAAAGTGTATAACATTCTCCAAAAAGCAGGAAGTTCTACACGAAAGAGATTTTTTGCAGTATACTTTTGGAGGTATTCATCAGGAATTTTATCTTTTCCTATGGGATCGCCGTAGTGGGGATTGGTCTTAATCAGTTCAACCTTTTGATTAACTGCTTTGAGAATCATCCGTTCCGTTTTGGATGTAGGAGCTTCTTCATTAAGATGTTTGTACACCTCTTCTGCTTCTGGCGATAGTTTTACGCGCACTATTTTCATAATTCGAGTCCCTCGGAAATTGCTTTTTGGAGGTTTGGATTGGGGTTGTGTATCCAGGTTATGCCTCGTATTGTAACCAGAATTTTATTGCTTAATTCAAGATATTCAAGAATGATTTTAAGAGTATTGTGGTTTACTTGACGTGGAAGGCGGTGTTTAAGCTCTGCAACGGTTATGACACTTTCATTCATATTTTTCAGAGTGTCTTCTACCATAAGTACCGTGTTCAAAGTTGGGGAATGTTCGAGTTCTTGCATTTTAGTCACTAATAGTTATTAATTTGTAACTATTAAATATTAACTTATATTTAAAGCTTCCGCTACTTTTGGCTCAGTAGAAAGTAAGTTTTAAGAGAGGGCGGTGCCCTCTCTTTCCTCCTAAACAAAATCGCTAAATTCGATTTAGGAGGAATAGATGAAAGAGGTGTTTAGTTATAAGAATATTGCGTCTCAGATGCGACGGCTAGTGAGCCGTTTTGGTGTGCCAAAACATTGGAGTAAAAGAAGGAATGAAAAGTTTGATGTGCATACTGTTTGCGTGTTCTTTGTTTTCTTCTCGATCGAAGATAAAAGCTACCGCCGTTTTGTAGCTTTCTTGCTTGAATCCAAAACAATTAATCTCAAGGAAGAACCCCATTGGACAACTCTTCAGAAGGCATTCGCACGCCTTCCTCCACGACTCTTGCTCTAGTCTGCGCAAGAGTCAGGAAAATGCAAACATAAACTTAGAAGTTTAGATCCCACCTATTTTCAAACCACAAATCCGTGCGCAAGCTATCTCGCTCGGATTGGCAGAGATATACGCAAATTCAAAGGAAGAAAGGTAAGCGTGGTAATTTGCCCACGATGCGATCTTGTTCCAGATGTCTTTCTTCGTACGAGAGAACGACACGGAATGAAAGACATTCCAGAACTTCTTCCCAGCTTTAAAAGAAAGAACGTTCTTGCGGATAAAGAATTTGACGCTGAGAAATTTCATGAGCAAATTGCTCGCGTAGGAGGACGATCATTCGTCCCCCCAAAATATCTAGAAGTTCCTATCTGGAGAACAAAAGGTGAACACCGCAAGAAATTAAAAAAAAAGGTCTTCCAAAAATCTACACACTTCGAGCTCATTCAGAAAGTAACAACCATACAATCAAAGCGGTTTTTGGTCACACTCTTCGTGGTCGAACATTCTGGCAACAAGCCAGAAATTGCTACGGAAAATATCTCACATACAGCCTAATACTTAAAGACCGCCAAGCGGTCTTCATTCTAACTTTCTACAGAGCCGTTGGTACCTAAAAATTTAAATATAAGTCGATTCTACTTTATATTATGAAACTGCAAAAACAACTTTCTAGAAAGGTTGGCGATAGAGAATATGCTAAGTGGGTTTTAGTTATCCCTCCAAATATCGTGGAAGAACTAAAATGGAAAGAAGGACAGGAATTAGGAGTTGAAATTAAAGAAAATAAGCTGATAGTTAAGAAAAATTAATTTTTTGTTCAAAACTCCAGACGTTTACTTTACAGCTCACCATTCAGTTAACTATTTATATCTTAACCGTTTCTCTTTTATTGGTTACCAATGCAAGCTCTAGACTATCCTGTTTTTGCGAAAAAGATCGCCCACACGAGGCTTGCGAGGGATTGGGGGCTTGACCTTCCTCTGCCCTGGAAGCTCTTGGTTGAAACCACAAAAGTATGTAATAACAAGTGTGTAAATTGTTCAATCTGGTCTTCGCCGAATAAACAGTTTCTTTCCTTAGAAGACTATGAAAGGCTGTTTAAGGAGAATGAGAACGTGTTTTGGCTTTCGCTAACAGGCGGTGAGCCCTTTACCAGGCCTGATATTGACAAGATTGCCCAGCTCGCTGTAGAGCATTGCCCTGAGGTGAGGCTGTTGTCAATTCCGACGAATGGATTTTGGACAGAGAGGATTGTGGAGAAAACAAGAGAGTTGATGAACACGGGATTGGAGTGCCATATTACGATTTCGTTGGATGGTCCTCAGGATGTCCATAATCAAATTAGGGGGATGAAGGACGGCTGGCAACGGGCGATTAAGACGTTTCATGCCCTAAAAGAGATTGGTGTTTCAGTGCGCTACCAATCGACAGTGCACACCCAGAATATGGCCGTGTTTAAGGAGTTTTACAAGGAGTTCGCGAAGGATATTGGCGTGTTAACGTTCACGCAGACGTCTGAGACGTACTATGAGAATACTGATATTAAGCCATTGGTCGGAGAGGAGCCTGCGAAAATGTTTGATTGGTTTGCTGAGAATTTTGAGGTGAGGGAGAAGCATGATCATGTGGAGAAGATGCATTTGAAGATTGCTGCGAAGTATTTGAGGAAGCGTGAGATGATGCTTCCTTGTACCGCTGGTTTTTCTGGCGCGTATATTGCGACTGATGGGAATGTGTATCCGTGCTTTTCTATGCCTTCCTGGGGGAATCTGAAAGAAAAATCTTTTAAGGAAATTTGGTATGGCGAGATTGCGAACAATGAAAGAGCGAAGATAAAGGCGAAGCAGTGCCCGAAGTGTTGGATTAATTGTTTCTCATTTCAGGATATGGTGACGTATCCCGAGAAGGCTGTCGTGAAGGCGTACGCTTAGTCCCTGTAAAAGAGACATAAATAATAATTTACTATTCTACAGAAGCGATTATATTTAAAGGTTGCAGTGGAAAATGTTAAATAGACCATTCGCTTTCTGAAGAGTATGAATGAAGAAATTAAAGAGATTCGGAGAAAGGTTGTACCGATTTTAAAGAAATATGGGGTTGTAAAAGCAGGCATTTTTGGATCGTATGCGAGGGGGGAGCAAAAGAAGAGAAGTGATGTGGATATTCTGATCAAGTTTAAAAGAGCGAAGAGTTTATTAGAAGTAGTGGGGTTAGAATTAGAGTTAAAAAAAAAAATACGAAGAAAGGTGGATCTTTTAACTTATGGGGCTATTAGTCCTTACCTTAAAAAAAGAATCTTAAAGGAAGAGGTTGCAATAATATGAAAAAAGACCCTTTAGTCTTCATTAAGCACATCAGAGATGCGATTGGAAGAATAGAATCTTTCCTAAAGGAGACTTCAAAAAATGATTTTATGGGAAGTGAATTATTACAAAGTGCCGTTATAAGGCAAATAGAAATTATTGGGGAAGCGGTCAAGAGCCTGCCTCAAGATTTTACAAATAAGCATAAAGAAATCTCTTGGATAAAAATTGCGGGCATGAGAGACAAGTTAATACATCACTATTTTGGCGTTGACAAAGAAACAATATGGGGAGTTATTGAAGAAGATTTACCAAAATTGAGAAAACAGATTCAAAAGATATTAGAAAGAGGAAATAAGCCCGGCTTCTAAGCTATAAATTTGGGGGTAGTGCGCATATTTGACTGATGGATTATTGCTTTTTATGCAAGAATTAGTTTAGTGTATCAGTCATTTCTACACACTGCTAATTTGGGAAACGTCCCGAGCCGAGGGACTTTCCGCATAGTTGCTCAGACTGTCCCATAATTCATAAAATATAAAAATAGAGTGAGAGCGCAGCGGGGCACGGAGCGAAGCGGAGTGAGTTTTTCGTCTCCGAAAATTATCCTGTTGCCGTAGTTTTTTAGATTGTATTTTTATCAAATTTAGAGCAAAGCGAGACTATAGTTCGTGGGGGGACTTAAGAGCCGTCGTTTCCATTTAGAGAGTCACTGGACAGATTTGGATAAAGTATTTAAAGATAGGTCAATTTAATGAGAATCAGAATGGATCCAGAAACATCTCTCATAGTTTTTCAGGGAAAAGACATACGAAGAACATGGCATAATGAAGAGTGGTGGTTTTCGGTCTTTGATATTGTAGCTGTTCTTACTGATAGTAGTGATCCTAAGCAATACATTAAAAAAATGCGAAGTAGAGATCCTATTCTTGATGCCAACTGGGGTACAATTTGTACCCCCCTTGAATTGCTTGCTCCTGATGGTAAGAAAAGGGAAGCTAACTGCGCTAATACTGAAGGCATATTCCGCATAGTCCAATCTATCCCCTCCCCGAAGGCCGAACCATTCAAAAGATGGCTGGCAAAGGTTGGTTATGAAAGAGTGCAAGAAATAGAAAATCCCGAATTAGCCCAAAAAAGAATGCGAGAACTATACAAAAAGAAAGGGTATTCGGAGGAGTGGATTGAGCGAAGGGTAAGGGGGATAGCAATAAGAGATGAACTTACCGGTGAATGGGATAAGCGAGCTATAAAGACTGAAAGGGAATATGCAATCCTCACAGCGGAAATCTCCAAAGCCACGTTTGGCCTGACCCCATCAGAATACAAAGAGTTGAAGGGACTGAAACGAGAAAATTTACGTGACCATATGACTGACTTAGAGCTTATCTTTTCCATGCTTGGTGAGGCGGCTACAACAGAAATTACAAAGAATAAAAATGTAGAGGGATTTGATGAGGGCAAAAAGGCGGCTCAAGAAGGCGGAGCTGTTGCCGGAAGAGCCAGAAGAGATTTGGAAACAAAAAGTGGCAGAAGAGTTATTACTTCTGAAAATTATGTAGAGCGGGCTGAATCGGTTAAAAGATTGGGAAAGAAGAAATCAAAACAAGAGAATTGACATTATTTTGTTGCATAGATTAAAGCAGTATTGAATTTTTGGTAGGCTAATTTTATATTAAACATCATTCTATAGCAAAAGTCCTAAATGTTTAATCAACCACCTCTTTCAAATAGGTTTTAATGACCCTTTAAATCAGTTATAAGATATCATCTGGATAAAAATTAACAGCCCGAACTATAGTTAATAATCTTGTTCGCTCTTATTGCATCTTGAATCATAGTTAAAACTTTAACAACGCGATAGCCGTTCATTCCGTCAGTAAGGGGTTTTCTCCCTGTCTCAATGCATGTTATAAAGTGTTCTAACTGCCTCCCAAGAGCTTCTCCGCCATCCACTTTAGGAATATGAATATCTCCATAACGGTAAGCGGCGTTAAAACCGGAAAAGCTTGAGTAGTTTTCTTCCACCCCCCTGTCATAAACTTGAAGTTTCATATTTGGATCAGTATCATCGAAGAGGAGCATTTTTTTATCTCCGACAACAGTAACGGTTCTGACCTTGCGCGGGTCAATCCAAGAGTTGTGAAGATAAGCTGAAACGCCTTTAGCGAAGCTTAAACTTGCCCACGCGGTGTCTTCTGTCTCGGGATTGTAATGTGCGTGTCCTTGGGCTAGAACCTGAGAAGGAAGTTGATCGTTCATAAAATAAAGAATCATTGAAAGATCGTGGGGCATAAGATCCCAAACCACATTTGTGTCTCTTTGAAACTGGCCAAGATTCAGTCTTTGGATATGAATATGTCTTATTTCGCCAATTTCTCCTTTATCAATCAAAGCTTTCATTTGTTGTACAGCAGAGGTATAAAGGAACGTGTGCCCGACTGCAAGTACGCGTTTTTTATCTTCAGCAAGATGTGTGAGTTCAAGTGCCTGTTCCCCTGTCTGAGTAAATGGCTTTTCAATGAGAAGATGTTTGCCGGCTTCTAAACATCTTTTCCCGAGCGCGTAGTGGGTTGAAATTGGAGTGGCAAGAACAACCGCATCAAGTGCGGGATCATCTAAGAGCACCTCCAGTTGAGATATACATTTTGTGGAGGGAGGAAGTGGAGGTAATCGCCTGCTCCTGAATTGATCCTCGTTGCTGTCGCAAAGAGCATACAGGTGTGCGTCAGGCAAACTAAGGACATTTCTTACGATGTTCGGTCCCCAATAACCTAGACCGACGACAGCGACGTTTTTCATAGCCTAAAGATCTTTAGGTGCTTTAAAAGCCTTACTCAAAAAACAGACAAAACTTTATAAATTCTCGGACGCTGGGAAAACGATGAAAGTTCCATTTGTAAGGCCCGCGGACCAGTATAGAGAGTTGGAGGCACAAATAGACAGTGCTGTAAAAGAAGTTCTTGCTAGTGGGCGTTATGTTTCGGGGAAAAAGAACGAGGCGTTTGAAAGGAGTTTTGCTGCTTATTGTGGAAAAAGGTATGGGGTAAGTTGTGCGAATGGCACATCTGCCCTTCATGTAGGTCTTTTCGGAGTAGAGATAAGTCAAGAAGGATTAGTCGTTGTTCCTGTAAATACGTTTTTTGCAACAGCTGAAGCTATTCGACATGTCGGCGCCCAGCCTAGATTTGCAGATATTGATGAAAAGACATATACGCTTGATGTAAACAGTATAGAGGACCATCCTGAGATACGTGCGATTATTCCTGTTCATTTGTATGGCCATCCGGCGAAGATGGATAAAGTTGCGGAACTTGCAGAAAAAAGAGGATGGGCAGTGCTCGAAGATTGTGCGCAGGCGCATGGCGCTGAGTTTCAGGGAAAGAGAGTTCCTGTTACAAGCGGTGCTTTTAGTTTTTACCCCACCAAAAACCTCGGGGCCTGCGGCGAAGGAGGGATGCTTGTAACAGACGATGATAAAATGTATCAACGTGCATTAAGGCTGCGTGACCATGGTCAGTCAGCGAAACATGTGCATCAAGAAGTAGGCTACAATTATCGTTTAAGTGAGCTTGAAGCTGCGATTTTAGGGAAAAAATTAAAGAAACTCGATGATTGGAATGAAAGGAGAAGTAAGATTGCGCAAAGGTATTTGGATGAAATAAACAATCCTGAAATTTCTTTGCCATCTGCTGATCCAGAAACAAGGCATGCCTTCCATCTGTTTGTCGTGCGGACAAAAGAAAGAAGCGGGTTCATGAGTTTTCTTGCTGAAAAAGGAATCGAGACGCAGGTTCATTATCCGATTCCTATCCATTTGCAGCCAGCATTCGAGTATCTGGGGTTAAGGAGAGGTCAATTTCCAGTTGCTGAGAATGTTGCGCAAGAAATCGTCTCTTTGCCGCTACATGCGCACATGAGCGCTGATGAAGTCGATGCTGTTATTGAACGGGTGAATAGGTATAAATCATGAAAGCGTTAGTTACAGGCGGAGCAGGTTTAATTGGGTCTCATATCGTTGACGAGCTCTTGAGGAAAGGATATGAAGTAAGGATCATTGACAATCTAGAAGAGGAGACGCATCCCTTTGGAAAGCCTGCGTGGATCCAGAAAGAGGCTGAATTTATTCATGGAAGCTTAACGGATGAGACTCTTCTTCTGAAAGCCTTGCAAGGAGTCGACTGTGTTTTTCACCAAGCAGCATATGGCGGTTTTGCCTTAAATCAGAGTAAGTATGTGCATTCAAACACGATAGGAACGTTGAATATCTTTCAGACGATCAAAGCGCAGCACTTACCCATAAAAAAAATAGTGTATGCCTCTTCTCAAGCCGTGTACGGGGAAGGAAAGTACCGTTGTGAAGAACATGGCGTCCAAGAACCTAGTTTTAGGAATATTGATGACCTGAATAAGGGTAAGTGGGAAGTGATGTGTCCTGTATGTTCTGAAAATTTGCAGCCAATGCCCACGGATGAGAAAAAGAGGTTAATTTTAGAGACGACGTATGCCATTACAAAGCAAAGCCAGGAATTAATTGCCTCTTCTATGGGAAAGAGTTTGAAAATTCCAACTGTCGGTTTAAGGTACTCAATGACCTATGGTCCTCGGCAGTCTTTATTCAATCCATATACTGGTGTCTGCTCTATTTTTTCTACTCGCATTTTAAATAGTCTCCCTCCAATTGTGTATGAAGATGGAAAACAAACGAGGGATTTGGTGTTCGTTGAAGATGTTGCGAAGGCGAATGTGTTCGTGATGGAGCGGGAAGAAGCGAATAATCAGGTATTTAATGTGGGCACTGGAAAGCAAACAACGATCTTGGAGTTCGTCGATTATTTATGCGAAGCGTACAACAAAGATTCAATGTATCATCTGAGCCATGAGTTCAGGCCTCAGGATGTTAGGCATTTATTCTCTGACAATTCCAAACTAAAAGGATTGGGCTTTGAGCCAAAAGTGAATATTAGGGAAGGAATTAAAAAGTACGCCTCATGGATAAAAACGCAGGGGGAAGTAGGTGAATATTTCAGCAAATACAAACAAAAAATGGAAGAAATGGGTATTGTGAGAAAGAGACAATGAACGAATACACGCTCTCTGTGATTGCTCCCGCGTATAACGAAGAAAAAAATATTGTGGAGTTTTTAGAGACAGCAACTGAATTTTTAGAGAAGCACACAAAGGATTATGAGCTCCTCTTGATCGAAGATGGCAGTAAAGATAGGACGTTAGAGCTTGCGAAAGAGTTTGCAGAGAAGAACAAAAAGGTTAAAGTGATTCAGAATGAGAGGAATCTTGGGTTTGGTATTACTGAGCGGAAAGGTTTGGAAATGGCTTCTATGGAATTGGTGACGTTGATTCCTTCTGACAACCAGTTTTATCTTCCGGATTTGCAAAGATATTTAGAAGAGATAAAGAATGCTGATATTGTCCTTGGTTTCAGGATTAAAAGGCAGGATCCGTTGATGAGAAGAGTAAATGCAAAAATTTATAGCTTGGCAATTGCTGTTCTTTTTAAGACAGTGTGGTTTGGTGATATTGATTGGGTGAAGATGTATCGGCGGGAGATTTTTCAGAAAATTAAGATCACCTCTACGACTGCTTTTGTTGACGCTGAGATTCTTATCAAGGCTGATAAGTTAAAGTATAAGATTAAAGAGATTGGAGCGAATCATATTGCAAGGAAGCATGGGAAGGCGACGGGTGGGAATTTGAAGGTTATTTATAAACAGCTTTCTGATGTTTTTTCGTACTGGTTAAAACATATGAAGAAGGAATTATGAGCGGGATTTTATTAAGACTAGTCTTCAAAGATCCGAAGTTGAGTCCGGAATGGGTGGGGGAGGGTTGTAGGATTTTATTTAAGGATATAAAAGAGATTACTTCTGGAAAAATTCTGTTAAGCGGTATTGATAATGAGGGGAAAGAGGTTGCTTTGATTGGTGAAGTGAATGGAAAACATGTTTTTGCTTTTTCAATGGGAGAGCAATTGCAATATTTATTAAATCAAGAGTATATTATAAAGAAAAAACCTGTTTTAGCGTATCTTCCGTTTCATTACCATAAGATCCCTTTCAGAATTGGGATTAATAAATTGTTGATGAAGGTAAAAAAGAGAAAGTTGAAGATTATTTTTCCAAATTGGCCTGCTGACGTTTCTGTGGATGTTTTAAAACATATAGAAAATGTGCTTGCAAGTAAGAAAAGAAAGAGTTTTTGGAAAAGGGGGAAAAAATTTGCGGTTGTTCTTTCACATGATATTGACACTGAAGAGGGACTTTTATCAGTGCATAAATTTTTAGAATTGGAGGAAAAATATAATTTTAAATCGACGAATTTTGTTGTTGGGAATTATTATAAATTAAAAGAAGAAGTGTTGCAGTTTATAGTAAAAGAGGGGCATGAGATTGCGTGTCATGGTGATACGCATGATGCGCTTCTTCCGTATCTTAGCGAAGAAAATATTCAAAAGAGGTTGGATAAATGCAGGGGTTTTTTTAAAAAATATGGCGTTGTTGGTTTTCGTGCTCCTTCGTTGCTAATAAGCGAAAAACTTGATAAAAACTTGAGTACTTATTTTAAGTATGATTCAAGTGTAACTGATACTGAATTGTTTATGCCTGATTCTGAGGTGAGTGGTTCATGTACAGTATTCCCTTTTTTTAAGAAAGACGTTTTGCGTATTCCTATTACGCTTCCGATGGATTCTTCCTTATTATTTTTAGGATATAATGAGGATCAGGTTTTAGAGTTGTGGAAGAAGAAATTTGATTTTATTAAAAAAATTGGGGGAGTCGCGATGATTGTGACGCATGCTGAGAAGCATTTTAGTATGAATGAGACTATGCTTGTTGTGTATGAAAAGCTTCTTAAGTTGTTGAGTGAAGAAAAGGATGCATGGATTGTTACTGGAAAAGAATTGTATGAATATGTAAAAGCAGAGGGTGAAAATGTTACAAAGATTGATTAATAAGATATTTTCAAATCCGAGTATTTTTATTATAATTAGAAGAATTCTTGAAAATAATTTTAAAGGAGAGAAGAATGTTATTAAAAAAGAACTAAACCTAGATGGAGAAACCTTAGATGTTGGATGTGGTACAGGAGAGTTTTGTACGTTATTTAGAAAAGAAAAGTATCTTGGTATCGATTTGTCTGAGAAATATATTGAATATGCAAGAAAGAAGTATGGTTATAATTTTAAGGTAATAGATGCGGCAAAGATGGATATTGAAGAAAAGTTTGAGAATATTTTGGTTTGTGGTATTTTTCATCATTTGGATGATGCTTCTGTGGCAAAAGTTCTTGAATCTGCTAAGAAAATGTTGAAAGATGAGGGTATACTCCTTGTAATAGAGGATACACCGACTAGAGCGAAGTGGAATTTGATTGGAAAGATAGTGCAGCATTTTGATGTTGGAAAGTTTATTAGAAAACATGAAGTGTATGGAGAGTTGTATAAAAAAGAATTTAAAATAAGTAAGTTGTATACAATGATGAGCGGGGTGAACGATTATTCAGTGTATGTTCTACAAAAATGAAAGATGCGGAATATGAAATAATGTACAGGATTGAGGATGAGTTCTGGTGGTTTAAAGGATTAAGATTACTCTATAGAGATTTATTAAATGAAGTTAAGGGGGAAAAATTAAAAATCCTCGATGCGGGTTGTGGCACTGGGAGGAATATGAAGTTATTAGAAAAGTATGGCGAGATTGTTGGTGTCGATCTTTCTGATCATGCGTTGTTTTTCAGTAAGAAGAGGGGGAATAAAGTTGTCAAGGCGAGTATCACAAATTTGCCTTTTAATGATGAGCAGTTTGATCTTGTATTAGCGAGTGATGTGATCTATCATCAGTGGGTTGATGATCAGCAAGCGATGAAAGAGTTTTACAGGGTGTTGAAGAGAGGGGGTTATTTAATTATTAATACTGCTTCTTACCAATTTATGATGAGCGAGCATGATAAAGCAGTAATGAGTAAAGTAAGATATACAAAATCTGGTTTAAAGAAATTAATAAAAAAGTCAGGATTTGGAATAAACAAAATTTTTTATTGGAATTCTTTTTTGTTTCTTCCCTTAGCAATCATGCGCTTATTAAAAGTAAATACTGGTAAGTCAGATCTAAAAAAGATTAATCCTTCATTAAATAAAGTTTTGTTTGGAATTTTAAAATTGGAAAGGATCTTAATTAAATATAATTTATCTTTACCATTCGGATTATCTATTATGGTAAAAGCGCAGAAGATTTAAATAGTGTAGAGGCAAGCCCTTGCCCCTTGTGTTTTTTTTGTTAGTCCGCATTCTTTTAAAGTAAGACAGAATTCATCTCTTGTAAAGACATGGGTTGTATTAAAGTAGTTTAATTCTTCTTTGAATAAAGCGCAATTTTTTTGATTAAATGCATTGTGGGGTTTGGCCATTCTTTCTATGTAGGAGTATTCTTTTTCTTCTGGATACCATCCTGAGATGGAGGGGATGTTTCTCGTTGCTGCATAGGAGTAGAATGCTTTGGAGAAGGGTCCTTCCGGATAATAGTCTCCTACCATAATGAATCTTCCGTCTACGAGGGAAAGTTGCTGAATAAATTCTTGTTCAAGTTGAGAATCAGGCGGATTAAAGAAAGGCGTATGAAGAATATTGAATCCAATGCTAATAAGGGTTATTATAATTAAAAGTGCGGGAACGAGTGAAGCTAATTTTTTTGGTAAGAAATTTAAGTCTAAGCTAAGGAAAAAGAAGATGCTGAAGAAAAGAAAATAGTGGATGATCGGATCTGGATAGATTTGATTTAAAACAGGAAAGAAAGGTGTTAAGTGTAAAAAGAATAATGCTCCGAGTCCGATGCTGGGTAAAAAGAAGAGAAGTTTCGATCGTGAAGGTTTTTGTTTAAGATAGAAATAAAAAAGCAGAATGATTGCTAAAGAAGTAACAAAAGCGGGAAGTTGAATGTAAATGCTTTTAGCTCCGAAGTACCAAAGCCATTCTCCTTGTTTTAAGTGTGGAATTGCGCTCTCGGTAAAGATAGTGAATAGAAAGGGGGCTAGCCAGAATGAGCTGAGAAGTAAACCGAAAAATAAGGAAAGGGAGGTTTTAACAGAGTCCTTAAATGAGGTTCTTGTTAAGAGAAATCCGAGCCATAAAAATAAAGATAAGACTCCGATGGTATGATAAGAAAGGATGATTGCTGCGTAGAGGGGGATGGATAAGTAAAAGAAGGGTGTTATTCTTTTATCTTTGTAATAATAAAATAAGAAGAAGAAAGGAATAAATAACACCCATCCCAATAACTCATTAACTCTTCCTAGACGAATGAAGTTTCCAATCGCTGAAGCATTGGCGAAGAAGAGTGCAAAAAAAATTATTCTTTGTAAGGGGTTAAATCCGACGCTTTTTCCTAATTTATATAATAAAAAAAACCCTAAGAGAAATATAATTAAAAGGGAGATATAAGTTGCAATTTTAACATCTTGAAAGAGTAATTGTAACGGATAGGCGAAAAAATACCATCCTGGCGGTGAAAATTTAAAGGTTATGAAACCATTATACCAATAAGGACAAAAATTATGAAAACCGCAGACATCGAGAAAGTGAAGCTGTGCCATATAAGAGCTGACATCGTTGTTGAAATCAAGAGGAAAAAAGAAAAGCATTTGTGACTGGTCTATGAGTCTGTAGATAAAATTGGCAAGAAGAAGAAGTATTGGGGGATACAGCCATGCATCTGGTATTTTTTTATCTTCATCCATAAAAGTTTAGAAAAGCAAAGGTGTTATAAAGACTTCGACAAGGCTGCCGACGAGGATGAAGAGGAAGGCGATGAGGATGAGAATGAGGCTGTCATACACAACAAGATTGAATTTTTTGCTTCCTACGCCGTGTTTGAGCAACGCTACTGAGATGATGCCTCCTGCTAAGCCCCCTAAGAAGTAGGCGACGATTTCAAAGATGCCATGGATCATGTAGCGCAAAATACTGATGGTGAAAAGGTTGAAGTAGAGGGCTAGTTTGCTGTAACCAAGAGTGGCTGCGTAGTCTGCGAGGCTGTTTCTGAAGTATGTTCCTACTGCTGCGCTGATGACTGATGCGTTCCACGCGAGGATGAAGAGTGACCCTGCGCCAAAGAAGAATGCGAAGACTATGCAGAAGAGAAACACCTTGAAGTTGTTGGTCATGACGGAGAAGAAGGAGTTCCATCCAAGCTCCCAGTCAATGATATTTCCTTTGAGGTTGGCGTTGATGGTGTTGATAGTCTCTAGTTGAACGTTGAAGGTTGCTTGGACGAGATGGCTGGGAAGTAAGAGATAAAGTAAGGAATAGCCTACGACGAAACCGAGGAAGAGGGTGCTGAGAAAGGTGAGTGCTTTGCTGTGCTCTTTGAGGATGCTGCGTTCGTTGTGGAGGATAATGTCTTCGTTTTCTTCGGTGATGAGGGTTGCGTACATTAAAGGCACGGCCATAATAGCCGTTAAAAAAACCATGATGAGGCTTGCTTGGGATTTAAAAACCCAGAGGCTGAAGATGACCGCGACACTGGAAAAGAGGATGCCGAAGGCGAAGAGCCAGAGGGGGTGTTGTTTTGCCCGCCTCGGATCGATGAGCGCTTCGAGAACCATAGGTATTCTCTCTTGCATTCGTTTATAAGATTTTCGCAGGGTTTATATAAAATGAAGATTGAAAAAGAGGGTGATGGACGAGTTTGAGAGGATTTGTAAGAGCATCAGGGAGATGAGAATTCAAGGTGCTGAGAATATTGCGAAAGCGGGATTGCGAGGTCTTTCCTTAAGATATAACGCTAGTGCTGCGAAAAGATTAATATCCTTGAGACTGACTGAGCCGGCGCTGAGGAATGCTGTTCGCTTTGCTTTGAAGAATTCTGTAAGGGAAGCGTTGGAGTATTTCAAAAAAGCTGAGGAAAAGCTTGTTGTTGCTGGTCTTCCGTTGGTGAGAGAGAAGGTGTTTACGCATTGCCATTCCTCGAGTGTCATGAAGATTCTTCATGCTGCGAAAAAACAGGGGAAAAAATTTGTGGTGTACAATACTGAGACGAGGCCGTTGTATCAGGGGAGGATTACTTCAAGGGAGATTAGTAAGTTAGGCATTAGAAATGTTCATGCGGTTGACAGTGCGATGAGTCTCTTGTTAGAGCGGTGTGATGTTGTCTTGATTGGCGCTGACGCGATCACGAAGAAGGGTGTTGTGAATAAAATTGGTTCTGGTTTGGTTGGCAAGACTGCGAAGCTTCTTCATGTTCCATTGTATGTGTGTGCTGTGGGGTGGAAGTTCACTGAAAAGATTGAAATTGAGCGTCGTGATCCGAAAGAAGTTTGGTTAGAGCATCCAGAACACGTGAAAGTGTTGAATCCTAGCTTTGAGCTTGTTGAAAAAGAGGATGTGAAGGCTGTTGTCTCTGAGTTTGGCGTGTTGGAGTTCGGAAAGTTTGTGAAAAGGGCAAAGAAAGAGTATCCGTGGGTAAGATGAGAATGCTGATATGCCTTGATCTTGATAGGACGCTGATAGACTCTATAAAGATTCATGTTCGCTCATTTAATGAGGCGTTTGTCTTGTGTGGGTTGGGAAAAGTGAAGGATGATGAGTTGAGGAAAACCCTTGACGGTCGTGTGAGTGAAAAAGTGATTAAAAGGTTTTTTCCGCGTCTTTCTGAGAGGGGTGTTGAAAAAGTGAAGCGTGTGCACAAGGAATTGATCATTAAAAAGTATGGGAAGTTGGCGAGACCGCTGACAAAGAACACGTTGAAAGTGCTGAAAATGCTAAAAGAGAAGTATGTGTTGGCGATAATTTCAAATGCGACAAGGAAGGAAGTGGAGTTGTTCTTGAATGCCGCGAGGATTCCGTCCTCTTGGTTTGAAGTGATTGTAAGTAACGAGGAGGTAAGGAAGGCAAAGCCTGATCCTGAGGGGATTAAAAAAGCGTGGAGCAAGGTGAAATGTGAGAAAGTGGTGATGATTGGCGACTCTGTTGTGGATGTCCTGGCTGGGAAGGCTGCGGGTGCGGTCACGATTGCTGTTGAGGGAACATTTTCAAGAAGAGTATTGAGGAAAACAAAGCCGGATTATATTTTAAAGAATATAGATATTCTTCCAGATCTATTGAAGAATCAGAAAGTTTTTAAAGATGAATGAGAATGCCTTCTGAGATGAAGAGTGAAGTGATTGGGAAGTTGAAGGAACTGAAGGAATTGTCAAGGGTGCTGGAGGTGAAGATTGAGGCCGATGGGTTGAAGATTTCTGATCCATTAGCGGGGATAGCGAAGGAGCAGTTTTTTAATAATAATCTAAGGGGGATTACGAGCGCGATGGAAGGGTTGTTGCGTGGGGAGGCTGCGGAGCGACATACGGTGCGTCTGGAGAAGGAGTTTCCTGCGGCGTTGAAGAATGTGAAGAAATTGAAGGATTCTGCTGCTGGCATGAAGAACGCTGATTCATTTGAGAGGGTTGAGGCCTTGTTGACATATCTTGAGAATACTTATCTGGAATTGTGAAAGAAAATTATTTAAGGATGTTTCATCCAGGGTGTTGAATGAAAAAAGTGGAGTGGTATCTTGATTTTGTGGATTTCTCTTATAAACCAAAGAAGAGTGATCTTGTTGTCTTGTTTTATGTTGAGCCTGAGAAGGGTGTTTCTGTGAAAGAAGCGATAGGAAGGATTGCTTCTGAGAGTTCCACGGGAACGTGGACAACGTTGTTTAAATTGCCGCAGAGAATGAGGGGGTTGATGGCTACCGCGTTTGAGATTGAAGGGAATTTTGTGAAGGTGGCTTACCCTTTGGAGTTGTGGGAGCCTGGGAATGCGCCGCAATTATTGAGCGGGATTGCTGGGAACATTTTTGGGATGAAGGCGTTGAAAAATTTGCGTCTTGTTGATGCGACGCTCCCAAAAAGGTATATTCGTTCCTTTAGTGGACCGAGGCAGGGTATCGAAGGGATCCGTCGTTTTATGAAGGTAAAAGATAGGCCTTTGGTTGGCGCAGTTCCTAAGCCGAAAATCGGATTTAGTGCTTCAGAGCATGCGCAGATTGGCTTTGAAACATGGATGGGTGGTTTTGATTTTGTGAAGGATGATGAGAACTTAAGTTCGACAAGTTTCAATAATTTTTATAGGCGTGTTGAGCTGATGGCGAAGTTGCGTGATAAAGCTGAAAAGGAAACAGGTCACATAAAAGATGCGTTCATTAATATTACTGCTGAAACGAAGGAAATGATGAAGCGGGCGAAATTCCTGCATGATCATGGCTGGAGGTATGCGATGATTGATGTTGTTGTTGCAGGTACTGCTGCGGTGCAGACGCTGAGGGAGGTTCTTGGGGATTATGGAATGGCGATTCATGCGCATCGTGCGATGCACGCCTCGTTTGACAGGAATCCGAAGCACGGGATGAGCATGCCCTTTCTTGCGAAGCTGATGCGTTTGGTTGGTGTGGATCAGATTCATAGCGGAACGGCGGTGGGAAAGCTTGTGGGTGATGTTGAGGAGGTGCAGTGTAATGCGAACGTGTTAAGAGGGATAAAAGTAAAACCGTTTAAGCGAATGTTGTTGGAGCAGGATTGGGGGAGAATAAAGCCTGCTTTTCCTGTTGCGTCTGGAGGGCTGCATCCAGGGCTGATTCCTGAGGAGTTGAAGATTTTTGGCAAGGAGTGCGTGCTCTTGGTGAGTGGAGGGATTCATGGTCACCCTCAGGGAACGCGTGCTGGTGCGGCGGCTGCAATGCAGGCGATTGAAGCGACGCTGGAAGGAGTTTCTCTGGAGGAGGCTGCAAAGGTGAATGGTGAATTGAGATCTGCTCTTGGGAAGTGGGGAAGGATGAAACCATGGTAATATTTATATAATTCTTAAGGATGCTGTGTTGATGTTTATAAAACTGCTTGGTGTTCTTGATCTGCTTGTTGGGATGAGTTTGTTGTTTAGTTCTATTCTTCCTGTTGAGTGGGTGGTTGGCGCTGCGTTGTACTTATTAATAAAGGGGGGATTGTTTTTGCTGTTGGGTGATTGGATGAGTATGATGGATATGCTTGTCGCGATATATGTTGGTCTTGTTGGGTATGGGTTTGCGAATGCCGTGTTGACTGCGTTGGCTTCGTTGTTTTTGTTGCAGAAGGGCGCGTTTAGTCTAATGAGCTAAGAGGGGTTGTTTCTCTTGAACAGCCAAAGAAGTAATGATAAGGTGCCCGCTGTACTTTGACTCTTGGACTTTTGAAGACGCTAAAATGGTAAGCGCTCTTGGAAAGAAAGGAGCGTCGAGAACAAAGGTGTCATAATAACCGCCCTCTCCTAATAAATCAAAGCCGTATTTCTGAGAAAGCTTCTTAAGGTGCTCGAAATGTTCAAGGGTTAATTCCTTTCCGAGCCAGTCCATGGTGAGGCCATCAGTTGCGTATTGGGTGATAATGATTTTGTATCCTTTGGTGATCATTTCTCTCATGAGGGTTTCTTCATTTTGTCCTGCGTGGCTTGCGAAGACGTTTACTCCTAGGGGTTTGAGGGCTTTTTGTAAGCTTCCGAGTTGGGTTTCTTGGAGGCCGACTCCGCCTAAGACGACTGCGTCTACGGGATGTTGTTCAATGATGGTTTTGACGAGAGCTGCTTCTTGTTCAGGATCTGCGATTGTACATGAAATAAGAAAGTGTGGTATTCCTAAGGCTTGTGCGACGAGGGATGTATGCTCAACTGTTGCGTAGTGGAAGAGATAGCAGTCTGTGCGAGAAGGTTTGACTGAGAGTAAGTAACGGATGTTCCAACGTTGAGTGAACGCGTATTCTATCGCGTGCGCGCTGTCCTTGCCTCCCGAGTAGAGGATTGCGACGTCCATGGGTTGAGGGGTTCTGGGAGATTTATAAATGTTGTTGCGGTCTTGGCGGTAGCTTTATATATGCTGTTGGCGTTTTTTAGAAGATGGAGAGGAAAGATGTTCAGAAGGTTGTGTTGATTGGTTTGTTTCTCGTGTTGTTGTATGTGAGTTATCTTGTGGTGAAACCGTTTGTGAGTGCGTTGTTGGCTGCGTTTGTGCTTGCTTACGTATTTCATCCCGTGTACAAGTGGTTGGGGAGAAAGATAAAGAGCGAGTTTGCCGCTGCGTTTATTGTCACGGCTATTGTGGTGTTATTGATTTTGTTGCCGCTGATTGCTGTTGCGAACGCGTTGATTCGTGAGGCTGCGCAGGTGTATCGTTCTGGCGGCTTGACGACGTTGACAACACACATGACAGAGCTGGTTGGAAAGAATACTGAATTAAATAGTCTTGTCTCAAGTTCTTTTTCCAAAGCGTTAGTGTATATTACAAATGCTGCGAGTAATTTTGTTGTGTCCGTTCCGTCGAAGATTTTTCATTTTGTGATTGCGATCTACGCGTTGTTTCACTTGCTGAGGGGTGGTGAGGTGATTGTAAATAAGGTGAGGCAGAATATTCCCTTTAAGAATAAGGAGATATTAGTGAAAGGTCTTGGTGATACGACGTACGCGATCGTGTATGGGATTTTTGTGATTGCCTTGGTGGAGTTTATTATTACCGCGATTGGGTTCAGGGTATTGGGAATTGGCTCTCCGTTGTTGTGGGCTGTTGTTGTTGCGGTGTTCGCGCTGATCCCGTTCTTGGGGCCTGCGGTGGTATGGCTTCCTTTCGCTGTTGTAAAAGTCGTTCAGGGGAATTATGGGATTGCGGTTGGTCTTGTGATTGTGGGGATGCTCTTGACGTTAATTGATACGTTTGGTCGTCCGTGGGTGATTGGACAGCGTACGAAGATGCATCCTGTGATGGTGATTATTGGGATTGTTGGAGGCATGGGTATTTTTGGTTTTATTGGGATTATTGTTGGTCCGTTGTTGCTTTCCTTTGTTTCGAACGTGGTTGAGTCGTATTATGGGGTGGTTGAGAAACATGAGGCTAAGGGTTAGGGTCGTTGATGTTCTGACCGGCGGTCCTTTTATTGCGATTTTGAACAGTAAGGATGCCGAAGTTCTGGATGTGAACGCGTTGGACCGGGTGCGTTTGAGAAACAAGAGAGAGATCGTGTGCGTTGCTGATGTGAGCGAAGGAAAAGAAGTGGTGAAACCTGGAGAAGTTGTGTTGTTCTTGGATGTTGCGCGCGAGCTTGGAACAAAAAAAGGTGAGAGTGTTGATGTCCTCCCCAAGGAAAAGCCGAGGTCGTTGGTGTTGATTAAGAAGAAATTGGATGGAGGGGTGTTGTCTGAGAAGGAGGTAAACGCTATTGTAAGGGATATTGTTGAGAACGCGCTGAGCGAGGTTGAGACAACGTTTTTTGTCGCTGGATGTTACAGGAATGGGATGTCTCTTGATGAGTCTGCTTTTTTGACAAGGGCTATCGTGAGGAATGGGGGAAGGTTGACCTTCAAAAAGAGGTTTGTGTTGGATAAGCATAGCATTGGGGGTGTTTCCGGAAATAGGACAACTCCGATTGTGGTTTCGATTGTCGCTGCTGCGGGGTTTTTGATTCCGAAGACGTCGACAAGATCTATCACCTCTCCTGTTGGGACGAGTGATTGTGTTGAGGTGTTGGCTCCTGTCGCTCATAGCAAGAAGCAGATTATGAGGATTGTGAAGAAAACGAACGGCTGTATGGTATGGGGTGGAACGCTTGATTTTGCTTCTGCTGATGATAAGCTGATTAAGATTGAGCGCCCGTTGAGTTTGGATCCTGAGGGAATTTTGTTGGCCTCCATCTTAGCGAAGAAGTCTGCTGCGAATTCGACGCATATTGTTATTGACATTCCTGTGGGAAAGGAGGCGAAGATTCGTTCGAGAAGGCAGGCGATGGAGCTTGCGAGAAAGTTTGTTTCTCTTGGAGAGAAGCTTGGAATGAAAGTGAAGCCGGTGATTACTGATGGCAGTCAGCCTATTGGTTGGGGTGTTGGCGCTGCGTTGGAGGCCCGTGACGTTTTAGAGGTATTGACTGGCTGTGGCCCTGAGGATTTGAGAAAGAAATCATTGTTCTTGGCTGGGACGCTGTTGGGAATGGTTAACGTGAGAAATTCTTTTGGAAAGGCTAAAGAGATTCTTGAGTCTGGTGCTGCGTTGGCGAAGATGAGGGAGATTATTGCTGCGCAGGGCGGCAATGAGAAAGTTGTTCCTCAAGATATTGCGCTTGGAAAGTTTCGTTATGAAGTGCATGCTAAGGTGTCTGGCGTTGTTGCTGAAATTAGTAATAATTGTGTGAGTCGCCTTGCGAAGGCTGCTGGCGCTCCGAATGATAAGGGCGCTGGTGTTTTTTTGCATCGTAAGGTCGGAGAGAAGGTGAAAAAAGGCGGGGTGCTGTTTACAGTGTATGCTGAGTCTCAGGAAAAGCTGAAATATGTAAGGAGCTTGTTGGATTGCGAGACATTTGTGATAAGATAATTATTCCAATAGGGTATAGAACACGTCAAAAAGATTTTGGTCTGTGCTTGTTTGGTAGAAGTCCGCGCTTAT
>Ga0209542_10001223_pt1 | contig 60975 bp, 55 predicted proteins | sample RifCSPhighO2_01_FD_184028 | JGI IMG/M metagenome (GOLD analysis project Ga0209542, IMG submission 184028) | Soil microbial communities from Rifle, Colorado - Rifle CSP2_plank highO2_0.1 (SPAdes) (version 2) | ecosystem: Environmental > Terrestrial > Deep subsurface > Rock core/Sediment ...
GGGCAGTCCCGCCTACGCTAAAGCTCCGGCGGGCAGTCCCGCCTACGCTAAAGCTCCGGCGGGCAGTCCCGCCTACGCTAAAGCTCCGGCGGGCAGGTACAGCGCCGATGACATTACTGTGCTCGAAGGGCTTGAAGCGGTGCGCCGCCGCCCTGGCATGTATATCGGCACCACGGGCCCCGACGGACTTCACCACCTAATCTCCGAAGTGTTTGATAACTCGCGCGACGAAGCGATGGGCGGTTTTGCTAATCGCATCGAGGTCGCACTCTTGCCTGAAAATCGTGTGCGTGTTGCAGACAACGGCCGCGGCATTCCGGTTGATATGCACAAGAAGACAAAAGTTTCCGCGCTTGAGACTATCATGACGACACTGCACGCCGGCGGCAAATTCGGCGGTGAAGGATACAAAGTGTCCGGCGGGCTCCACGGGGTGGGTGTTTCGGTCGTGAACGCGCTTTCTGTTTACACCAAAGCGGTCGTACATCGCGATCAGGGCATGTATGTTCAAGAATATGTGCATGGCGGCAAGCCAAAAGCAAAAGTGAAGAAAGTGCGCGCGTCGTCGCTTAATGGCACGATTATCACCTTTGAGGCGGATCGGGAAATTTTTGAAGAGATTTCGTACGATTGGAACAGAATAGTATCGCACTTGCGCCAGCAGGCCTACCTGGTGAAAGGGCTCCGCATTGCGATTCTTGATTTGCGCGCATACGATGGCGTCCTTGAAGAAGACGAGGCGCTCTACCTGCAGGATCAGGACATCGAATGTCCGTCCATGTCGTTTTATTTCGAGGGAGGCCTCCTCTCGCTCGTGAAGTTTCAGAATCGCCACCAGAAGCCGGTGCACAAAAATATTTTTTATATCGAAAAAGAAGTAGATAACGTCCAAGTGGAAGTAGCACTGCAGTATGTAGACGACATCTCGTCCCGCATCTCTGCTTTTGCCAACAATATCTACAACGCCGAAGGCGGTACCCACATCACCGGATTCAAAACAGCGCTCACCCGTACGCTGAATAGCTACGCAAAGAAGGGTGGCAACGGAAAGGGAGAAGGAGAGGCGTTTACAGGAGACGATGTGCTCGAAGGATTGACGGCAGTTGTCTCCGTCAAGATGCAGGAGATCCAGTTTGAAGGACAAACTAAGGGCAAGCTCGGGAGCGTTGAGGCGCGCGGCGCCGTTGACACAGTCTTTAGCGACGCCTTCGGCAATTTTCTCGAAGAGCATCCGGACGATGCCAGGATGATTATCGGCAAAGCGACCTTGGCCATGAAGGCCCGCAAGGCCGCAAAAGCCGCCAAAGACAGCGTGTTGCGCAAGGGGGCGCTCGATGGACTGACGTTGCCGGGGAAGCTCGCTGATTGCCAGAGCAAGAGCGCAGCGGAATCGGAACTCTTTATTGTTGAAGGGGACTCGGCGGGCGGCTCCTCAAAGCAAGGGCGCGATCGGCGCATCCAGGCAATCTTGCCGCTTCGCGGGAAGATTCTTAATGTTGAACGCGCACGACTTGACCGCATGCTTGCCTCAAACGAAATTAAAGCGCTCGTGGTTGCGCTCGGAACCGCAATCGGAGACACATTTGAAATCGAGAAATTGCGTTACCACAAGGTCATTATCGCAACCGATGCGGACGTTGACGGTGCGCACATCAGGACGCTCTTGCTCACGCTCTTCTTCCGCTATTTCCGGCCGGTCATTGATGGTGGCTTTGTCTACATCGCCCAGCCGCCGTTGTTTAAGATTAAGCGCGGAAAAGAAATTTTCTATGCGTACAATGAAGACCAAAAAGTGAAATTTCTCGGCAAGGACGCCGATGTTATTGAGGGGGCACTCGAAGAAATTCCTGAAGGGGGAGAGGCGGCAGAGCAGGAAGAGGATGCCGCTTTATCTGACGCGAGTGAGGGCGGGGAGAAGAAAGGGAAGACTCCAAAGATAAGTATTCAGCGCTACAAGGGCCTCGGAGAGATGAACCCGGAAGAGCTTTGGGAAACCACAATGGACCCCGCGCGGCGAGTCCTCAAGCAAGTCACCATAGAGGACGCACAAGAAGCAGATCAGATTTTCGACACCTTGATGGGCACCGACGTAGCGTCGCGAAAATCCTTTATTCAGTCAAACGCCAAGACGGCGAATCTGGATATTTAAAGCTCCAGAATCCAGAACTGGAATCAACACGAAAACACCGATTATAAGCTATAGCTTATAATCGGTGTTTTCTGTTTTTGTGTTGAGGTCTAAATTTGGAGTCCACATGTCTACATCCCAGTTCAAACATTCAATACAGATACGTTACATGAAAACACCCCATCAGCCAAGACGGGGTGGTTTCATTAATTCTTCAGAAACCTTACCGTACTATCTTGATAGTTGTGTGAACGATATTGTTCTGCTCCGAGAGTTCTTTGACACTTCCAGTAGGGTCGACATTGATGGTGATGACACCCTCTGACGAACTCGGGTTTACTTGGTCAAAACCGAGCGTGAATTCGATTCTTTCTCCTGGCAAAAGTGCCTGCTGCATCGGGGAGTGGAAAATGTGCAGAGGGGAAGTCGGCAAGACGGCGTTAAATGTCCACTGGACTGATCCTTGTGTGCCGACGTTTACCACTTCAAATCGCACTGCGCCGCGCGAAGCTCCAAAGGGAATCGTTGTTGAGGCGACAAACTCGTTGGTTGTGGTGCTGAAGTATCCGGTTTGAAGAATGTGCGGTGTAAGGTCAGGCCGTCCATTGGGGTCATAGACAGTACTGCCACCGATTGGATACTGGCCGGATGTCCCTTGTCCTGGGGTGAGGCCGACGCCTCCTGTTCCTAGATTTCCAGAGCCTCCAGTTGAACCTCCTTGGCTAGAGCCGTCACTGACTCGGCTATTGATGATGGTAAGTGTTGCTTCTCCCTTTGCAGTTTGCTCTCCGGAGTCTTTCCGTACGAATGCAATCGAGATTGGCACGTCGACAAAACGGTTCTTTTCGGAAAGCGGAATGAGGGCGATGGTTCCTTGTGATCCGTCGAAGGAGAATGCACTGCCGCAGGAAACACGCGTGTACAGCCCGCCATCTGCCGAAGATTGGAACGAGAAGCCGTCGCGGCATGCGTATGAAAATACGTACCGACCTTCAGCAGATCGCTTCGCGCGGTGGTCGAATGAAAGCGAGAGTACTTCGTCCGAAGGGATTGCGGCGGTCGGCGTGTTGATGACGATTCTCTCGTTGGGTACGAAGACAGAAGTGAGCGACGTGGTGACTGCCGCAAGCGATGAGAAGAGATTGGGGGCGTACTGTACCACTTGGACAGTTCCCCAGAGTCCTAAGACCAAAATGGCCAAAAACCCAAAGACTGCGAGCGCTCGTGTTGCTAGATCTTTCATCTGATGTCCGACTTCGTTCATAATGTGGTAGGTATACCTAACTGGTCAAAAGGTGTCAAGAGTTTCGACGGGCATCATGCAGTGAGGGCATTTTTAAGCCCAGCCAGAGCCACAATCTTGACTGTTGCGTGTTTTCAGCGTACAACTGTTCAGTTCGTGTCCACCATTCTCTACTCGTGGGGACCTCCCTGCAACAGGCAAGGTACTCACACTAAACCGTATGATGAGCATAATTTCAGATTTGCAAAAACACATCCGATTCATCATCCAACACCGATGGCGGTTTCTGTGTATGTACCTGCTCGTCTTCTTCTTCACGTACCTGCTCCTCTCTCTTTTCGGTTTCGTACCCGAAAGTATGAACAGAATCAGTGAAGGTTCCATGAATGAACGTGTGGTTGTAGAGCAAAAGGCGCCGATTGAGCCGGAGCGTATTGTGATTCCGGAAGCGAACGTCGATGTCGAGATTCGCAACCCGCAGGGAAACAACATCGCTACACTCGATGCGGAATTAAAGAAAGGTGCTGTCCATTACCCGGGAAGCGCGCTCCTCAATGAAGGAGGGAACATGTTCTTGTTCGGACACTCAAGCTACCTACCCATTGTCCACAACAGAAACTACAAGGCCTTCAATAACCTTCAAAAACTCAAGGAGGGAGACAGTATTTATGTGTATGCCGAGGGGCTAGAGTACCGATATCGGGTCACGTCGGTCGCGCTTGCGCAGGCGAGCGAGGTAGTGGTAGATTTGCGAAAAGGGACAGGGAAGAGGTTGACCCTCTCGACCTGCAATTCTTTTGGAGACATCGCGGAGCGGTACATTGTTGAAGCCGATTTCGTGGGAAGCTACCCCATAGCAAGCTAGGCTTGTTCTGGGATAGCTCTCTGTGAGGGGGCCCGTTAAAAATCGCTACGGAGAAATGCGATTAGTTCTTTGTTAAGGAGGACACGATGCATCGCATCGCATCCGTGGTTATCGCAACCGCCTTACTTTTGGTCGGTTGCGCGGGAAACCCCCTCTCTAGAGCGTTGTTTCCTACAACGACGGAGAGGGTTGCATCACCGCAGGTTCCGCAGATTGCGCAAGCGCCCAGGATTGAAGTGGCGGCCACACAGGCAGCAACGCCGTCCGTCAGTCCTTCAAGTGTCGCTTTTTTCCCAACTTCAGTGTTCGCGGCCGCAACGGCGCCGTGGACTACAATGCATGAAGGCGGCTACAAGGGAAATTTCGACACTGCCTGCGAGTTGCTCGGGCTCGGAAAACCAACAGACCTTCTCTGCAAGAAGTACCAAAAGATGGTCGACAATAACGAGTGCCAGGTGGTCGACATACCAAATGGTGTCGTACTCGATCGGCTGCTTTTCACCGACCGGGAAACAGGCAAGAACACTGTACAGTACCGCGCGCCAGTCAAGTTGGTGAACCCGCCGACACGACAAGTCACGCTCTGCAAACTAGCCGCCAATCTCTATGTCGGTCGGGCGCACTACTGCAACAACCACTTCCTGATTCGTTCGGGGGGGACGATGCCAGTTGCGCAAGCGCCGACGCCTCAACCGGCGCCGGTGGTTCAACAGCCAAAACCGTTGGCCCCGACTCCGGCAGTCCAAGTGGCGTCCGCGCTTCCGGCTGGATGTGAGGCTGGTATCCTTAATACGAACGGCTGGGATTACGCTGTTTTGCCGCTCGATATGCAGCGAGCGGTTGACGCGGCGGAAGTCTCGAACCGTCCCGAGTGGGATTCCTCAAAATCCTTCTCGGGACAATACGGAGCGAAACTCCGACGAATGGCGGATGTCGACAAGGTTCTGAAGCGGACAACACGAACGCCTTCCGTGCAGATCGGCATTCTTGGTCCGACAGGCGTTTTGGGCGAACAGCATACGGTTGCAATGAAAGACGGCAAAGTTTGGGCGAAGTTCAGCCCGAAAGAATTGCCGGTCGGATCGACCATCCAAGTGCTTACGCCGGAAGGATTTGCATCACCGTCGGTAAATCCTACAACTGGCAAGCGTGAACTCCGCCTGCTCCAGTGGACGCATTGCACCATGAACGTGCATGTCGTCATGAAATAGCGGAATTTGGAGTGAAGCGGCGTTCATCGCCGCTTCACCTCCACTTTTTATATTTGAATTCACATACACACATATATATGAAACAAAAGAGAAAAAATAAAAACTTCCTCGCGATACCTGTTCTCATCGTGGCATCTTTTGTTTTATTCCTCCCAGTTTTCTTCAGTGGAAACATGGTGGAGTATCCTCTCGCGCACGCTTTTGATAGTGGTGGCGGAGATGCGGGTGATAGTGGCGGTGGATCTGATAGTGGCGGAGGTTCTGAGGGCGATGGAGGTGCCGACACGAGTGGTGCAGGCGATGGCGGTGCAGATGTTGGTGAAGAAGGCGATGGCGGAGCGGATATTAGCGGAGAAGGCGATGGTGGTGCAGATACAAGCGGCGGGGGTGCGATTGCAGAGGCTGGAGGTGATTTTGGCCCAGGAGGCGCAGGAGCGCCTTCTGGTGGCGGTTCTCCATCCTCACCTCCTTCTGATGGTGGTGGAGGGGGCGGAGGAGGTGGTGGCGGAGGCGGTGGAAGCGGAGGCGGAGGAGGCCCCGGAGGGGTGGGAGGCCCTGGCGGGCTTAACCAGCCGAACGTGAGCTTCAGCCGCGGCCTTTCCAGTCAGCCGCTTGCCTTTGTGACCCTTAGTCAGATTCCATATACAGGCTTTGGGGCCGGAGCACTTCTTGCCGGCATCTACTGGATTGTTTTACTCATCTGGAGCGCTGTGATTGCGTACGTTCTTCTCACTCGCAACGTTGGATCAAAAATTGTGAACGGGCTCTTTGATTGGGTCTACGCAAGAATTTCTGCAAAGAAAAATGAGAGCACTATAGCCGAGGAAATTGTGGAAGAGTTTGCCCCCGCGCTTCCTCAACAAAGGATTGAAAGAGAATTTAAAAAAGCAACAGAAATTCCCGAAGTCGTACTTCCAGGAATGCTCGCTGGTCCAGAAGAGAAAAAGGTCTCAACCGATACGCTCGTACTTCAGACGGAGCGAAACGGAACAAAGACTCCGTGGCTCGAATTGAAACGCACGATTCCACAGGAAGTGGTAGTGGAGAAAAAGGATGAGACACCGAAACGTCCGGAAGTCCTTTCGTTCTACCAAGTATCGAGTGGTGAAGAGAAACAAAAAACTGCCTTGCCGGAAAGCGAACTGCTGCGCTCGATTGTGCGCGGAGAGACGAACCTCGTGCTTGCGGCGCTTCAGGGGGTTCGTCTTGAACACAAGAACATAGTCGAAGTGTTGGTTGGGGCGCTCTGCGAACTCGATAAAGTGCACTGCCGCCGCATTGGCGAGCAGGAAGTACTCAAAGACGAAGGACTTGAGGACCTCTTTGAGCAGTGGACCAATAAAGAAATCCAGCGGCTGATCTATATTCTTTCAACCGGTATTGATCAAAACCATCTCTCCCAAGACACGAGCGCAAAGATGGCGCTCTTGCGCGCGCTTGAATTCGCGCAGGAAAAGAAGACGACGTCAATTCGTACGACGGCTGAAATCCGTTACCAGTCTTCTTAATAGCAGAAAAAGAGCTCGGTTCGCTAATTCTTGTAGCTATCTTACATTTTTCACGTACGTGAAAAATGTAAGATAGCTCGTTGGCATGCCAAAATATCCTACAGCTTGCTGTGGGGAGAGGACGAAGATCCGATCTATTTCCGGGAGGAGATTTCCTTTGTGAGGCGTTCAAAAAGCGCTTCGAGCGGAAGCGACACTTGTTGGACATCCGATGTCCAACATATGCTAGCCAACAGAAATCAACCGACATCCTAAGAGGGGTGTCGGTTGATTTCTGCTCGATGTTACGTGCGCGAAAAGATCTCTTCCGAGAGGCGAGCGATAAGTGCAGGAACTGTCAGTGTCCCGATTTTTCTGTCGCGGCTCTCCAGCGTCACTTCTTTCTTCTCAACTTCCTGGTCGCCCAACACGAGGAAGTAGGGGACTTTCTCGGTCTTTGCATTTCTGATCTTTTTCCCGAGAGTTTCACTGCTGTCATCAAGTTCAATACGGATCCCTTTTTCTTTTAGAGAGGCGGCGACTTCCCGTGCGTAGGAAATATGAACATCTGCAATCGGAAGTACTTTCACCTGTACAGGGGAGAGCCAGAGAGGAAACGCACCGGCGTAGTGTTCGATAAGAAATGCCATGCTCCGTTCGATAGCGCCGATCGACGAGCGATGCACGACAACCGTGCGCTTCTTGCTTCCATCTTGTGCGATATAAGAGAGATCGAACCGGTCCGGCATGCAGAAGTCGTACTGGACGGTAAAAGCGGTATCTTCCTTCCCGTTCACGTTTTTCATTTGAATATCAATCTTCGGGCCGTAAAACGCCGCCTCGTTTTTAGCTTCCTCGAATTTGCATCCACGTTTCTCTAGGAGTGTGCGAAGCAGGTCTTCTCCCATTTCCCACGCCGCGTCGTTCTTATAATATTTCTCCGTATTCTGGCGGTCCCCGAGCGAGAGGCGATAGCGGTAATCGACGTCAAGCTTCAGCCCGAACACAGCCGTCATGTGCTCGATGAGGTCAAGCGCTTTCCCGATTTCTTCGACTGCCTGTTCCTCGGACGCACAGATAATATGGGCGTCCGCCAAGCAGAACGTGCGCACGCGCTGGAGCCCCATTAATTCTCCCGACTGTTCGTAGCGATAGAGCTGGGCTAATTCTGCAATGCGCATGGGAAGCTCGCGGTAACTGCGCGGACGCGAAAGGAACATCTGGTAATGATGTGGGCACGTCATCGGCCGAAGCATGAACTCCTCGTCGTCAATGACGATCGGCGCATACATCGAATCTTTGTAGTGCGGATAGTGGCCTGATTTCCGGTAGAGGTCGAGCTTAGCAATATCTGGTGTATGTACGTGTTGATAGCCCCGCTTTGTTTCTTCCTCCAAGACGAACTTCTCAAGCTCTCGCTTAATGATTGCGCCTTTTGGCAGGAACATAGGAAGCCCTTTTCCGACTTCTGGGTCAATATAAAAAAGCTCCAGTTGAGGTCCTAGTTTCTTATGATCTCGTTCATCCATGTCTTACTATAGTACCGTAGTTGATGGCATTGTGGCAAAAGAAAGATCCGATTGACACAAGAGTCCCAATACAGTATTTCTAAAGTAGGTGTTTTGCCCCTGCGGCATAGGAGGAAACCATGCGCGCCCCAGTCTTTATTAAGCCTGGGTGCTCGCCACGGGTTACCCAGGAAATCATTCGCACCTTACTGGAAGAGTTTTCTCTCGAAAGGCGGTGCGAAATTACGCTAACCGAAGCGATGCTTCGGGTAATCTACGACGGAATCTACCGATTGCGGAAACGGGATCTTTGGGGGGAGACCAAGGCGTACCTGCTTGGGAAAAAGGTACTCGTCCTCATTTTTCACATCAAAAATAGGCGAGAATTCGACAAGCTGGTTGAGCGTGTCGGAAGCAACTTGGATCCCGAACAGTGTGCGGAGCATTCTCTACGGTACCGATTCGGTTCACCCACTCCAAAGACGCTACCGTCGGGCAAATTGTTCTTCTATAATTTTGTCCACCGGCCGAAGACGCCGGAAGAAGCGAGGCGACATTTTGCGGCACTCTTTTCGAAAGAGGACTGCATTGCAGTATAGGCGGCATCCCAGTTAGGGTGCCGCCGCTTTGTTTTTCAGGAAAACAGACATAGGTGGCGAAGATTCCTAGTCTTAGGGTACTATAGTTAACTATAGTGCTTGCACCCGTTCTATGAGTAGTCGCTTGTGCTACTGTTGTCTTCGTTACTCACTACCTCACTACTATAGTTAACTATAGTAGTGAGGTATGGCCGAGGTATCTAGTACGCTTTTTTCTTCACTCCTACAACACTTTAATTGCTTCGGCGACGATTGAGGTCTCACCGTTTCTTCCCGAGAGACGTCCTTTGATAGAAATACAGCTTTCGGGTTTCAAAATGCTTTGGTGTTCTTTAAAGAGGCGCGGGAAGATGACTATCTCAACACTCCCGCTGAAATCGGCGATTCGCACGAATGCCATATTCTCGCCGCCTTTGGTAAGGATTGGCTTGAGATCTTCAATGATGCCGGAAACGACCGTTTGCATGCCTTCTTTAAGTTCCGCTTTCACCTTTCCAATATTCATTTTTTGGGATGAAAGCTTTTCTTTAAATTTGTCCAACGGATGTCCCGACACGTAGAGGCCTAAGAGCTCCTTTTCCCATGCAAGTTTCTGGGTGGCATCAATCGGCGGGGCATGCGGCAGTTTCAATTCGCGTGCGGCCTCCGGAAGCGCGCCGAAAAGCGAGTCCTGGCTCACATTCTTCTTTGACGTCTCTTTGCTGTATTCCAAAAGCTTGTCGATGTTTGCAAGCATGGTGGCGCGCTCCTCGAACTTGTCGAGCGCTCCGGACTTGATGAGCGACTCAATGCTTTTGCGATTGAGGTTTTTGTCCTGCACGCGGTTGAGAAAATCAACGAGCGATCTGTAGTGTCCTTTCTCTTTACGCCCTTCAATGATCCGCTCTGCGATGCCTTCACCGAAATTCTTGATGGAATACAATCCGAACCGGATCTTTGCCGCATTCTGATGAAAGCCACTCGCCTGCTTTGTTGCAGACTCCGGTACTCCTTCGCCATATCCTCCATATGTCTCAGTTCGCTCCTCGTCTGCGCCACGCATCCGAGGTCTTTCAGCAGAATGCGAAGAAACTTCGTTCACTTTTCCACACTTATTAGCCGGCACCACAGAGAAATACCCAAAGCTTTCATTGATATCCGGAGGGAGCACCGAAATTCCCATGCGCGTGCACTCGATAATGGATTCGGAGATTTTGTCCACCTCGCCGGAATCAGCCGAAAGCACCGCGGACATATACTCAACCGGGTAGTGTGCTTTCATGTAGGCGGTCTGGTACGCGACCCTGCCGTAGCTTGCCGCGTGCGCTTTGTTAAACCCGTAGGCCGCAAATGGCTCAATCAATTTCCAAAGACGCCCCGCTTTCTCTTCGCTCATGCCATGCTTGACCACTCCTTTGACGAGCTTTTCTTTTTCGGCCTCCATGACTGCGGGGATTTTCTTTCCCATCGCTTTTCGAAGCGCGTCTGCCTCAAGCCACGAGTAGCCGGCCAGATTAATTGCTGTTAAGAGGACATCGTCTTGGTAGGTGATGACACCATACGATTGCGAGAGGATGTCTTTCATTCGCGGGTCAAGGTAGGTGACAAGCGATGGGTTGTGCTTGCGCTTGATATACTCCGGAATGGATTCCATGGGCCCAGGGCGGTAGAGCGCGACCATGGCGTTGATGTCGTGGATGGAAGAGGGTTTCAACTCCTTCAGGAAGTGCGTCATGCCCGAGCCGTTGAGCTGGAATAACCCCATCGTTTCACCGCGGGCAAGCATCTCAAAAGTTTTTTTGTCGTCGAGCGGAATTTTCTCAATGTCTATTGCTACCCCATAGATCGCTTTGACACGCTTGACGACGTCTGAAAGAATTGCGAGGTTCTTGAGGCCAAGGAAATCAAATTTCAAGAGCCCCGCGTTCTCTACGTCGTGCATATCGTACTGCGTGATGATTTTGCCACCCTTGGGGTCATACTGGAGCGGCACGAAATCGGTTAAGGGTCGCGGGGCAATCACGACACCGGCGGCATGCACACCGATATGCCGCGCGCGGCCTTCAATTTTTTTTGCAAGATCAATGACTTCTCGTACGTCCTTTTCCTTTTTATAAAAATCTTTCAGCTCTGGCACCATTTCAAATGCGCGCTCGATGGTCATCGGGAACCCCTGCGAGCCGAAGGGGATGAGCCGCGCTATCGTGTCGCCGAGAGAATAGGGGTGTCCCAAGGCGCGGGCAACGTCGCGCACAACACCACGGGCCATCATGGTGCCAAATGTTCCGATTTGGGCGACCTTGTCGATCCCGTACTTGTCCTTTGCGTACTGGATCATCTCGTCGCGCCGGTTGTCGGCATAATCCATGTCGATATCCGGGGCGGACGGTCGCTCGGGGTTTAAGAAGCGCTCGAAGGGGAGTTTGTACTCGAGCGGATTCACATTCGTAATGCCCGCAAGGTAGGTGACGAGAGAGCCGGCGACGGAGCCGCGAATCGTCGTGAGAATATTTTTTTCATGCGCGAAATTGAGCAAGTCTGCAACGACAAGGAAGTACGGGGCATATCCTTTGTTTTTAATAATTCCCAGTTCGTACTCGAGTCGTTTCTCAATCTCTTCAGTTTTTTGAAGGCCGCGTTGCTCTATGCCGCTGTAGGCAAGATCGCGGAGTTTTTCGTCCTCTGATGCGTAGCCATCTGCCACAATGTCGGGGAATACCCACTTGCCGAGGGCAAGCTCGAGATTGCATTTCTTCGCAATCTCTTCGGTGTTGCCGAGCGCTTCCGGAGTGTCTTTAAAGTATTCACGCGCTTTTTCTTGCGAGATAAATGAAAAGTCCTCGTCACCCCCTTCGTGCTCTCCCTCGGTGCCGGTTTGGATCTTCACCATCGTCTCTCTGGCCTTGCGATCGTCTTTCTGCAGGTAGTACACGTCGTGTGCGGCAACGAGCGGCACAATGCTTTCTTTCGACAGCGCGATGACTTTTTTCATCAATTCCTCGTGCCCGTCGATCTCGGGGTGGTGCGTAATTTCAAGATAGAGATCGTCTCCAAACATTTCTCGGTACCACAGGAGTTTCTCGCGGGCCTTTTCGGGGTCGTTACCTTTAAGCGCGAGTGATGTCTCTCCCGAGAACGACGGGATAATTGCAATAAGCCCTTCGCGGTGGCGCTCTATAAGTTCGCGGTCGATGCGCGGCTTGTAATAAAACCCCTCGAGGAATGACGCAGTGACGAGTTTCAAAAGATTTTTGTAGCCGCTTTCATCTTTTGCCAGAAGTACCAGTCGCGCAGAGCGGTTATCGATGCGCGCCTCCTTGTCATGGCGCGTTCTTGTGGCGACGTACGCATCGACGCCGATAATTGGCTTGATGCCTTCCGCTTTGCACGCTTTATAAAATTTCAGCGCTCCGTACAGGTTGCCATTATCAGTGAGCGCAAGCGCAGTCATGCCATCTCTTGCGGCGGCTTTGACCAGGTCGGGAATTTTTGGAAGCGCATTGAGGAGAGAATAGTGGCTGTGAGTATGTAAGTGTATGAAGTTGCTCATAAGGCAGTGTGGTGAGTATGGAGGCCTGCCCCGTACCTTCTTGAGTCAAGCGAAAGAATGGTATCGGGGTGGACAAACGGCAATTCTTCCATGGTGCCATCAGTATATCACTCCTCAAAAAGTGTTCTGATGGGTACAATGTGGGGAATGAAACCACATCGCTACATTATCGGCATTGATGAGGCGGGCCGCGGGCCGATTGCGGGCCCTGTGACCGTAGGCGCTGTGCTTGTGCCATGGGGACTACACTGGAGGCACTTCAAAGGACTCAAAGATTCAAAACAATTAACGCCTGCGGCGCGGGAAGAGTGGTTTGTACGCCTCGCACATATGGAGGGCGTACGATACGGTGTCTCAAGTTCAAGTCACGCCACAATTGACCGCAAGGGAATTGTGTATGCGGTCAACGCGGCGCTTGGTCGCGCACTGCGGCGACTTGGCGTAGAGCCAAGCGAATGTCTCGTGCTCCTCGATGGCGGGCTACACGCACCAGAAGAATTTATGCACCAAAAGACAATTATCCGCGGCGATGAATCTGAAGTTTCGATTGCTCTCGCATCTGTTGTTGCAAAAGTGACGCGCGACCGGCGCATGGTACGCCTCTCGAAAAAATATTCCCCATACGACTTTCACGTACACAAAGGATACGGCACAAAAAAACATTATGCGCTGCTACACAAACATGGCCTCAGTGATATCCATCGGCGTAGTTTTCTTTCCGGCATTGTTGAAACGCGTTGACAAAAGTAATCTTTGTGCGACAATAGCGGCTGGTTTTCATACAGGGGAGAAAGTCGCGTGAGTAACGGAAGATCATCATCTGCCGTACAGGTAGAGGACGAAGGGGAAGAATTGGTCGGTCGGGCATTCGGAATCCGCCCTCGGCGGGCGCGTGATTGTACCGGCTGCAGTCGCAACAGACAGGGAAGCGACGCAAGCCACGCAAACACGGTCTTGTGCTCGCACAAGAACGAAGGTCGTTATTCTCGGGACAAGAGTCCGTGTGACCACTTTGCTCCAAGGATCGGCTGATACAACTTCCTCTTCAAGGAGGGATTCAGAGGGTGCTCCGTGTGGGTACCCTTTTGCTTTTTCTCTTGTTATTTTGAGCCATTCGTGTATACTAGTCCGCATGTCAGTACGAATGCGACATACGAGAGCGCATACGGCAAATCGCCGGAGCCACCACGCGATCCAAGGACCGCGTGTTTCTTCGTGCGCCAATTGTAAGGCGCCGATGCTTCGCCACCGCGCGTGTGTCTCTTGCGGGCAGTACCGCGGGCGCGTCGTCACTGATGTAGCAGCCAAAGCGCAGAAGAAAGAAGTAAAGCGCAAGGCGCGGGCGAAGGACATGGGAGGTGAGACATCCTCAAAGGAGGAGAAACTTGTTGCAGAAGAGAAGGCCTCGAAATAACATCCTGCCACTAGGTAGTGAGGTCTTTTCGTAGAGATTTTTTGAAATAACACAATGGCTAATAGGCACTTGTCACGGAGCGTCGTTCTTCAAACTCTTTTCGAATTTGATTTTGATAATTCACGGAAAGAGAATATTGCTCTCGATGAGGTGCTTGCTCGAAACGCTCAAGAATTTGCCCCTGGCTTGAGCGATTTTTCATTTATGAAGCGGCTGTTGGACACAATAATCGCCAAACAGCCGGAACTCGACACCATTATCGAGAAGGCCGCCCCCGAGTGGCCAATCTCTAAAATCTCCGTCGTGGACCGCAACATCTTGCGGCTGGGGCTTGCAGAACTGCTCTTTGCGGATCGCAAGGAAGTGCCGGCAAAGGTCGCCATCAACGAGGCGATTGAACTTGCAAAGACCTTTGGCGGAGAAAACAGCGGCCGGTTTGTTAACGGGGTTCTGGGGGCCGTCTATAAAGAAATCGGGGAGCCGGGCAAGAACGAAGTTTCAAAAAAGAAAATAAAAGATATTCCGTACGAAGATATGCCGGTCTTCCGCCTGGGCGGTGCGGTTGTCTATGCACGACACGACAATGATGTCTATCTTGCCTTGGTACATGATGTCTTCGGACACTGGACGCTCTCGAAAGGGAAGATCGGGGACAATCCGGAGATTGCGAACGAAAGTGTTGAGGAAGGAACGATACGCGAGATAAAAGAGGAGCTCGGTCTTGATATCACGATCAAAGAAAAGCTCGGCGAAAACGAGTACGTGGCATCGGATCCCGAGATCGGCAAGAAACGCAAGCACGTCACCTACTTCCTCGCGGAAGCGCCATTTACCGATATCAAGCTTGAACAGAAAGGAGGCCTCGATGATGCAAAATGGTTCAAACTCTCCGACATCCTTGACCTTAATTTTTATGATGATATTCTCCCCATCATCACCAAGGCCATCAACCTCCTGGTGAAAAAGTCTTAGGTTTCCTTATGAGCGAAGCGAAGTTAGGAGACATTAGACCCCCCACCAACTTTGCAAAATACAAAGGAGGCGCATCTCTATTATGACCACTGGAATCTCATATTATTCTGCCGGCACTGGCCTGAATAAGGCCGGGCTATTCGCCCGCGTGCCGGCGGAAGGATTGTTTCGCAAAGTTAGTGGGGGGTGTAAGAATCTTGTAGCCACATGCTCGCTTTTACTCGCACGTGCTAACAATCTCTAACATGGAAAGCGATATACGGAATTTTGAGGCAAAAATAGGCGCCTCGTTTAATGACATCAACCTGCTTCGGCAGGCCTTTATTCATCGTTCCTATATCAACGAGCATCGCGAAAGTGGCTTGGAACACAATGAACGTTTGGAGTTCTTAGGAGACGCGGTCCTCGAGCTTGTCGTCACCGACTTTTTATACGAAAAATTCCCCGACAGAACCGAGGGCGACTTAACGGCCTATCGAGCGGCATTGGTAAACACCAACACGCTTTCGCAGGCATCGACCCTCCTTGGGGTCAACGAGTACCTCTATCTGTCCAAAGGCGAAGCACAAGACATCGGCCGCGCGCGGCAGTTTATTCTTGCCAACACATTCGAGGCAATCGTCGGTGCGTTGTACCTCGATTTGGGATACGATGCCGCGAAAAAATTTATTGCGGATAACATCTTTCCCCTCACTGAAGAAATTATTTCCAAACGTCTGTGGCAAGATGCGAAGAGCCATTTCCAGGAGCAGGCACAGGAAAAAGTCGGCGTCACACCAACATATACATTGATTCGCGAAACCGGCCCCGACCACGACAAAGAATTCGTCGTCGGTGTATTTTTAGGAAGGGAACAAGTTGCGCAAGGCAAAGGGCGTGCCAAGCAAGAGGCGGAACAAGATGCTGCTCGTGCTGCACTCGAAGCAAAGAGTTGGTAGAGGCCGCTCGGAATGTACGTTGTGAGGTACGAGTCGAGTCCCCAGCGGGGACTCGCTCTGTAGCCTCCTCCTTACAGGAGCCGTACACCTTTTGGATATTTCCTTCAGCAAAACCTCGGAAATATCTCAAAAGGTCTTGCGGCGCTCCATGTATTCGCGCCTCACCTCGCTCGTCAAAAAAGCATCAGAGGAATCTGATGCTTTTTTGACACCGTGCCCGCGAGGCCTGCGAAGCCCTTCTAGATGAAACTCCTCAGTTGGTCGAGCGCGGGAACAACCGACACCCTAGAAGGGTGTCGGTTGTTGATTTTAACGTCCTACTTACGAAGACTTGACAAGTTATACATTTTTTGCTTTAATATGAATAGGAAACAATCAAACTACGGAGGGTCTCATGATCAGACTTGTCACTGCCGTTGTGTTTGTCGTCGGCTGCATCGTTGCAATTTCGGCATCGGCAGCCCCATTTCGTCCAGTAACACCCTACCAGCTGTCGCCATCACATGCTCTCAAGTTCAAGGTCGGCGACAGCACGCTCGTTTTCACCCAAAGAAAAGTGAGCGACCCTTTCCAGTGCCTCGTCGACGTGCAGCTGCAGACCGACACTGTCGTCAGTGTTGGGTTCGAACTTTTTCTCAAGAATGGTGAAGGGTTCGCATTGTGGTCGGCGAGAGCTATCAGCGATCGTTCTTCTCACGGCTTCAGCAAAGAAGGACTCCCAGAGGTTCGCCTTGAGTGTTGGACGAACGTAGACGTCTACTCAGCTCTTCCGCTTGTTCCTTGAAACAGCCGTCCCGCACACCTCCCCCTCGGCGGGGGAGATGTGCGGGACAACCAGCGCCCATGGGCGCTTTTTGTTTGTATACTGAAGAAGTGGGTAGAAAGTAACTGTTGGCACTCTTCTTAAGGACCTCGCCGAACGCCAACCGACACCCCTAGGGGTGTCGGTTGATTTCCCGTCTGCCCACAACTATACTCACGGAAGTTGTCAGGATCTTCTAGGTTAAGGAGGGCGCGATGCCCGATGAGTTGAAAAGGGGCGAACTTCGTGATTTGATCGGCCGACGGAACGGCCAAACGGTTCAGGGGCTGATAGAAGGACACCTCGTCACTCTTCGTTACAGCGTGCATGAAGATGGTACGCCTGCGGAAGTATTTGCAGCCATGCGGAGCGCGGGTCCGGCATATCAGGCGCTTCTCGATTTGTTTCTGGACGCAGTTACACTCGCGCTCCGGGCGGGCGTACCGCTTGAGGTGTTGGTCGAACGCTATGTATTCTCTCGGTTTGCTCCGAACGGGGCCGTCGAAGGACACGACCGTATCAAGATGTGTACGTCACCTGTCGACTTCATCTTCCGGGAATTGGCGGTAACTCTACTTGGTCGCAACGATCTCGTACACCTTCCCGCAGACGCTGAAGTGAATACACCCCCAGACGATGAAGGGTCGAGCCAGCCGGAGCGGCCGCATCTTCGTTCAATTGACGGTGGCAAGAGTAAAGAATAATTGCTGTCGTCGACTAATTTGCCCGCCATACTGTTGGCGGGCGCTTCTTTTTAAATATACTGGAAGATGAAAGGCAAAAAGCTAAAAGCTGGTAGCATCGCTCGTGTGTGGAACAACCGATACATCGGAGGGGTGTCGGTTGATTCTGGAAACATTGACAATAAAAGCCATTTATGGTAGTTTCAGAACGGTTCTATTGTGAAATGTCACATAGCCACGAGGAGACCATGAAAAGTGCAAAGACCCTTGGCGATTTGAGGCGGCTACTTCAACGCCACAATCACCTTCCGGACAACACCCCCCTGAAATTTCAATTCCGCGCTGTTTTGGGAGATGAGCAGCTCGAAGTGGGCAAGATTGCTGTATGCGGTTGGCATCAGACTAAGTGTGCCAACTTCTCGGTCTGTGGTCCGTCTGAAATGGATGAGGGGACACGGCACACTTATACCAAAGGCTCGCACAGCATCGTTTTTCGCGATCGCTCGTGACCGCCCACTGTCGGGAAAGACGAAGGAAAACCAATTCTTCGTCCTGAACGAAGAGGCGGTTTTCTTTTTATTTTAAGGGCTGGGACAGAAGGTTGATAGTAGCATTGAATAACGTAAAACAATTAATCGGCACCGTAGTTAACTACAGTGCCGATCAGAAAACTCCAGATCGATCCTTGGATCATACGAGCTTTTCCTCGCAGTGGGGACAGATCTCGACATCCGCAAGAGCTGTGTGATGTGCCTCGTGCCACGCTCCGCGCTCGCCGCACTTTTTGCATGTCCAGCCGACGGCGTCGCGCACGGCAAGTGCGAGCCAGACGATCGCGAAGATGAGGATAAGAAAAAAGAAGACCGAAGACGGCGTGTCCGGTTGTAGGCCATAGACCCATGACAGCGCCATGATGCACAGCATGGACATTCCTAAAGACCAGGAGAGAAGCGACATGGGGAACCGACGTAGTATCGTTACCATAAGATCACCCTTTCTGTATGACGTATTCTGGGCCAAGCATAGCAAAAGTGATCTAGGTGACGCAATCACGTTCTGGCGCTTCACTTTTCTGCTATAATTGAGGGCAATGTATCCCGATAGTGTTAGGTTGTCTGCAGACAACCGTCGGACACTGGGTCGTGATACTTACAGTATGCCGTCGATATTTGCTTAGAATCTAACTTTCTTGGGTTACGGGTTGTATACACCAGTGTCCTAACACTATCGGGATGTACTTAAAGGGAATTGAACTTTCGGGATTTAAATCGTTCGCTAAAAAGAGTGAGCTTGAATTCGCAACTTCTATTGCCGCGATTGTAGGCCCGAACGGCTCGGGGAAATCCAATATCGCCGAGGGGTTTCGCTTTGTCTTGGGCGAGCAGTCCATCAAGTCCATGCGCGGCAAGCGCGGCGAGGACCTCATCTGGGGCGGCTCCGAGCACATGGCGCGCACCAACCGAGCCACGGTTAAAGTCACCTTCGACAACTCACCGGCTGGGGGAGCACGACTCTTTGATATTGATTTTGACGAAGTCACAATCGGGCGCACGGTGCACCGCGATGGGGTCAATCAATATTTGATAAACGGAAGCCAGGTTCGTCTGAAGGACATCGCGGAACTTCTGGCAGGCGCCAATATCGGCTCCTCCGGGCACCACATCATTTCCCAAGGCGAGGCAGACCGGCTTCTCTCGGCAAGCACAAAAGAGCGGCGGGAAATGATTGAAGACGCTCTGGGGCTGAAGATTTTTCAATACAAGAAAAAGGAGAGCGAGCGGAAGCTCGAGCAGACCACAGATAACATCAACCAGGTGCAGTCACTCCGGAAAGAGATTGCGCCGCACTTGAAGTTCCTGAAGCGGCAGGTGGAGAAGATAGAGAAGTCGAAACAAATGCGCGATGAACTTTCCGAATTCTTGCGCGAATACCTCAAGCGCGAGGAGCTCTACATCAAGAACACGCGCAAAGAAATCGAACACAAAAAGCACGAACCCTCAAAGAGTCTTGCTTCTCTTGAAGCGAAGCTCAAAGAGGCGCGTAGTATTCTGGAGAAAGTCTCGAGGGGAGATAATCGCGGCCAAGAGATTCTCGATGTCGAACAGAAGCTTTCCGACACGAGGAAGAAGCGTGACCTTCTCTCTCGTGATATCGGGCGCATTGAAGGCCAGATTGCCTTTGCCGAAAAGCATCCAGTTGTGACCGCAGAAGAGGCAGTGTCCCTTGCTGATGTGAAGGCGCTCCAAGAAGAGATTGAGCAGGCGCTCAATGATGCGGAAGGCGCGGACACGCTCATCCTTATTAAGGAAAAATTTCTCCGCATACGGGAGATTTTTGCTTCATTTTTCAAGAAGCGTGAGAAGAAGGAAAAGACGCAAGCCGAAGAGGGAACAGAAGAATTAAAAGAGCAGAAAGTAATGATTGATGCGCGCTTTAAAGAAATCGAAGGGGAGGAGCGCGCCTACGCCGCCCGCTACAAGGCGCTTCAAGATGAGATTGAGACCTCAAAAGACGAGGGGCGGGAAGCGGAGCGCGATGTGTTTAAAATCACTGCCGAAAAGAGCGCCGTTCTAAGTGTATTGCACGATCTTGCTCGGGATGAGGAATTACTGCGGCAGATTGAAGCAGAGTGGAAGCGCGACCTGGAGGAAGGAGCGGCGCTTGTCGGAAGAATAGTGCTTGAGTACGACAAGGTCTCTGTGCCCGAAGATGTCATGCTTGAGGGGCGGGGAGAACAGGAGAAACGCAAGCGCGAAATCGAAAAAATTAAAATCCGTCTTGAAGAATTCGGCGGCGGCTCCGGTGACGAAATCTTGAAGGAGTATAAAGACGCGTCCGAGCGCGACTTGTTCTTCGAGCGGGAAATCGGAGACCTTGAAAAATCAGCCGAGACGCTCACGCAGTTGATTGCCGAGCTCGATCTGAAGCTTGCAATTAAATTCAGGGAAGGTATTTCAAAAATCAACAAAGAATTTCAGCACTTTTTTGCACTCCTATTCGGCGGCGGGACTGCGTCGCTTGCCGTCCTTGAAACAAAGAAGAAAAAACGTGCATCTGAATCGCTGTTGCTTGAAGAAGAGAGTACTGAAATCCCGCAAGAGGAGGAAGCGGAGACTGGCATTGATATCAATGTCTCCCTGCCGCGCAAGAAAATAAAAGGCCTTCAGATGCTCTCGGGAGGCGAGCGGGCGCTCACCTCAATTGCGCTCCTTTTCGCAATGTCGCAGGTGAATCCGCCGCCATTTTTGATACTCGACGAAACCGACGCGGCGCTTGATGAGGCCAATTCCCGCAAGTACAGCCAGATGATCCGCGACCTCTCAAAAAAGACCCAGCTTATCGTCATCACGCACAACCGCGAGACGATGTCGTCCGCAGGAATTCTTTACGGCATCACCATGGGTTCTGACGGCGTATCTAAATTACTGTCCGTTAAGTTTGAGGAGGCGGTCGCAGTTGCAAAATAACTCCTTTCGGCCTGCCCCGTACCTTCTTGAGCGAAGCGAGAGAATGGTATTGGGGTGAAATTCGAAGAAGCGGTTGTGGTGGCGAAGTAAAACGAAACCGCCCGATACATTGGGCGGCTAGCGATGGCAAAATAGTTAAATTAATTGCCATTTTACAGATGTATAAATTCATTATATAATTTGCTTAAATTAAAAATAAACTTTGTGTTATAATTCAGTTACTATGAATACTGTAAGAAAGGGAGCAGTTCGATGTATCACTTTTAAAGAGGGGAACACCTGGTATGGGGTTGCCTTGGAATTTAATCTTGTTGTTGAGTCTGAAGATAAGGATGTAGTGAATTTCAATCTTCAGGAAGCAATTCGTGGATATATTGAAGCCCAGAAGAAAATTAAAGGTTCTAGAGTTTCTCCTTTAAACCAGAAAGCTGATCCGGAATATGAAGAGTTATGGAACAGATTAGTTGAGAATAAACCGATCCGAAGTCCAATTACAGTAAGCAACTTCGGCATAACCAGAATCAACGCCTAGAATCTATGCCACGTGGAGCACTTAACTGGAACTACAAAGAGGTAGTCTCAGTCTTAAAAGACCATGGATTTACTTTGCGCCACATTGAAGGTAGCCATCATTATTTCATAGCAACCGTTAACGGGATCATGCGTCAAGTATGTATTCCATTTCATGGAAAGAAAACATTTAGACCAAGAACCCTGAATAGTATGATCAGACAGTCTGGTCTTACAAAGAAAGAGTGGGGGTTTTAGTAGAAAGATTTTACACCAACGTCCACGTGAGCATTTTTTGGTCGAGGTTTGCTTCGATGAGTTTTATTTTGACAGGGTCGCCAAGCTGGTAGGCCTTTTTTGTTCTCTCGCCGACAATCGCGTATTTCTTGCGTTCGAAGACGTAGTAGTCGTTCCCCAAGTCGCGCATCCGCACCATGCCCTCGGCTTTGGATTTCTTTTCCTCAACGAATAGTCCGAAGTCAGTGACGCCTGTGATAACACCCTCAAATACTTCGCCGACATGTTCTTTCATGTATTCCACCTGCTTGTACTTGATTGAATCGCGCTCGGCGGAAACCGCTTCGATTTCGCGCGCAGAAGATTGAATCGCAAGACGGCCGTATTCCGCGAGCTCTTCTTCAGGGATCTTTGATCCGTCGAGATGGCTCGCTAAAATGCGGTGCACCATCATGTCCGGATACCGGCGGATGGGGGAGGTGAAGTGCGTGTAGTAGCGGAAGGCGAGCGAGAAGTGTCCAACGTTCTTAGTCGAGTAAATCGCCTTTGCCATCGAGCGGATAGTTGCGGTCTGGATGAGCCGCTCTTCGGGCTTTCCCTTAATCTCTGCAAGTAAGCGGTTGATGTCTTTCGGAGAAACTTTGCCGTGCCGCACATTGAGGTCATAGCCGATCGCTTTGAGGAATATACCAAGCTCGTCGATCTTCTCTTCGTTCGGCACATCGTGAATTCGATAGATTGCGATTGTCTCGCGCACGCCGCCTTTCTTTGAATGGGTGTAGAGAAATTCGGCAACTTCGCGGTTTGCCATGAGCATAAAATCTTCAATCAAGAGCATGGTCTCGAGGCGCTCTTTGACGCGAACGCCGATTGGCTTCATGTTCTCGTCCAGTTCAAATTTCACTTCGTCGGTCTCAAAAGCAATCGAGCCCTCCTTGAAACGCTTTGCCCGAAGTTCCCTTGCTAACAGATCGAGCGTCTGGAGCTCCTTGGCGAAGTCGCCCGTGCCGGTGGTAAGGACTTCCTGTGCGGACTCGTACGTGAAGCGCTTGTTGGAATTGATGATGGTGCGCCCGAACCAGCGGCTCTTGATAGTCCCTTTCTTGTCCAGCTCGAAAACGGCAGAAAAGGCGAGCTTGTCTTCTCCTGCGTTCAGAGAACACACATCGTTTGAAAGCACTTCGGGGAGCATGGGGATGGTGCGGTCGACGAGGTAGATGGAGGTGCCGCGTTTGCGCGCCTCCTCGTCAATTGCCATGCCCGGCCGCACGTAGTGCGTCACGTCCGCGATGTGGATGCCGACTTCAAAGGTACTCTCATCAATGCGGCGAAACGAGAGCGCGTCGTCAAAGTCTTTTGCGTCAACGGGGTCAATCGTGAAAGTGGTCGTGTTCCGGAAATCTTTTCGCTTCGCGATCTCGTCTTTCGTAATCTCGCGATTTTTTCCGATTTCAAGTGCTTCCGCTTCAACGTCCTCTGGGATCTGCGTCTCGAAATTGTGTTCAAGGACGATGGCGCGCATTTCGGTTTCGTGTTCGCCCTTTTTGCCGAGCACGGTCACAATCTTTCCTTCAGGATTTTTCTTCGGGTCGTCCCACTTGATGATGCGCACTAAAACTTTCGTATCGTTTTTGATATCACCAATTTCGGAAGTCGGAATCACGATGTTGGAGTACATCCGCCGATCGTCTGGCTTCAAAAATGAGAGGCCGTTTTCGCGCTCCAAGACACCGACGAATTCCATGCGGGCGCGCGAGAGCACTTGGAGCACTTCGCCTTGAATCCGCTCATTCTTTTTCTCGGGGTGAACCATCACCTCGACGGTGTCGCGGTTAAGCGCTGTATTGAGCCACTCCTTTGGAATCTCAATGTCCTGCTCATAGCCCTCTGCAGGGAGGTACCCGACGCCGCGGGCGGTGACACTTACAATGCCAGTCACGCGGTTTCCAGACCGCCTTCCTGTTTGTTCTGCTTTCATGATATGGCAGTATAGCACTACTTGTTGCTTAATTCAGCATTGTGTTTTTTGGTTTTCTTTATCTAATCCCGGCTTATACCAGCTCTAGACAAAATCTTAAAATACCCACTGTATGAATAAATATGCTATAGCATTCTTATTCATATTCGTACCAAATTACAAACAAACGGAAAACAAAGGGAGCAATCAAGCGTAGCAGATAAATGACCTATAGGAATATTATTCGCTACGCTTCATGTGGCGTGTATAGTGTGCCTATCACCGGTATTTAATCCTATCTCCGGCATTCAATAGTGGGTGGTCCCAAGGTATTGAAAGATTACGACCAATTGACTCTCGTTGGTAATTCTGGTAGATTAGGCCCCATGTTGAAAATCAGACTAACGCGAGTAGGACGCAAGAACGACCCGAGCTTTCGGGTGATTTTGACTGAATCGACGAAGGGCCCGAAAAGCGGAAAGTATATTGAGGCGCTCGGCTCATACAATCCAATCCAGAGCACGGTCACGCTTAATGGCGAGCGGATTAAGTACTGGGTCTCGCAAGGCGCACAGGTATCAGGCACAGTTCACAACCTTTTGATACAGCATAAGGTCATTGACGGAAAAAAGATTAACGTTCTCCCGCGTAAATCTCCAATTAAAAAAGACCTGCCCGCCGAAGCCTCGGCGCAGGCGGGAGGGGAAGTAGCTGCAGCTGCTCTGGAGGTAGCAAGCACTCCTGCAGAAGCGGCACCAGAAGCACCGGCCCCAGCTGAAGCGGCACCTGCAGACATGCCCGCTGACCTGCCCGCCGAAGATTCAGCGCAGGCGGGAGCCTCGGCGCAGGCAGGGGATCCGGTACAAGCGGAAGCATCTCCAGCAGAAAAACAGGAGTAGCCAAAACGGGATTGACTTGCACAATTTCTCGCGGCATAGTTACTACTAGCAGCTGTGCCGAGCATAAATCGACGCGGTTGTATTTAACAGACTAGCTGTATTTCCAGTGTATGGAACAAGACAGAGAATTCCTTGAGTATGTAGTAAAGTCGCTCGTTGATAATCCGGAGAGTGTCAAGATTGGCCGGACTGTTGATGAGATGGGAGTGCTTTTGACGCTCGATGTAAACCCTGCAGATATGGGCAAGATCATCGGACGATCGGGTAACACCGCAAAAGCGATCAGAACACTGCTTCGAGTTGTCGGCATGAAAAACGACGCTCGCGTCAACCTTAAGATTAACGAACCAGAAGGAGGCACCCGTGCACCCGCACCAGGAAGCGCCACCAAGTCGGTGGATGAGGCGATGGAAGACCTCAATTTGTAAAAGTAGTAAGGAGTAAGTGGAAAGTAGTAAGTAGAAAAATAACAAAAACCGTGGCATCATGACGTCACGGTTTTTGTTATGGATATCTTCACACGTGTTCAAGAACTCGCTTTTCCTTCCGGCCAGTATGTTGTTGTGGGAAGCGCTTCGATGGAGGTGTACGGACTTCGAAAGGCACACGATCTCGACGTTCTCGTAACTGAAACGCTTTTTGCTACGCTCAAAAACGAAGGGTGGGAAGAAGACGGGGTGTTTGCAGAGAAGGGAGAAAAAGTTCGAGAACGGCTTATCCAACTCAAAAGAAAGCGGCTGATTCGTCCGGATGCGGAAGTCCTCATGGATTTCTATGAGCATGATACAGATCGCCTCATATCTTCCGCAGGGTTTATTGAACGCGCGGAGATTATTAACGGCCTTCCTTTTATGCCGCTACAGGAACTACTCGATATTAAGCGCATCGTGGGACGTGGAAAAGATCTTGCGGATGTTGAACTCATCGAATCGTACCTGAAAGTCAGAAATTAAGAACTTATGACCACGTTTCATATCATCACCTTATTTCCTGAAAGCATCGAGGGGTACCTGCACTCCTCGATTATTGGGCGCGCGATTAAAGATAAGAAAATAAAGATTTCGTTTTATAATCCGCGCGATTTTACAAAAGATAAGTGGAAGCGCGTTGATCAAAAGCCCTATGGCGGCGGCCCGGGCATGGTGCTTGAAGCACTGTCTATCGTGAAAGCGGCCGAGCGCGCAATCGGAAAGAAGAAAGATGTGCCGGTCATACTTTTTGCGCAGGACGGGGCACAATTCACCAACACGCTTGCGAAAACGTACGCAAAAAAATACGAGCACGTAGTGTTCATTTGCGGCCACTATGAAGGAGTAGATGAGCGGGTCAAGAAAATTCTCAAGGCGAAAAAGATTTCTGTCGGCCCGTACATTTTGACGGGCGGAGAATTGCCAGCGGCGATTATGATTGACGCAATCTCGCGGCAAATCCCTGGGATTTTAGGCAAGTACGAATCACTCGAAGAGGGAAGAGTCGGTGGCTCTGTTGTCTACACGCGCCCGGAGGTGTTTGTTTGGAAAGGTAAAAAATATCGAGTCCCCAAAGTCCTACTGTCTGGTCACCATGCAAACATAGATGCATGGAAGGCGAAGAAAAGAAAGTAAGAAAGAGTTTCTTCACAAAAATAATAAAAACAATAACGGGGTCTCTTTAACTGAATATAGCGATATATCGCTAGGTTTCTTCTGGACGCTACGCGTAAAGTCATTAGTGTCGTGTGTGGAAAAGCGATTGACACAGAAGACATTTTTTCGCTATACTTGTGATGGTGTGTACAGTGTATCGTACCCGCTCAGTATGCCTTTCTTGGGTATATTGAATCTTGTTTACTACAAGGGGGAATACAATGCCAAAGACCGGCATATCGTTGCCTTACGAAGAAGTCCTCCACGGAGATCTCAAAGGGATCGATTGCGGGCGTACCGCAAGGACTTGGAGTCGCGATCTCGACCGAATCAAGACGCGAGATCTTCTTCGCCAGGAACACGAACGTCGAGAGGCGGGTCTTGAAGGCAGTGTCGACTAACGACACCACAAGACTTGAGAAAATCGAGGCCCGTGCCGTGTTGCATGGGCCTTCATCATTTATACACACCCCATTTGACAGGATTTTCGCAATCGTGTAAGATTGTATCTATTGTTTTTCTGTGGAGATTGTGTTACGGCAGACAGCTTTGCATATTTTAGTGTACGAGTGTTTAGTGCATATCACGTTTAAAAATTAATCGCGCATAATTTCACAGCACGGATAGGGCTCCCGCGAGCTCTATCGTCGTGCTGTGCGTCATTGTCTCATGCAAAAGACCTCACGCCCCAAGAAGTTTTTCGGCCGATTCCGTGAACCGAAAGCCGCATACCCACATTTCGTCGAAGCACAGCTCGAATCATTCCGTTCTCTCATTGAAGAAGGGATTAAAGAAATTTTCAAAGAATTCACTCCGATAAAAGATTATTCGGAAAAGAAGTTTGATCTTGAATTCGTCAAGATTGAACTCGGTCTGCCAAAGTATGATGAGTATGTGGCGAAGAAGGGTATGCTTACGTACGAAGCGCCGCTGCGCGCAACGGTGCGCCTGAAGAACAAGACGGTTGGCGGATCCAAGGAGCAGGAAATCTTCCTTACTGATTTTCCTATGATGACTGACCACGGAACCTTCGTCATCAACGGCGTTGAGCGCGTGATCGTGCCGCAGCTTGCGCGGTCTTTCGGCGTCTTTTTCAGCACGCGGGAGCTCAAAGGGCGCGGCTATTTCGGGGCGAAAATCATCCCAGCTCGCGGCGCATGGGTAGAAATCGAGAGCGAATCCGACGGTGCGGTGTATGTCAAAATCGACCGCAAGCGAAAGTTCCCGGTCACCTCGCTCTTGCGCATTAAAGGAGCGAAATTCGACAAGGACATGTTTGACCTTTTCAAGCACAACCCTCATGCACGGACGGTGCTTCAAACAACGCTCGAAAAAGACCCCGCAAAGACTGTTGACGAATCATATATTGAAATCCACAAACGATTACGAGACGGCGACTTGGCAACTGTGCAGAACGCGCGCGAACACATTGAATCAATCTTCAGCGAGGACCGTTACGATCTCTCCAAGGTCGGCCGCCGGCACTTCAACCAGCGGTTTGGAATGTCTATCAGTGGTCGCGAACTGGAACGCCGCACCATCTCGCTTGATGACATTGTGCGTATTGTTTCAAACATCATTACACTCAACAACACGCCGCGCGCACTGCCGGACGACATCGACCACCTCGGCTTTCGCCGTGTGCGCTACATCGGCGAGCTGCTGCAGCAGAAAATCCGCGTTGGCATGTCGCGCATGAAGCGCAACATCCAAGACCGCATGTCCACAGTGGATGCAGAAACATCGTTGCCGATTCAGTTCATTAACCCACGACCGCTCCAGGCAGCCATCAAGGAATTTTTCACGACCAACCAGCTCTCCCAATTTATGGGGCAGCAAAACATCTTAAGCGAAGTCGAACACCTTCGCCGTCTTTCCGCGCTTGGGCCGGGGGGCCTCACCCGCGAGCGAGCAGGATTTGAAGTGCGCGACGTACACCCCAGCCACTACGGGCGCCTGTGCCCGATCCACACGCCGGAAGGTCCGAACATCGGGTTGATTCTCCAGCTTGCAACTCATGCGCGCATCAATGAATTCGGCATTATTGAAACGCCCTACGTAAAAGTCAAAGACGGCGTGGTGACGAACGATATCGTCTATCTCAACGCGCTTGAAGAAGAACAAAAAAAGATCGCCCACGCGGCAACACCGTACGACGAGAGCGGCAAAATTATTGAAGAGCGAGTTGAAGTCCGCGTCGCCGGAGAGCCGAGCTTGGTTTCTCGCGAGGAGATTGAGTACATGGACGTTGCGACGAATCAGGCGTTCTCACTCGCTCCATCAATGATTCCATTCCTCGAACACGACGACGCAAACCGCGCGCTCATGGGTTCAAACATGCAGAAGCAGGCAACGCCTTGCATCGTGCCCGAGGCGCCGTTGGTTGCAACCGGCATTGAAGCAGACATTGCCCGGGACTCGGGACGCCTTATCTTTGCTACAGAAGCGGGAGAGGTGACGTTTGTTGACGCCCGTGAAATCGTGGTTACCGGTACAAAAGGGAAGAAAAAGTATCCGCTCATTAACTTCCTGCGCACTAACGACTTTTCGGCATTTCATCACCGGCCAGTTGTTTCCATCGGACAGAAAGTAAAGAAAGGGGAACTTCTCGCAGACAATTCATCGAGCGATCAGGGACAAGTGGCCCTTGGCCAAAATATCCGTATCGCGTTCATGTCGTGGTCCGGATCAAACTACGAAGACGCCATCATTATTTCCGAGCGCCTGGTCAAGCAAGACCGCTTCACGTCGATTCACATTGACGAATTCAGCGTTTCCGTGCGCGACACCAAGCTCGGGCCTGAAGTCACGACACATGACATCCCGAATGTTGGTGAAACAAAACTCCGCAACCTCGACGAAGACGGCATTGTCCGCATCGGCGCGGAAGTCCGCTCGGGTGACATCCTTGTTGGCAAGGTAACGCCGAAAGGAGAGACGCAACTCACCCCGGAAGAGAGGCTCTTGCGCTCGATCTTCGGCGAGAAAGCGAAGGATGTAAAAGATACGTCCCTTCGCGTCGAAGGAGGCAAACGCGGCCGCGTTGTCGGCATTAAGATTTTCTCGCGCGAAAAGGGAGACAATCTTGAGTCCGGCATCATTAAGCGCATTCACGTCGAAGTCGCACAGCTCCGCGCCATTTCCGTCGGAGACAAGATGGCAGGACGACACGGAAACAAGGGAGTCATCTCACGCATTCTTCCTGAAGAAGACATGCCGTACGCGGAAGACGGTGACCCCATCGATATTATTTTGACGCCGCTTGGCGTGCCCAGCCGCATGAACCTCGGGCAGATTCTTGAGATGCACCTCGGACTTGCTGCGAATACGCTCCAGTACCAGGCAATCGTGCCTCCGTTTGCGGGAGCAACGGCGGAGGAAATCCAGGAAGAACTCGAAAAAGCCGGGTTCGATAAGACAGGGAAAATCAAGCTGTATGACGGACGCACTGGCGAATCATTCAATCAAGACATTGCGGTCGGGTACATGTACATCTTGAAACTCCACCACATGGTCGAAGACAAGATCCATATGCGCTCCATCGGGCCGTACTCGCTCATTACCCAACAGCCGCTCGGCGGAAAAGCGCAAGGTGGCGGTCAACGATTTGGAGAAATGGAAGTGTGGGCGCTTCTGGGATATGGCGTTGCCTATACGCTCCGGGAAGTACTCACCATCAAATCGGACGACATTGTTGGTCGCTCTGCCGCCTTTGATGCCATCGTCAAAGGAGAGCGTATCAGCCACCCGCATACGCCGGCATCGTTTAACGTGCTTCTCAAGCACTTGCGTGGGTTGTCTCTTGATGTCGAACTTAAAAACAATAGCGAGCAGAGCCCAGAATAATTATATGAAAAGAGATTCTCACGATTTACAGAATTTTGACGTGATTACGCTGAAGCTTGCCAGTCCCGAGCGTATTACGGATTGGTCATACGGAGAGGTCACCAAGCCGGAAACCATTAACTATCGAACGCAGCGGGCGGAGAAGAGCGGTCTGTTTGACGAAAAAATCTTCGGACCGGAAAAAGACTTTGAGTGTTACTGCGGTAAATACCGCGGCATTCGCTTCAAGGGCATCATTTGCGAGAAGTGTGGTGTTGAAGTGACACGCTCCATCGTTCGCCGCGAGCGAATGGGACACATTGAGCTTGCAACGCCGGTCTCCCACATTTGGTTCTTGCGCGGGATTCCATCGCGTATCGCGCTTATTCTGGGACTTTCCGCAAACGAAGTGGAAAAAGTCGTCTACTTTGCCGGCTACATTATCACAAAGGTGAGCGAAGTGGAGAAAGCACGGCTTTTCAAAGAGCTCGACGGTGAATACAAGACTAAGGTCAAAGCGGCAAGCGACATCAAGACAAAGGCGCGACTGAAAGACCTCCTTTCTATTGCAAAGAAGGAGATCGAAAGCATCAACGAAGGGAGCGTGCTCGACGAGATGACATACCACCGCTACTCGGTGAAGTACGGAGGCCTCTTCGAAGCCGAAATCGGCGCCGAGGCAATCTACAATATTTTTAAGAAACTTGACCTCGAGAAGCTCATTGTAGAGCTTGAAGGGCGAGTCGAAAATGCCGGCGCAATCGAGCGAGGAAAAATTAATAAACGGCTATCCCTCATCAAATCAATGGCGCGGGCTCATGTGCATCCCGAGTGGATGTTTCTAGTTCGTCTGCCAGTCATCCCTCCAATGCTTCGGCCGATGGTCGCGCTCGAAGGAGGACGCCATGCGTCAAGCGACATCAACGACCTCTACCGCCGCGTCATCAACCGCAATAATCGCCTGAAGAAGCTTAAAGACATTAATGCGCCGGATGTCATCTTGCGTAATGAAAAACGAATCTTGCAGGAAGCCGTTGATGCGCTTCTTGATAACTCAATTCGTCACGGCAACACGGCGTTTTCAGCCATGAGCCAATCCCAGCGCCGACCGCTCAAATCGCTCTCTGATTACCTGAAGGGAAAACAGGGGTACTTCCGAGGCAACCTCTTAGGCAAGCGTGTCGACTATTCGGGCCGCTCCGTCATTGTCATTGGTCCGGAGCTCAAGCTCGACGAATGTGGTTTGCCAAAGCACATGGCGCTTGAGCTCTTCCGCCCGTTCGTCATCTCAAAACTCCTTGAAAAGGAACTCGCCTTCAATATTCGTGGCGCAGGGCGCCTTATTGATGACGGCATTCCGGAGGTGTGGGCAATTCTCGAAGACGTCATCAAAGACAGGCATGTGCTTTTAAACCGCGCGCCGACTCTGCACCGTCAGGGTATCCAGGCGTTCCGGCCGACTCTGATTGAAGGAAACGCAATCCAGCTGCATCCGCTCGTTTGCTCCGCCTTTAACGCGGACTTCGACGGCGACCAGATGGCGGTTCACGTGCCGCTTTCAGAAGAAGCCCAGCTTGAGGCCAGGGAGATTATGTCCGCAAATAAGAATATTCTGAAACCGGGAAGCGGGGAAGTCGTTACTAACCCGCGACAGGACATCATTTTGGGCTGTTATTGGATGACAAAGACGGTCGAGGGCGAGCGCGGCGAAGGAAAATTCTTCCCGACGCCAAATAACGCCATTACTGCTTTCGACTTCGGAGAAGTCGGATTCCGCGCAAAAATAAAATGCTTGCCGACCACCAATAAAAAATACGAACAATTTGGAGGGAAGGTCTTTGAGACTTCCGTCGGGTGCCTCCTATTTAACTCGGTACTCCCTTCTGACTATCCATTCATCAACGATGAGATGACCAACAAGAAGATGGGCCGGCTCGTTGACAGTCTCATTGAGCGTTACGGTCTTTCGAAAATTCCTGACATTCTCGACCGTATTAAGGAGTTCGGGTTCAAGTACGCTACCCACTCGGGCATTACCTGGGCACTCTCTGATCTCGTTGTGCCAAAGGAAAAGGAGCACATCGTCGCCGAGGCGAAAAAGAAGACAGAAGATATCATTACCGAATACAACGAAGGACTTCTTTCTTCCGCTGAGCGGGGACGCATGATTATCGAGATATGGCTTGCCGCAAAAAACGAAGTTGAAAAGTATCTCACCACATCGCTCGACCCGAATGGCTCCGTCTCCGACATGCTTTCTTCCGGTGCCCGCGGATCCGCAAGCCAGCTCTCTCAAATGGCCGGCATGAAAGGACTCATTCAAAACCCACGCGGCGAAACCATCGAATTTCCGGTTATCGCATCGATGAAAGAGGGACTTTCTCCGATTGAGTACTTCATTACGACTCACGGCGCGCGCAAGGGACTCACCGACACCGCGCTTCAGACCGCAAAGGCCGGCTACTTGACACGACGCCTCTTTGACGTGGCGCAAGACGCGATTGTCACCGAAGACGACTGCAAGACCAAAGACAATATCAGAATTACCCGCGAAAGCGCATCCGGCATCCAACGACCTATTTCAAAAGACATCTTCGGCCGCTATTTGGCGGAAGACGTGACTCTTGCAGACGGTACTGTGCTCTACAAAAAAGGAACACTTCTTACCATGAAAGAAGCACGCAACATTGAAGAAGCGGGAGTATTAGAGGCGTTTGTCCGCTCTCCGATGACGTGCAAGACCTTCCATGGCATTTGCCGCACCTGTTACGGTACTGACCTTTCGAAAGGTGAGCTCATCGAGATCGGGGAAGCCGTCGGAACCATTGCCGCCCAGGCAATTGGAGAGCCGGGAACCCAGCTGACGATGCGTACTTTCCATGCCGGCGGCATTGCTTCTGTCGGTGGCGACATCACGCAGGGTCTTCCGCGCGTAGAAGAAGTGTTTGAAAAACGGACTCCTAAGAATGCGGCAATCATTGCTCACATAGGCGGTACCGTTGGAGAAATCAGACAGGAAGAAAAAGAAAAAATACTGGTGATTCTCCCTGAAGGCGGCAGCAAGGGCACTAAGAAAAAAGACCTTGAATACTCCATTCCGATGCAGCGCATGCTCTCGGTATCCGTAGGCGACAAAATAGAAAGAGGCCAGCTCTTAACGGATGGCTCGATTGATATAACCGACCTCTTCAAATACGCCGGCAAGGAAGCAGCACAAGCATACATCATCAATGAAGTAACGAAGATTTATGAACTGCAAGGCGTGACGATTTCGCGAAAACACCTCGAAATCATTGTGCGGCAGATGTTCTCCCGCAGAAGGGTCAAGACCATTGAAGATTCTTCATTTGCTGTCGGTGATGTCATTGAAGAAGCAGAAATGCTTGATGTTACGCGCCGGCTGAAGGATGAGGGAAAGGTGCCGCCAACCGCAGAATCCTTGGTATTAGGAATTACCGAAGTATCGCTTTCTCGAAAGAGCTTCCTCTCCGCATCATCCTTCCAAAACACGACCCGCATTCTTATTAATGCGGCAGTCCGCGGAAGCGTTGATCGTTTGAAAGGCCTTAAAGAAAATGTCATTATCGGCCGTTTGATACCGGCAGGTACCGGCTTCAATGGCAGTCCGAAACAAGCGCGGATAATCGAGCTTCAGCAGAGTTTGCGCGCCGCAGAAGAACCGCGCAGAGAAATAATCGGGGAAGAAGAGTCGGTTGTGGCGTAAGATTAGGGTCTTCTTGTTTGAGGCCACTTGAGCTGACTAGTATTGAGAGGATATGCTTTCCTTGGAGAAAGAAGGCGGGGGTGTGATGCCACTTCCGTGAACTCAATCGGCTTGATATGAACGACACTGTCCAGCAAATTAAAGAACGGCTGTCTATCATTGACGTTGTTTCCGAATACGTCAAACTTCAGAAATCCGGAAGGAATTACAAAGGGCTTTCTCCTTTTAGCAACGAGCGGACACCGTCGTTTTATGTGTCTCCTGAACGGGACATGTACTACTGCTTCTCGACCAACCAAGGGGGAGACATCTTCACCTTCATCGAGAAGATGGAAGGAGTTGATTTCGCGGGCGCACTTCGGCTTCTTGCAGATCGGGCGGGCGTCTTGATAACTCCATACGAGAAGACCAATCGCGATAAGCGGACACGCCTCTATGAGGCGCTTGAGGCGGCTACAAAATTCTATGAAAAGAATCTCGCCGCACATCCGGAGGTTCTCCTGTACTTGCAGGGACGCGGCATCCTGCAAAGGACAATCAAGGACTTCCGTGTCGGTTTTGTTGAAGACCAATGGAGAACTCTCTATGAGCACCTTCTCGCTCTTGGGTATACGGAAAGCGAAATGCTCGAGGCGGGTCTTATCAAGAAGGCCGAGAAAAAAGAAGGCGGCACAACCCTCTACGATACCTTTCGCGGCCGGATCATGTTCCCTATAGAAGATAGCGCCGGAAGAGTTGTCGCATTCTCTGGGCGGATTTTCAAAGATGTTTCGGGAGTTGCTAAGTACCTCAATAGTCCTGAAACGCCGCTCTACAATAAGTCCAAAATCCTTTTCGGGTACAGCAAGGCAAAGGGGGGAATCAAGAAATTTAATTTCTCGGTCATTGTCGAAGGGCAAATGGACGTCGTGCTCTCACATCAGGCGGGGTATCCCAATACTGTGGGGGTGTCCGGAACAGCCCTCACGAAAGATCAGCTCATCCTTTTACAGCGTCTCTCAAAGAATACAGTCATGGCGTTTGATGCAGACCGCGCGGGGATTGCATCCGCCGGGCGCGGTGCATCGCTCGCGCTTTCCTTGGGGATGGACGTAAAAGTTGCTCGCCTGCCGCAGGGGGTTGACCCTGCCGACCTTATTAAGGAAGACGGCGGCGCGTGGAAAGTGGCGATACGCGAGTCGGTGCACATTATTGAATTTTATCTACAGCAGTTGCACGAAGTAGCGCGAGATGCGCGCGCGTATAAGCTCAAAGTGGAGGAAGTGGTATTGCCGTTCATTTCACATATAGAAAGCCCGATTGATCAGGCGCATTTTATCCAGATGGTTGCCCAAGAACTTGGCACGAGCATTGACGTGGTGCAAGATGCGCTCTCGCGCCGCAAAGACTCCGATCCGACCCGCTCCACAAAAGTGCCCGCCATGGCGGAGACTTTCTCTCGTCCTGATATGGCCGAAGAGAAGCTGGCGCGGATTATTCTTTGGCAAGAGACGCTTCCAAATCCCGCGCTACAAGGCGCCCTTATGCGAGACCGTCTTGCCGAGCATATCGGAAAAGAACGTCTCGAAGAACTCCTCAATGTTCCTCCCGAGCAAAAGAATCAGGACATTTTTAAAGCGGAATTGCTGTATGAGGGAGACAGTAACCTACGTGATGATGTAGAGGAGCTTCTGCACCACATTTTCACTCGCATCATCAAGCGGAAGCTTGAAGAAACGATGAAGGAATTAAAAGACGCAGAATTGCATCGTGACGTCGAAAAGACGGCGGAATTGCTTAAAAAAAGTAAGGAGCTTGCGGACAAATTAGCTTCATAATCTGGAAGAATTATTAGCAACAAGGTACAATAATAGGTTATGGCAACAAAAGTGGCAAAAAAGAGGAAACCCCTAAGAAAGGCGGCTCTTTCCCAGAGGCGCCAGAGAGGCGCTGTGGCGAAAAAAACGCCTAAGCGGCGCGCTCATGTGAAGGTTGTTGCAAGAAAGCCGGCCCACAAAAAGGTCGCGTCTCGCGCTGTGCCCAAAGTTGAAGTAAAAATCAGCAAAAAAGCCCATGACATGCAGGTGCGTGCAGAGCGCCTTCTCGCCAAAGGACGGGAGCGGGGATATGTGACCTATGACGAAATTCTCAAAGAATTTCCAAAGATCGAGGAAGACGTATTCTTCCTTGAAGAGCTCTATGAGCGGCTCACTACGGCAAGTGTTGACGTGCTCGAAGGGGGTGGCATGCTCGAAGATAAGCCTGAAGACGGACTTTTGGATAAAAAGAACCTGTATCGCAGGCAAGATTCCGCGTACGACTCGATCCAGATGTACCTGCGTGAAATCGGGCAGTACCCGCTTCTTTCTGCGCAAGAAGAGCGCGATCTTGCCAAGCGCATCCTTGAACAGGATACCGAAGCTAGGAACCTGCTTGCGCGCGCGAACCTTCGCCTCGTCGTTTCCATCGCAAAGAAGTATGTCGGGCGATCGCCGGATTTGACGCTTCTCGATCTGATCCAAGAAGGCAACCTCGGCCTTTTCAAGGCAGTCGACAAATTTGATCACACCAAGGGTTTTAAATTCTCAACGTATGCGACGTGGTGGATTCGTCAGGCCATTACCCGCGCGCTAGCAGACCAGTCGCGCACGATCCGCATTCCAGTTCACATGGTTGAAACTATCGCAAAATACAAGCAGAAAGTTCGCCAACTCTCGCAAGACCTCGGCCGCGATCCACTACCAGAAGAAATCGCCTCTGAAATGGGACTTGATGTCGAAAAGATTCACAATATTGAAAAAATAAACCAAGATACCGTCTCACTTGAGACCCCCGTTGGGGATGACGGCGATGACCGCTCGACATTGGGTGATTTTATTCCCGACGAACACATCCTTGCGCCAGACCAGGTTTCGGCGCACCGCATTCTGGCCGACCAAGTGCGCGAGATTCTCGACGAGCTTTCGCCCAAAGAGCGAAAAATTCTTGAAATGCGACACGGACTTGATGACGGCATCTACCACACACTTGAGGAGGTGGGGAAGGAGTTCGGCGTCACTCGCGAGCGTATCCGCCAGATTGAAGCCAAGGCGCTTGAAAAAATCCGCCAGCACGAACGCGCCAATCAGCTGAAGAATTACTAACAAACATGCGCCCGACGGGCGCATGTTTGTTGATGATATACTTGCCACATGAAGCGACATTCAGACCTTCCGATTGAATATTGGAGCCATTCGTCATTGATGGCATTCTTGCGGAACCCTTTGGCGTGGTACAAGCGCTACGTAGAAAAAGTTTACGATACGCCGTCTTCTCCCTCATCTATCATCGGTCGGGCCGGGCACAAAGCACTCGAGCATTTTTACAGTGGAATCGGGAAAGAGGGTGCAATAGACCTTGGTTTTGAATATTTACAAACAGTGCCGGATTTTGAAATTAATTTCGGCAAGGCGAAATCGCGCGCCGCACAAAAGAAAAAACGAGCGCAGATGGAGAAAGAGTACCTGCAAGCAGTCTCATTTTATCTAGAGCGTCCGCCGAGGCACGATGTTGTGGGGATTGAGGTGAAAGCCATGGCAAAAGTGAAGGGTTTGAAGTTGCCGCTGAAAGCAGTGTCCGATTTGGTGGTGCGTTCACGTGTTGACAGGGATGCGCTTGATATTGTGGACCATAAATTCGTCGACTCGTTCAGCAAGCTTGGCGCACAAAAGACGCTCTTTATCATGCAGGCCCTCTTTAATTACTACACGGTCAGAGAGACATTTGGAAAGCCGGTACATCGATTTATTGTTTACGAATGCAAGAAATCCCGGAATGCCGACGGCTCGCGGCAGCTGCGACGCTACATGATTGATTTCCGCACGTGCACGGAAGAATTCGACGTATTTCATCGGCTCATTAACGACGCAACGCACGAGATTTCACGCCGCCGGATTTACCTCCCGAACCCTTCCGACATGTTTGAAGGGGAGAACTCGTTCGATATCTACCGCCTCGGACTCATATAAAGCATCACGCTGTCTTTTCCTGTAACACATCAAAAGTAAGCTATAGTTTACTTTTGATGTGTGTGATTAATTATGGTAAAAACACCGGCTTCAGGTCGGTGTTTTCTTTATGCGTCGCCGAAACCCTACCGGAGGGCGGGGATACCTTGAGTATCTGAATTGTTGAGGAGGGCCTCAATCACTTGGCGCATTGTTGCGTATGTCTGGGCTCCTTCAATAGACGCTTGCTCACCGCCTACCATAACGACGTTGTGCGGCGTTCCGCGTCCGCCCGCAGAAACAATGTCAGCATACTGTTTATCTACGGTATCTGTGTGTCTGGTGCTTGCAAGACAGCTCTCAAACGCCGCTTTGTCGAGCCCGACTTCTTCTGCGATCGTTGGAAGAAGTGCAAGATCGAGATTATCGTTTGACGGCGTAACCTCAAAAAGCCGATCGGCATACGCCCAAAACGCAGTGTTGCCGCCAAGCTCTGCTGCGCATTCGCTCGCTTGCGCTTCCTTCTTTGCTTTACTGTGTAGCTGTTCGATAGGGAAATGGCGGTATACCCATGCAACCTTGCCATCCTTCCCGTACGCATCAATGACTTGGTGCATCGTCTTGTGGAATACTTTACAGTACGGACACTCGAAGTCTGAATACTCGACGATGACAATTTTGGCGTCCGGATTTCCGAGAATGTGATCATCTGCGGACACTACGGGGACCCCGACTGTGTCTTTAGAGTCTCCGCCGAGGAGCGGAGCACTATTGGGGCGATTGGTAAGATAAATAGCTCCTGCAATCAAGATTCCAGCGGCGACTATTGCGAGCGGAATCGTATATTTTTTCTCTTCAGGCATGGGCGTTTCTAACTAATTACGATATACTAAAAGTGTATCACAAGATAGGATTGTTCAGAACCTCTTACTATGGATCCCGATAGTGTTAGGCCGTCTCGCAAGACGGCCGTCGGACACCAGACGGTAGAAAGCACACATATATAATGTCGACAATTACCATGAGTTTTAATTTCGAGGGGTCGGTTATTTAAACCGGTGTCCTAACACTATCGGGATGGATATTATTTCAGGAATCATTCTCGGTGCAATACAGGGGCTTACGGAATTCCTTCCTATCTCATCCTCCGGGCACCTCATCCTTGCCCGTGAAATCTTTGGCCTCGAGACCATCTACGGGCTCTCTGTTGATGCTGTGTTGCAGTTTGCCACATCCTTGGCGATTCTCTTGTATTTCTGGAGGGATTTCTTGAGGGTAGGGAAGACAGCCATTCGACTTTCGCTTCGGCGGACGGTACCCGCTCATGACAAAATTCTTCTCTATGCGCTTATTGTTGGCACGATTCCTGCAGTGTTCCTTGGATTGCTGCTTGAAGGGGCGATGGAGACTGCGTTTCGAAACGCCGAGTTGGTTGCCTGGACGCTTCTCTTAGGAGCGGCGCTCTTTTGGGTAGCAGAGAAATTAAGCAAACAAACGCAAGAGCTCAACGTGCGCCGTGGTTTCTGGATTGGCGCTTTTCAAGCGCTCGCACTCATTCCCGGTATGTCGCGATCTGGTTCTGCAATTGCTGGCGGTCTTCTCTTGGGACTTTCGCGCGAGCAAGCGGCGCGATTCGGCTTCATGCTCGGCTTTCCAATTATCTTCGGCTCCGGTTTGAAAAAACTTCTTGAGTTAGGATCAAACGGCGCGCTGTTTGATTTAGGAATCCCACTTTTGGTAAGTGCCGTGACCGCCTTTATTGTCGGCGTTGCCGCCATGCATTTTATGGTGCGCTACTTGCGCACACATACACTCAACATTTTCATTTGGTACCGCGTGGTGCTCGCCCTTCTGGTGTTTGCTCTCCTGGTGTAGAGAAAGGCGTACTGTAGAAATCTAGGAATGATGGCCCACTGGCGCGCGGGGTGAGAGGGTAGGAGAGGGTTTGCACAATGAGTAAAAGCGTAATGATAAAGAAGGGAATTGTGAATAGCGAAAAATACCACCACAGGACTGTGGAGGCAAGAGTAAGTACGAGGTGCCCCCAGTAGCCCCAGGCATTTTCTTTTATAAGCCCCAAGATGACAGGAATGGTCTTGGTGCCAGTTTGGCTATCGTGCCGTGCGTCTCGAAAATCACCGATTAGGTTGCGAATAATAAGCGCGAGCGACAGAAACGCAATTGTCGGATTAAACGTGAATGCAAGAGAGAAGTCCTGAAGTCCGCGCCACAGGGGCGATGTGAGTCCCCACAAGACTCCGTCTTTTTTCTTTGCGTAGAGGAACGAGAAAAAGAGAAAGGGAATGGTGACATACGGAGGGAAAAGATATAGAGAGGGAATAGTGAATAGCACCCACAGGTATGGGCTAAAGCGCAATCGAAACGGATCTTTGTGCCTTGTTTCGAGATAGACCAAAAACCCGAGCCATAGCAAGGCAAGTGCAACAATTTGATAGGAATCGGTTGTAAAAGTGCTCGAAAAAAGGACAAAGGGGATGAAGCTATAGAGCCGAAGCTGACCGAGATAATTGCAAAACACGCTCATGTAAAGATCAATTTAGAAGGGGAGGGAGTGCGTCATTGAAGTGCCTTCCTTCTTTTCCCAGTCTGAGGTATCGAGCTTGATGTCTTTAATGTCCGAAAAATCTTTATAGCGCACTAGGTTGTGCACACGGGCAAAATCGTAAATCTCTTTTGTGATTTTGACATCGTCGAGGCAGTACGTGCGGATCTTTTCGATCTCGCCAGCCTTCCACCATTTAATGGCATCAAGCCCATGGCCGCTTTTGCCGACACCCAATGTCCCTTCAGCAATTGTATCAAGACGCAAGCGCTTGCCGAGTGAGTTCTTGATTTCTTTCAAAAGGTCGAGACTCTTAATTCGCGTGAGGTCGCCATGGTAGTACCGATTCAGAAGCGGGATGTCAAAATGATCGGAATTGTAGCCGATAATCATGTCGGCTTGTTCGAGAATCGGCCAGAGGCCTTTCAACTCGTCTTCAAGGTACGATGTGTACGTATCGGTTTCGTACTGATACAGCCCCACAAGGGAAATGCTTAAAAGCGACGGATCCGCTTTCCCCACGTCCTCAAACGTATTTTGAGTTTCAATATCGAGAACTACTTTCCTCATGAGATGTTTGAAAAAACATAGTCCGCGACGGTGTCCTTGGTGACAACAGCTTCCTTTCCTGACGCGAGGTGTTTTATCGTCATCTCGCCAGTCCTCATTTCATTTTCTCCAATGCAGATGACGAAGGGAATCTTCTTTTTGTCGGCAAGCTTAATCTGATCCCCGACTTTCTTGTTGGAGAGTGACACCTCGACGTGTACGTCATTGGCGCGCATATCTTTTGCAAGCGCAGCAGCGAATTCCTTTGCTCCTTCCGTAAGTGTACACAGAAACACGTCGGCCGGTGCAGAATACTTGGGGAGCAAGTTGTGTGTCTCAAGGAAATCCAGAATCCTGACGTCCCCCATGCCAAAACCAATTGCCGGAATGGAATCAATCCCAAAAAGCTCGAGCAGGTTATCATAGCGGCCACCACCACAGAGCGCACGACTATTCTCGGGCGACGTATCATACACCTCGAAAACAATGCCATTGTAGTAGTCGAATCCGCGCACAATCGAAGGGTCAATAACCGCATTGGTGATGCCAAGCTCCTTTAAGCGTCCAATGAGTGTTTCAAGAGCAACCGTACCGCTTACCGTAGAGAGCAGTTCCAAAAACCGCTTTGCATACTCTGGCGCAAGCTCGTGGAGCGCATCTTCAAAATTTTCAATTTTGTCTTTCTTGTCCAAGAGCCGCATGATATGCGCGCGCAGGTCCTCGGGGATGTTACATTCATCAAAAATAGACGTAAACAGATTTCGGTCGCTGACTCGAATTTCAAAATCATTCTCCGTAGCACCAAATGACTTCATGACTTCTGAGGCGAGCATAATCATTTCAACTTCTGCGTCGAGACCGGGGACTCCGAATAAATCAACATTCAATTGATAGTGCTCTCGGAGTCGCCCGCGTTGTGATCGCTCGTACCTGAATACATTTGGAATCGAATACCAGCGCAGAGGAAACGGCAGTTCCATCCGACGCGCCACAACCATGCGTGCGATTGTCGGTGTCATTTCGGGGCGCAGTGTTACCTCACGCCCGCCACGATCCACAAAAGAGTATGTCTGTTCTGAGACGATTTCTTCGCTTGTTTTAGAGCGGTAGAGTTCGGAGGGCTCAAGAATAGAAGCGCCGTATTCGCTATAACCGAATGACTCGGCAACGCGCGACATGGTGTCGAAGAGGTACCGCAGCGTGTACATGTCCTCCGGATAAAAGTCCCGGACACCCTTGTAGGGGTCGGTAGAGAGTTTCTTGCCTGCCATAATTGGTCAATTGTAGCGAAAATTACCCTTCCGAACAAGCACATCGCGTTGCCGCACCTCAAGATTTTCTAGACCCCCTTGCTAAACTGCACGGGCGACTCAAGCGCGTCCATGCGGGCAAGAATCTTTCGTTTGATGGACTCGGGGTTAGCAATACCTTCTATAAGAAAGTCCTTGCTTTCTCCCGCGCTCTGAACGCGGATTGTGCCGAAATTAAGAACGGTTGCAATAATACCGTCCACCTCAATTGAAATATCTTGTACACGCTCCATGCGCAGTGTCGAGACTTCACGCCGGAACAGACTCTTTTGGTCGATATTGACGACGCGCTGGTCGGTGACAATCCAGATATCCAGATAGTAATCGGTCCAGATGGCGAAAAATCGTAGCCACATAAAAAGTGCCCAGAGACTTGCAAGAAAAGTGAGGAGTGCCGGGTTTATAGGAAAGGACATCGCCTCGATAGTGCCATTTCGAGTGAAAAATTCCCAACCAATAAACGGTATAGCGAACATAATCAGAACCCCCAAAGAATCGCGGAAAAGAATAAACCAGTGCTTGTGCACCTTTGCCTCGACTTGCTCTCCTTCCTGAAGATAGATCATACTGGTTGGCTAGAGAAATGCCGCAATAGAAAGCAGCATAATAATAAGAATAATTCCGCTCACACCAAGGTAGATGACGGTTGCAAGCAGGGAGGCCAGTATGTTCATGCCATAGCGAAACCAGTGGTAAATGAGAAAGAGACTATAGACACCAAATGTCCCCAGAATAGCGAGGAATACAAACCACAAAAGTTCCGGACTGACCGCGGAAAAAGGAATCTCCAATGCGGGGATCTGTGGGATAGGACTCATGCTGTCATTCTCTCACAAAAAAACGTCTCTCGCACAAGACACTACCCTCTAGAAGAGGAAATCCCCAGTCTCATAAACTGGGGAATTCTCCTCTTTTGTCGGCGCTCACTCTTTATCTCTTGGAATGATTCCGCATTTTTTATAGGTGGGATGTTTTATTACTCGCGTGTGGCGGGTACGTTGGGTATCCCTTTTTTATAATTTCGGGGAATTTCCAACAAGAAGGAAGAGTAAACGTAGCTTTATTATTATGCAGTTGGCGCAAAAGTCAATATACCAACCTCATCGAAACCGAGGAAAACGTGTTCATAAGGTGAAGATAACATGTGCATAAGGTATACTTTTGTGTGGATATGGTATACTCGGCTTTCGTGAGCGACAAAAAACAAAAAGAAACAAAAAAATTTCAAGTGAAACGTGCTTCGCGCGGCGCAGGTCTGGGGTTGTATACCATCGCGCCGTTCAAGAAAGAGAGTTTTGTTATCGAATACATAGGCCCTGTCATTACGAGCACGAAGGCGGATAAGAAAGGAGGAAAATATCTTTTTGATATTAATTCTAGGTGGACGATAGACGGTACAATCCGAAGCAACATTGCGCGCTACATCAATCATTCGTGCCGTCCAAACTGCGAAGCAAAGGTGCGAGGGAAGTTGGTGAAGATTTATGCACGACGCAACATCAGTGCTGGGGAAGAACTCAATTACGACTATGGTAAAGAATACTTTGACGAATTCATCAAACCGATCGGGTGCAAGTGTGATGCGTGCATAAAAAACCACGCCGCTGATACACAATAGTATTACGATATATCGTAATAATTTTTTTTGTACGATATATCGTACAATTCATATAAAAGGAGATAAAAAAGAGAAAACCGGGCACCTTGTGCCCGGCGTGTTAGTCCGTTTTCTGACCTAGGCGGTCAAATGTTCCTGGCGGGCATCCCGATCGCACATAAGGCCCGTTCAATCCAGAGTTCTGGACGTCCCTCGAGACGTCGCACTGCGACCACTTGCTCAATAACGCCACTTGAGATTTGGTTGACGCGGCTGCGCGCTTCCTCAAGTGCCTGAATAAGCGTGTCTGGCTGTGCTCGAGGAATACTTGAATTCATGATTTGGCGCGTCAAGCACTGCAAATTCACAATCGCAACTAGCGGGATCCTTTGCTCTGTGACCTGTGCGCGAAGCGCTGTTGCGATACGTAACAAGCGATCTGTTTGATCCAATCCCCGCCTCCTTTTAAAGACCTAGCGCCCAATGAGCGAATCCGCACATGCGGAATAGGGGAGAGCATACCATGACTTTTAAAGTAGGTCAAAAGCAAAAAACTTCTCCGAACGGAGAAGTTTTTTGCGGTAAGGCATTATATGCCTTATACCCGAGTGATGTTAATCGCTCGAGGTCCTTTCGGACTTTCTTCAATCTCGAATGAGACCGGGTCGCCCTCCTTGAGGTCATTGAATGCGACTCCCTGCACGGATGAGACATGGAAGAAAAGATCCTTCTCTGCGCCTTCCTGCTTGATGAAGCCGTATCCTTTGTCCATCAGGCGCGAAATAGTACCTTGCTGCATGCTGCAAACAAAAGATAACTTTTAATCTCTAAAACTCACTGTCTAACGAGACAACCGACACTTATCTCTTGTTTGTAGACACGACTTTTAGTTGTTGAATAGTATACCATATTCACCATAAAAAGCAACCGTGGTACAAAGAAGAAACAATAAAGAACTATAGATAAATGATGGACGTCGGATGTCCATCATGTAAGTCCGGTGGAATTGACTATTTTATCAAAGTATGCTTTAATAGATACAGATCGAGAGATCGTTGTGTCAACACTGAAGGAGGGCCGAAATCATGGCCAAGAGTCCTTATCGAACAATTCGCAATATTCCCCGAGCGGGCGTGGTCCGATCGTGGTGGCAAAATCTTTTGCCAAGACAACAGAAATTTTTCCTGGGGTATGGCGCCATCATCAGCATCGTTCTTCTCCTCGCCGGTACTGCATGGCTCGCGCCGACAGTGAAGAGGGTTGTCGATGGTTGGTCATCCCAAACCGAAACCAAAGTTGAGCCCTCTCTTGCGGCTGGAGAGAGTATGCTCATTCAACGTCGCATATCAATCGGAGGAAAGGATAGCCGCACAGAGAAACCCACAGAGGAACCACAGACACCCGAGACGAAGATCCTCGCCGCTGCCAAGAGATGGGGAATCCAAAATGGATACATCTTCTCAAAGCGGCTTGCCTCACCGGTGTTTAGGTGGTGGGAGTCGGGTGGGTGCAGCTACGGGTTGGGAGGGGAGCGCATCGACATTCAATTTCTCCGTAATGGGGGAGATGTGGTGCGTGGGTATTTCTGTATCAAAAAGATACAGCTCGACTACTTCGTTAATGGCGGGCTGCGAGGTTCTCAAGAATGAATCGCTCAAGTTGCGATTGCGCCGCTGCACTTCGTGTGTGGCGGCTTCTTTTTTAGAGAGTCCAAAACAAGAACGCCACCGCGGCACAGGTCTGTGCGGGTGGCGTTACTTTTTCGAGGCCGAAGCCCCGATGTACTTTGGTGTTTGCGGGGCCGGCTTTGTGCCATCTCCGCCGCAGTTGGTGCATGTCCTACACCATGCACCAACTTTCTTTTTCTTCTGCGGGCGCAGGAGTGCCCCGCTCCCGTGACATCGGCGACATATCTTCATGCTGTTGCCTGCGCAAGTGCCTCCGCAACAGCCTTCCCCATTTCTTCGTTGCCCCAGGGCTTTGAGATAAATGTTGCCCCTAGGGCCTGCGCGGGAGATTTGACGTCCCTGCTGATTCCGCTGTTCAGTATCACGGGAAGTTTCGCAAACCCCGCCTCTTGACGAAGCATCTTGAGCAGGTCAAGCCCATTTCCGCCGGGCATGTTGTTGTCTGTAATCAAGAGCTCGATCCCCCTATCCTGCCTTAGAACACCGAACGCTTCGAGTCCGCCGGTGGCCTCAATGACCTCGTGGCCGAAGTGCTCCAGAACGGTACGAAGCGCCACTCGGTTTGACCACTCGTCATCCACGATTAAGATTCTAGCCATGGTAATTTCCTCCTTGGCTCTGAAGTGTGTCTAAAATAAAGATACCATTAAAAATATGAAAAGTCAATGACTCGATTGACTTTTCATGAAGATAGTGCCATGATTAATATATGAGCAAGTTTCGTATGTGGGGCAGGGCAGTTATTCCTCGTTTGCCCAGTACTAACACAGACCCCGACCTTCAGCTATCGGTAGCCAATCCGGTGATTTTATCTTCTGTGAATACTGACGTTCTTTCAGCTGCAGTTGACCAATACAACGGCTATGCTGGTGGTCTTAAGGCATCAACCACTGCGCGGCTCGCATACCACACGCTTTTTGCGAGTAGCAACACAATCATCATTCCACTTTTCTTAGGACTCACCGCCGGTGATGGCGAAGCGATTGTGCAGGTGAGCCGGGATGTTGTGTTTTTTGTACCAGTCGTCGGCGTGATCATTTCTTGTCTATGGTTTCGTCTTGTTCGGAAATACCGTATTCGCACGCAGGTGATTCTTGACAATCTTCATTTCATGGAAACGCATCTCCCATTTCGGCCCTACACCATTGAGAAGGACAAAAACGCAGCGGCAAGTAATTTTATAGGCGTACCGCTTGACTATTTAATCCCCCTGCTCTTTTGCACCATCAACTTCTTAATGGCGGTCGGTATCTGGGCTGGATTTCTTCAGCTTGGCATCCCTTCATAACTCCAGAAACAAACCCCCCGCAGGTTTTCTTGGGGGGGTTAGTGTTTTAGAGAAAAGGAATCAATAGAACCTCGCGCAGAATGTGTGTGGCAGACAAATTGAGGTTTATCGCTCTAAGTAGCGCTTGCTGTACTTCACCATTGCCTGTTCGACGATTTTCAACCCCTTGCCTTTTGTGGTGGCAAAGTAGAGACCGTCTTTTGATTTCTCAATCAGGCCTTTTTTCTTGAGATTTTTGAGCTTCAGCGTCAACGTGCGCGTTGAGATGCCTTCAAGCCAGCGTTCAAGATCGCTGAAGCGCTTCGGCCCTTCAGTGAGCGCACGCATAATGAGCATGGTCCAGGTGTCGGAAAGAAGCTCGGCAACTGCCGTAATGGGGCAGGTGGTTTTGGTTGATGTTGCGTTTCGCATACCAATGAGTGTAGCAGAGGGGGAGCGACTTTACAAGGTAAAGCATCTGTCGTCTGGTGCGATATGCACTTTACCTTGTAAAGTGTGTAATGGTAGGATGTGTGTATATTCATAAGCACGCACGTATCCCTATGACACACAACGACCCACTCTCTATTAAAGTAATCGCTGGCAGCACCCGCGAAGGCCGTTTCAGCGACAAGGCAGCCCTATGGATTGCCGCAGAACTCAAAAAGCAGGAGGGAGTTGATGCTGAAGTGCTTGATTTGCGCGACTACGATATGCCATTTTTCAACGAAATGGCGACTCCTTCGTTCAAACAAGAGCCGTATACCCATGAGCAAGTCGCGCGCTTTACGAAGAAGATTGCCGAAGGAGATGCCTTCGTCATGGTGACACCTGAATACAATCACGGCACGTCTGCGGTACTCAAGAATGCGCTCGATTGGGTGTACCAAGAATGGAACAACAAACCCGTCGCGTTTATAAGCTACGGCAGTGTGGGAGGTGCGCGCGCGGTGGAGCAGTTGCGCCTAAACGCCATCGAGTTGCAGATGGCGCCAATCCGCGCTTCAGTGCACATCCCAGGAGATCGCTATTTTCCGGTCATGTTCGGCAAGGCAGATGCGGGCGAGCTTCTCTCGTCGCTCACAGAGCCCGCACAGACCATGATCACACAGCTTCTGTGGTGGACGAAGGCGCTCAAGGCGGCGCGAGTGTAAGACTCCCCATATAAATCAAAAGAAGAATCGTCCTCCACCGGTGTAGGTGTCACTTTCTTTTAAAATCGGCCCACAAGGAGAGGATTGCAAGAAGGAAGAAAAGCCCAGCTTCAAGATAGCTGCGCTTTTCGATCGCTTCAATGAGCGCAATACCAAAAAAGATAATGAAGACAACGAAATTGGAAAATGGAATCGTGTGCATGTCCTTCAATCCTACCATACGACGCGACGGTGAAAAATTAGAGTCTCTAAAAAAAGAAGTGCGGGCTTGGTTCGCAAGCCCGCGGGATACAGCTATCGCTGATACTGAAAATCGCTGGTCGCATTGTTGAGTGGAGCAAACCCATTCTTTTCCCAGAACAATTTACTCTGCGGCTGTACCTGCACGGCACGAATGTCCCAAAGGTCATTATTGTGCGCCCAGCCAAGCAAGATGCGCAACGCAGCACTGCCTTGGCCTTTCCGCATCTCGCTTTCCGGCAAAGTGGTCATGTTGGTGATGGCCACATGTGCGCCGGATGCGTCGTCAAGGACGATACGAATCGTCGTGACTGCGGTCATGAAATCGAACGTGAGCACGAATGCGTGCTCGCACGCCCCTTCGTCTTTTCTGACGGAGCAGTGCCCGCCAAGTCGCACGAGCCGCAGACGCCAGCGTTCCGATTCCCGCCATTTGTCGGTGGGAATGGGGGTCTCGTTGACACCATTAAATTCCTTATCCTTATCTACCAAGAAGTCGTAGCTTTCGTGGGCGATGCAGAAGTTCGTCTGTGTCCGTTCGTTGGGATTGTCGCGTAGACGCGTAACGTCAGGGTAGTAACAGCCACACACGGCCTTCACTTGCCCTTCAAAGTATGGTCCGGGCATCATTTGCCTCCCAATACCAGTGGTTTTTCTGGAGTATCTGTACCGTATTTTCGCAATCTTGTCCAGATTGTCCCGCGACACAGGACTCCTGATGTATAAAAACAGAAGACCGCCCGAAGGGGGTCTCCTTTTACGAGCGGTCACTTTTGCTCCTCTTTCTTTTCTTCTTTCTTGGGTCGGTGGCAGCGGCAGTTGCAGTACGCGGTCCTGCCACCCCCATCATCAAACTCGTGTGGGCACCTGGCATGGTCATGACTGTGGCAGTTATACGAGACCCATTCTCCCATACAATTCTTCGGCATCACGCACCTTCCTAATAGAACAGTGTAGCTATCTCGAATTGTATCAAAGGTATACCAACTTTTCAGTTCCGGTTGCTGGACAAAGGTTACACAATCCGTGATAGCATATTTCTATGGACGGGTTTCATTCACCAGAAAGGGAAGTGTCGTTCGAGAAAAAGCCCGAGCACATCGTTGCGGCCGCCTTAGATTTCCAAGGGGAGATATATACCGGCAGAACGCATGCCGATGCGCTCAATGCACTTGAAGAAGTTTATCCTGACTGGGCAGATATGGATGTCAAAAGTCCTCGTGATGGTTTTATGACAAGCGCGGGCCGTTTTGTTGAGCGTGATGAAGCTGGAGAGATTGCCGATAAGGCAGGGCAGTTGGATGCACTAGGATCACACTCAAAACAGCGCCGGGCATCCGAATATCTTGATTCACACGATATCAATCTTAACTAAAGTCAGTATCTATTTGCTGTTATGCTGACCCAAAAGGGGCACCCTTTCGATTTAGCATTGACAACAAAATATAAGTTTGGTTCTCTTATATGTAGGGGGTAAACCGAGGGTCGGTCCGGGGGACTTGAAACACCGGCTCTCAATTCAAGGAGTTCGAGCATGTCGAAAGAAGACGCCCACACTCGTGGGCAGAAAGACGCATCTGCGGGTATACACCCTCAAGATCCGGGCTACTCGGCCCCAGAGGACGAGAAGCGCGCATACGACCAGGGCTACTACAGCACCAGAGCTCAGATCGATGCGACCGACGGCGAGTACCACAAGCCCGTTGGCACCTTCGAGCGGGTCCTCGGGTTCGACGGTGACCGCGCCGACGAGGCCAACCAGCATTACGCTGAGGTCCATGAGGCGACGAAGAAGAACAACGGGTGAGAACACCCCAAACACGATTTAGTAAAGGGGACAGCTTGCGGTGTGAGCTGTCCCCCCTATCTTTTTATGAATTTATGGTCGGCTATTTTCTCTGTGGGTTCAGTATCACAAAAAAGTGATTGACCCTATTTTCTTAAATATAAACACAGTATTTCAAGAAAAAGGTGACTGACCACATTTCTGACGCGTTCTTGCAGAGAAGATGACAATACGGCATGCTAGCCGAAGGTTTTCGTATAAGACGGCCGACAACGTACTCACCTTCGCCAGCGACGCCAAAGAAGCCTTCACCGAAAGGGGCCAGCATGCCCGAAAAGTCATTTTGTCCGCCCTCGGTTCGAACCTCCTCCTGAAAGACAAAATAGTAAGCATTGACACCGATTCTGCGCTTTTACCAATGATTCTTGTCTCAAATTCGGGAAGCGATAATTTGGACACGTTCGAACCTCCGAAACACGGCCCCATGAAAGGGAAAAGCGCCGCTTTTGGCGACGCTAATCCCAACTGGCTCCGCGCGCTTCACGCATTTAGAACCGCAATTTGGCAGATTCCCGGCAACATTTCTCCGTTTAAGATTGTGAATTACTGGTGAGAATTACCCGTTATTGCCAGCTGTGTGCCCCCGTGGTGAGAGTTTGCCATCGGGGCACAGCTTTGTACCCCTTGTGTCGAATTAACCAGAATTTGACGAATTAGAGAAGGTCGGCGAGTTCTTCGCGCTCGTCCTCGTCAAACTCGTCAGGATCAAGCCCCTCGCTTTCCAATTTTTCTTTTATCTCTTTTTGTCGCTCTTTTTCTTCGTTCATAAAATTATCGATATTTTTTACAAGAACAATCTCTGGATTTGCATGTACTTAAGTAGGTGTCTAAGTTATGTACTTTGGTTTTTGTTCTCTGTAGGGCCTTGTGGTCAAAATGTTCGATTTTTAGATGTTTACATTCTTTACACTTTTTGAAAAAGCCTCTTTTTGATCCAAATTCTATAATTTCCTCTACAGAGGCGCAGCCAAGAGTCTTTGCAAGATTTCTTTCGCTCCCAGATTTAATCTTTTTGAAGACATCACTTCTGGTTTCGATTTTATCTTTTTCCGTATATTTACCCGATATCGTCATCCCGATACCCTGTTTTATTTGCTCCGATTCGAGATTGTAAGTAATTTTGTAAAGCTGATCATAAACTTTCTCATATCTGGTACAAACAATTTCCAGATGCGTGTATTCAACCTCACTGATAAAAAATCGGTGAATAACCTTATTTCGGATGTCGTATAAAGTATTAAGTTCTTTAAACAAATTTTTGTCTATAATTTTCTTATCAAGTGCTAATCCGTAGATTTTTCTTTCATTGAAATTCGACTCGTCCTCATGTTGATAAATGTACTTCTGATTAATATCTTCATTTTTCTTCTCAAGTTGCTCTTTCAAAACGAGACAAATTCGGCAAAATCCATCGGCCAACGCGGCGTACAAAACTAAACCCTCGATAAGAGAACCGTGCTCATGGGCTCTTTGTAAGAGCAGCCGAGCAGCACCAAAAGCGCGAAGAAAGTTTTGGAATTTTTCTAGGTCGTTATTTTTGGAAGTTTTATCACTGATTTTGCTCATATTTTTACCAATCCATGTTTTGATATCTATCAATTAAATCGTTTGTATGCTCTACAAATTCAGATGCGTCACCGCTATGCATTAATTTCTTGTATTCTCTTCTTTCTTTTGGTGAAAAATCAATATTTAAACCACCGCGAATAATCTGCATGGATACTTTAAAATCTATGTGTTCCGTTAATAACTGCAAAAATTTATCAAGTTTTTGGAACGACTCTCCCGAACCGCCAAGCCATCTAAATAGCGGGGCATCTGCATTGTCGTTAAAATTAAATGGTTTAGCGCTTATTAATCCAGTGCCAGCTAAATAAACAAGCATACTGCTATTATCTTTACTGAATTTTCCGTGCGCATACAAATTTCTGTTTTGTCGCGATAGCTTTACAAGAAACATATAATACTCATTGAATTGTCCATCGATTAGATTGAAAATCCTTTTGTACTTTTCAGACCATTTCAAAAATATAAACTTTTTTATTGATTCTGCCTTCGGGTTAAAATTTCTGAAAGCTAGCAGCAAAACCAACAAATGTTCCAATAATCCAAAAAAAGCGAAGTATGCTGCTTGCTCAAAATAAAATGATTCTCTCCCGGCCTTTATACCCGTATTCCATGATTTAGCAAAATCTTTCTCTTTTGTCTTAATATTTCGCAAATTTCTCTTTCGTTGTGCCTGTCGCTTGAAAAATGTATACATATCGAACAACTCCTTATACTGATTAACTATGATTATGTCTCCTTTTTCTATCTCGCTCGCCGAAAAAGTTTCGAGGTGTTTTTGTAACAACAGAACGGCTTTATTAAAAATGAGTGGAAGTTGATTCGACAGGCGCGAAATTATTTTGCGATCTTTTGAGCGTATATAGAGACGGTAGCCAAATTTCTCACTCGAAACAGTACAGTGTGTTCCATTGAAAACAAAGTCGATTTCCCACGCCACTTTTTCTATTGGTTGATAAGCGCATGGAAATCCCATTATATCGACAAGAACATATTTAAGAAGAAACCCTCTCTGGAGGGATTGATTTAAGCTTATTTTAACGGCACTGTCATAAAAGCCTGCAGGGAATCCCCGTGATTTAATTGGTTTTTCTAAACCAGAAAGAAGGTTCAGGAGGCTCTTTTTTGTTTTTGGGTCTATGAGCATCGACATAACAAGTTATTGGTTTATATCATTTAATTTAACTAAATTAGTTTTAACCTTATTGAGGTATTTTTTATCAACTCTATTTTCACGGGCAAACTTCATAACCCTTAGATGATATTGGTTAAACAAAACATCATCGGATAATCCGTTAAGATACTGCAGAAACTCGTTTTTCTTGCCCCTTTCTGTGAACCCATAGATTCGTTTTAAGTAATAATCATTTGCGGTTGTGATGAATTCCCTTTCTTTGGATACAGTTAAAATTTCTTCTCGAGTTTCCTTAGGCACACGATTTAAATTACAACTTAACAATCGCCTTAAAACGGTATCTGGTTTAAGCTTGACGCCGTTGCTTATCCGCTCTTTATAAGTTTTCCATGCCTCTTGGATTTTCTTGCCATTATTTTGTTCTTCAAGTAATTTGAAAATATCAAACGACCAGTATGTATTAAACTCGTTCTTGCTAAAGAATTTCGCTTTACTTGCATTTAAATTAAGTCCGAGCTTCGTTAGCTCTTTTGAGGCAAAAAACATTATTTCTTTTGCGGTTTTTTCGTCCGGGGATGCTACGATCTGGTCGTCAGCATATCTCAAATAACCAGAATTTCGATCCGAGCAAATTGTGGAAAGGGCCCTATCATAATCTTGCAAATAGAAGTTAGCTAAAATTCTTGAACAATCACCAACTTCATCCTGTGGCAATCCGATATTTTGCCTTTCATAGTTTAGATCTCTCTTACCCCAATTCGAAAGAAAATAAAACAAGAGGTTTACTACTTGGGTTTTTTCCTTTCCTACGGCAGCTCTGGTTAGAATTTCGAGCCTCCTCAGCCGAATTGAGTCATAAAAATTAGCTATATCGAATACAATAAAAAAATCATAGCTACTATTTCTGTGAAGCAGAAAAGCTTTTCTTTGATATTCTGTCCAGGCCTGCTTCCATGCAAATCTGTTGTAGCTATTATCCGGTATCGATGGTGCATCATCAAAGTTCTCCAGGCGTCTAATTCTTCCTCCAAGCTTCCAGCCTCCGTATGTGCCACGCACCCTATTCTCGGCTATTTCATCCTCTAGGCATTTGATACAGAAAAAATAAACGCAATAGTCTTCCTTCGCCAGCGTCGGAATAAATCTAACTACCAAATTTTGTTTATGAGATACAACATAACTTCTCGGCGGAGCAGGAACATATTTCATTTTTTCTATATCTTTGCAAAGCTGTTTTAGAAATGAATCTCGAGCAGGAATGTTGCCCATATAAGGAATAAGGGTTTCCTTATGGATATGTTTCCAAAAGCGTTGGCCTATGTGTTTTTTGAAATTATCGAAAGTAATCATTTTGTGGATTCAACAATTTTAATCTCCTCCGGGGTGAGGCCGTAGAGTTTATAGACGAGCTGGTCAATTTGTTTTTCGTAGTCGCGGACTTTTGCTTGCCTAGCGGGGTTTTCTAAATAGTCGTCATCTTTGGTGATGGCGAGAATTTTATCAACAATTTTATTAAAATCGTTTTGCTCCCCGTCTAATACCTGTCTAAACGGTAGCCTTAATATATGGGGGGCATTGATAGAGAAAAACTCGCCCCCTATTTTTATTGAAGGATTTTGAACAGAGAAAATCCATTGATACAATTTTGAATTCAAAAGAGCTAATAGATACTTATAGTTGTTGGCAATTTTTGCACAAACCTTAATTCCATATATCCCAATAAAAACAGAACCCTCTTCATCTAACACTGCCGTTATTCTGGTGTCATTACCGCGGATCAAAATTTTGGGCGTAAAAACAAAATCTTGCCACCGTGTTTCTGAAATTGCCTTTTTGTCATTACAGAAATAAGGAGCAAAAATCGACAGACCAACTGTTCTGACTTTCTTTTTGTGGCTGATTACATACGGTTTAATATTAGAACAAACTAGCACACGCAGACATTCGCCCACTTTTTTGTTATTTGTAATATGTTTTGACCATGCGTGGTAATCTTTGGCTCTCGGCGTTCCACAAAATAACTGGCCGGGCTCTAAGATATCAGATAACTTGGAGCTTCGCGAAAAAATCTTTGTAATGAGTTTATCAAATTCTGGGTCTATAATTTCTATCCTGTCATTATCAATACATCTCTGTTTTGGAATGACAATTTCTTTATACTGTTCTGTTAAGTTCCGAATGGTTCTGGCAATTTTGATCGTGACCTTATCCAATTTATTGTTTTTTTGAATGATACTTATTAAAGGGTAGGTAGCTGCTTCAAAAATATCTGTTGCCCTTGATAAATCAAATAATTCAACAATGGAGTATTGTAATATTAGCCCTCTTATTTTTGATCCATATTCTCGCACTAAATATTTATCCGGCGTTATGTATGTTAAAACCCCATCTTTTTTTAAGATATTTAATCCCTTTTCGATAAAGAGAACATAATAATCGAAATCCTTGTAAGCAGAAACATACATCTGTTTAATCCGTTCCTTGATCCCTTTTCCTTGTTCTTGTTTGTGAATTCTTATATATGGCGGATTGGCAATGACTACATCGAAACCGCTCTTTTCTCGAAAAACCTCTGAAAAGTAAACTTCAAAATCAAATTCTTTATGACCGTGGGTAATTTTATCGATAAGCTCATCAATTTTCTCTTTATACTCTCGTTTCTTATTCGCGTTTGCCTCGTTAAGATGAAGTCGTATGATTTTTTCTAATTCTGACATTGAGTGGTCATAGAACATATCTTTCATTCCGCCTTTTTCTTTTTGTATGCCCAACAATGAATTGCCCTGAATAATCTTATAGTCCAAGTTCGGCAAAGGTTTTATTTGCTTGATGTCTTCTTCGTCAACAATAAGTGAGAGCCAGAGCCGCAGTTTGGCGATCTCTACCGCGCCGAGGTCAATGTCCACGCCGTAAAGAGAGTTCTGAATAGCATGGCGTTTGAAGTCATAGATCGTACGGCCCTTCTTAGTTTTGAGATAGCTCGTGAGCGCATTTCTGGTGCGGATGATTTCATTCATCATTCCGACCGGGAAAGCACCCGAGCCAACGGCTGGGTCGCAGATGCGAATGGTTTCCAGCTTTTCGTCAATCAGCTTCGCGTGTTTTTCTATGCTTTTCGGAAGCCTTGCTTTGTAATAGGAGCTTTTATATTTCGGGTCTTTCGTTTTTTTCTTAACCGAAGTTGCATCATGTTCAACCGCAACCTCGCCGTATTTTATGAGCGTTTCAATATCTTTTTTGCTGACTTTTTTATCAAGTCCCGTAGCGAGGTAATTCACCAAACTTTCTTGACACATATAGTGAACAATCTCACGCGGGGTGTAGTATGTTCCTTTGGATTTGCGGTCTTTAACCTCCAAAAGATTCTCAAAAACCTTGCCCAACATTTCCGGGTCCACGGCTACTTCTTTTTCCAACGGCTCATCCTCTTTGACGGTAAAGTTGTAGCGGTCAAAAATGTCCAAAACACCCGTTCCAATATCACCCTCTTTGGTTTTGTAGGAATTGGAGAAAAGCTCATTTGGTAAGATGATGTCGGTTTCTTTCCAATCGTAGTTATTTATCGGATCAAAAAGGCCTCCGTTCAAAAACGGGATTTTGCATTTGAACATGCTGAAATAATGATCGTCATGCGAGCGGTCATTGCGCAATGCCTCATAAAAAAGAGGTTCAAGGGTATCGTTGAAAAAGTTTTTGTAATCGCCGTGCTTTTTATCAAAGAGTTCTCTTAAAAAATTCTTTGACCCCGAACCCCATTCCTCGCCCCGCTTTACGCCAAACCACCCCTTCTTTTGCAGGAAGTAAAGAAACACAATCTGGCCGAGCAGTTTCTTGCCGAAATCAACGGTATCAATATTCTTACCGGCGAAGTCCGCCTTAATTTCCTTGTCGTTTTTCAAAACCTCATCTAGCGTGTCTTTAACCCGAAGATATAGGTCGCGATATTTTTCAAAGAATTCTTTGGTAACCTTTTCAATATTGAATGCCTCCTCAATTTGTTTGAGGGTTGGGTTACTTGCGTCATCCTCAAGAATAGGCACTAACCGGCTTTGCGCCGTATGGCTGGTTTCCTCAACGCCTACCAGAAATGAATATCTCTTTGCCGGCGTGAATTCCTCTTTGGCTTTTACCCGGCCGCTTGGCGTTTCGATGATTTTGTATTCCATCTTCACCAAAGAAAAACGCCAATCTTTTTGATTGGGTGATACAAAAGCAACGAGCCCGGCTTCCTTTTCGCCGCGCTCTTTGAGATAGTCGCCCACGAAGTTGCGAAGCGTAGTTCGCGCCCGATCAATAGAGCTTTCTTTTTGCAGATAAACAATGAGGATGTCTATCTTATTCTCTTCCGGGTCGGTGTAGGTCCCAACGCGCTCGTAGGTTTTTACTTTGTCCCGATACTTCTCATGGACATAGCCCCGAGCGTGGAATGCCTTTGATTCGTCAACTTCGTTTACAAGATTTTTAATGAAATATACAAATTGACCCTTGTCAAAAGGGTTTTGAAATGTTTTTTGAACCAGTTGTTGCGCTTCTTTCGTAGTCATTATTTCTTCGTGAAGTATTCCGACAAAATTACTTCCCGAGGGCCAAAAGTCCGTGCGGCGCTTTCCGCGATATGACCCTCAAGAAGCGTGGATGGAATGTTGCCCTGCAATACGGCCAAAATCTTCATCGGATTCGCGCCGCTCTTTTTGATTTCCTTTTGAAGCTCCTGAAGCGCTTTTTTGCTTGTCTGCTTGGGCAAGCCGCCTTCCTCAAGCTGTTTGATGACTTTTTTTAGATAGAGTTCTTGATCTTCGGTGTATTGGCGGAAATCTCTGACCGCCTTTAATATACCCAAAATCTGGGAGGCGCTATCGCGACCGCCTCGTTGTTTGGCTTCCGGCAATTCTTCCATCGTGGCAAATTCAAATGCTTTTTTATTTTTCTCCAGAAGTGCGTAGAAATCTTTCCCCAAGCCCTCTTTCTTGTCGTCCGCCTTTGCCTCAAGGAGTTTTGCCGCGGCCAAGAAATCCAGTTCTTCCGACTCTCCGCTGGTGCCGATTTGGAAGAATTTCTGAAGCCGGCCTTTTCTGAAATAAGTAAGGAGAGTGATACCGTCTTTGCGTGCCCGAGCAGTTCGTGATTTTTTAGGCAACCGTTTTATCTTTTCAAACATATCCGGCTCCTCGTCTCGGATTGCCTTAATAGCTTGCAGATATTTAAGATCGCTTTCTTCTGTCTCGTCTTCGCCGGTGATGGTCTTTTTAGATGCCAAACGACTGAAGAGCTCGAATGACTCAACCGGCTCGCCCTCGGTAAGGAGCCGGGCATCGGCGCCAAGCATAGAGATAAAGGCGTGGATTTTTGCTTCTGCCGCTTCTTTGAGTTTAATGAGATCGTTGGATTGCTTTGTGGGGAAGAAATTAAAGCTGTACACCTTATCAAACTTTGCATCTACGCGGTTGATACGGCCGACGCGCTGCATAAGACGAGTAGGATTCCACGGGATATCATAGTTGATGACTACGTTTGAGCGATGCAGGTTTACGCCTTCTGAAAGCACCTCTGTGGTAATAAGAATGCGGTAATCGTCTTTAGGGAAGCGGGCCCGGGCGTCAAAGTTCTCAATAACTTTTTCTCTGGTTGCGGTGCTTGAGGAACCCGTAAATGCTAATACCTGATCCGGGTAGAACTCACCCAGCTGTTTCTCAAGATATTCGGCGGTTTCTTTTGATTCGGTAAAGAGGATGAGTTTTTGGTTTTTGATGATGTTTTTTGAGCCGAGCTTTTCTTTAAAAGCAATAAGTTTGGGGTCGCGTTTGATGTCTTGCCACGATTGCTCAATTTCTTTTAAGAGTACGATGTCGTTTTCTAAGTCGGACTTCAATTCTTTGCGAAAATCGCTTGATGGAAACTTCTCCGCTTTTTCTTCTTCGATGAGATGTTCAATGGCCTCCTCGTCATTACTTTCGAGAAACTCAAAAATCTTATTGGTGTGCTTTTTGCTCACATAAACATTGCCTTTTTCAAACTCTTCTAAAAAGCGTTCGTAAGTGGCGATAAACCTTCTCACGGTATTTCGGAAGGCGTGGAAACTTGACTCAAGACGCTTGATCATGAGGATCTTCATGAATTTGCCCATGTTTTGCTGTGCTAATTCTTCCGGCTGAGTAAGTTCGCCTTTGTAGTAAAGCATTGGCCTGTAGCGGGCATAGGTGAATTTCTTCGCGAGAAGTTCTATGGTGCGGTTGAAAATTTTATCCTCCTCATCGTTCAGCTCATAGAATACCGGCTCGGGATCAACGACTTCAGGAAACTTGAGTTTTTGCTCTTCAAGATCGCGGGCGAAATAGCGCACGATCTCTGATCGGGTCCGGCGCACCATAAGATACTTAAGAACCCTTTCTCTGATTTCCTTTGCGTTTTCTTTTACGCCTTGCATGTATTTTTCGTAGTCCTTCTGACGGTCCAGATTCTTCAGTTTTTTATCTAGCGCCGAGAAGAACTTCTCAAGGTCCGGGAGATTTGGAATGGTGCTTTTTCTCGCTTTTTGGAAAAGTTTAAGCTGGCTCAAGATGTCTTTGGGCGAATTGTTATAAGGCGTAGCAGTAACGAGAATGACGCGCTTACCCCGGGTGATTTGTGCAAGTTTTTCGTAGGTAACATTTGATTCGGTGCGGAAGCGATGCGCCTCGTCAATAAACACATTTTGATATCGGTCTGTGCCCTCTTTAATGAGCCGATCCATTTGGCCGAGTGACTCAAAACGGGTTTGCCGAACTTGAAAGTCCTCAAACACATTTGGCCAAGAGCCGGGGTTGGCTTTCTCAAGAAGCACCGGCGGCGCCAAGACAAGGTTTTTGCCATCAAGCTGCTGAGCAAGCATCGCTGAGATATATGTCTTTCCAAGCCCGACAACATCAGAGATAAAAACGCCGCCATATTCATCAAGAATCTTTTTTGCATTTAAAACGGCTTGTTCTTGATATTCCAGTTTTTTGAATTCGGTCGGAGTATATTTATAGACCACCTCATCGGTTCGGGTGAGGTCGTCTTTGAAGTATTCGTATAAGAATTTGAGGTAGAGTTCGTATGGAGAAATATCGTCATTGAGCCATGTGCGAGTCCTGATTGACTCAAGATATTTATCTTTCACATCCACGGCGTCTTTCCAGAGTTCGTTGAATTGCCTTTGAGCAAAGTCGTAATCGGATCGGGTTTTTAGCTCAACATTGAATTCGAGATTATCCCGCAAGCCGGCCGAAGTGAAATTGCTCGAGCCAGTGATAACCCGACCCACATCACGATCTCCCTTTTTGAAAGTCATGATATAGAGCTTGGCGTGGATGTTTTCTGTGGGATATGCTCGGATTTCCAACTTACCAGAGCGGAGCCATTCTATGAATTTGCGTACCCCTTCTTCAACGCTGGGGTTATCTTCGGATTGCTCCATTTCTTCTGCAACAAGCTCCTCGAGCTGCTTTTTTACTTCTGCATGAGAAAATTGGAGAAGCGGTTGTTGTCCCTCTTTGGCTTTTTGAATAAGCTCAAACACTTCTTTATTGGTGCTGATTCCGATAAGAATCCTTATCTTCTCGGTTTTCTCAAGCGACTTATACATCGCGTGGAAACCGCTGGTATAGAAGTAACCAACAAGCACATCAAAGAGCCGAGTATCTTTAATAAGCACCCTGAACCTATCAAGGAGTGTCTGATTCTTTTCGTTTGTGATGAATGTTAAATCTGAATTCATGGTTTATTTTTTAGTTCTCTTAACTTCTTCCCGATCGGCTTCGTCGCCGATAAGTCGCACATAAAATTCGCATCCATCCACGCCAAGAGCGCCACATTTGCACATGACCATTTTCTTGTGCGTATTCCAATAAATTTCGTCTCTGCACTTTTTGCATCGCCAGTAAACTTCTTTTTTTGTTTTAATTTTTGTTGGCATAAGTTATTTCAGCAAATCATCTAAATCACAAGAAAGCAGGGTCGACTTGTTAAGCACAATCTGCTCTTTCTGGTTCAGGTTGTCGGCGGTCATTCTGATAACTTTGGTGACTATGCTATCGCCGAGCATAATTTTGTTTGTTTTTTTGAAATACTTTTCGGTTTTCTGATAGAAAAGGGTTGCATACAATTTTAGTTTTTCCTGAGACGGTGGATGGCTGGTTGAGCCGGTGCTTGTGAACTCAATCATCTCGCTTATTTTTTTATCTTCTTTGATTGCCAAATCGCCTTCGCGAAACATAATCCAATAATCGCTAAGAGTGTAAATGACACGCACCGGCCGGTCATCTTCGGTTTTGTATGTGTAAATGAAATGGAAGTTATCTGGCATTAGGTCATGATGCACTCTGACATGCTCGAGCTCTGTTATGGTGCGGATTTTGTAGGCATCAAAAAGCCGTAAGTAACTTTCACGCCAACTTTTAAGCCAGTTCTCGATATACGGGCGATTTGTAAAAAGCGGCGCGAGGTCCTGTTTTA